>Ga0123352_10000169_pt1 | contig 78120 bp, 67 predicted proteins | sample TergutLab28metaG_FD_89700 | JGI IMG/M metagenome (GOLD analysis project Ga0123352, IMG submission 89700) | Labiotermes labralis P1 segment gut microbial communities from Petit-Saut dam, French Guiana - Lab288 P1 | ecosystem: Host-associated > Arthropoda: Insects > Digestive system > Gut ...
AGGGCTTTTATCTTGTCGCTTTCGCTATTACATCGCGTCGGTTAGATTAGTCCGTGTCGTTTTTTAGTTTTTTACGCTGCATTTAACGTGTCGTTCATGCCGATATCAGCGTGTCGCGGGACAGCGTATGCTTGAAGTAACAGGGTCTCCCATTCCTGTTTCGGCAATATTTTCTCTAAACGCTGCATTTATCAAAGAACTTTTTCCCGCACCTGTGCGTCCGGCAACGATAATATTAACGCGCCCCATGCTTTCCACCTTTTCCGCATACTTTTTAGTAAATTCTTCGGTCAGTTCTCCCAAACTGATGTCGTGAACGAAGCGATCGACCAGGTCTTTCCAATTAAACGAAATCTCTTTGAGCGTACTCATATTTCTTCTCCCCTTTCAACCCTTCATAATTGTCACGCGTTCTTAATTCATACATAAAATATAAGCAATTTCTGTCACGTAGTTGTCACGAATAATGCAGATCATCTATGAATGCATCTAAAAAACGTCACACTAAATCCTCCAACAAAAGCGAGCTGCGGATTTCTGACAAGTTCTTTGATGCTAGGTAAGCGCTGATTAAATCCGCCCGAAGTAATTGCACCGTTGGCAATTGTTTGCCCAAAGAATCTGCTCTAAATCAATTTGTAAAAAACAAACCTTCTACAACCTGTTGCAAGTGATGTTGCTTTATAGAACTTTTTGCACTACAGGACCTTTTGGTGAAAGTCTATTGTTTTTTATTCATTAGCGTGTATAATTAAGAAAACTAAGCAGGCGCTGATTAAATCCGCTCGAAGTAATTGCGAGGATGAGGAGCGCGATTTAATCAGTGTTTACTTAAGCAGGAGTAAAAATAGCATGGCAGAATTAACTTCCTTGAAGAATATTGGGAAGGAAATGGAGCACAAGTTAAAAAGTGTTGGCATTTCCACAGCCGAAGAACTAAAGATCGTTGGGAGCAAAGATGCCTTTGTTAGATTGAAGACACTCTATCCCAAAGTTTGCGCTGTCTTTATTTACACACTTGAGGGAGCGATTTCAGACGTGGCGTACAATGAATTACCGCAAGATGTAAAAGAGGACTTGAAGGAATTTAGCAACAGCTTTAGTGCCTAACGACAGAATGTAAGCAATATTAATTTTCATTAATATCACCGGATTTGTTAGGCAGGAATGAAAGACAAGGTGACAGATAAGCGTATGTTTCAAAGTGAATACATGCCTCTTTTGCCAAATCAGGACACGGAGAAGCAAAATGGAATCGGAAAGCATACAAACTATTCCAGCCAAAACAATAGTTTACAAAAACAAAAGCCCCGACTCTTGGTTTGGGCTTGATTACAATATGAATATTTACCGAGGATGCTCACATGGCTGCATCTATTGCGACAGCAGAAGTGATTGTTACAAAAACGTGGACTTTGATACAATAAAAGCAAAAGAAAACGCATTGGAAATAATCCGTGATGATCTTCGCCGTAAAGTTAAAACTGGAGTTGTAGCTTCTGGGGCGATGAGTGATCCTTACAACCCTCTGGAAAAAGAATTGAATCTGACTCGTAATTCTCTTGAACTAATAAATGCATTTGAGTTTGGCGCTTCGCTTTGCACAAAATCCGCGTTGATTACCCGCGATGCCGATGTGCTCCATGATATAGCAGCTCATTCCCCAACGATTGTCAGCATCTCAATAACGACTGCAAATGATGAGTTATGCAAGCTAATAGAACCGAATGTTTCTGTTTCCTCAGAGCGATTTGAAGCCCTGTGTGCGCTGTCAGACAAGGGTCTGTTTTGCGGCGTGTTAGTAGTTCCGCTCATCCCATACATTACTGACAATGCAGAAAATATTCTCGCGATTCTGGCAAAAGCAAAGGATGCAGGCGCAAAGTTTGTATATACATATATGGGGATGACTTTGAGGCAGGGCAATCGTGAATATTTTTACGATAATCTCGACAGGTCATTTCCCGGCGTTAAGGAGAAATACATCAAGCGATATGGTAACCGATATAGCTGTTCCGCCTCCAATTACAAAAAACTTTGGAGTGTATTTACTGATGAGTGTCAGCGGCTTGGGCTGCGCTATGAAATGAGATCCATAATTCACCATTATAAAGCAGGATATAATAGACAGCAATCATTGTTTTAGTAAGCATGTACAAGTGTCAACATATTAAAATTATCGGAGGGCTCGGAAATTGTCGGCCAAATGCCAATATTGCGAAAAAGAAATCTGGGAAGATAGAGACACCTGCCCCAAATGTGGCGCAGATATCCCAAAAATGGACTCAACAAATAAACGTAGCACAACCCGGCACACACATGGAAACACTGTTAGCAAACGTTTGGTCATTGCGCTCGCTTCTATTGCAGGCGCTATTATCATTATTCTTTTATTGATCATGAGTTCACCCACAGAGGAATATTTACCGCCACCATTGAATACTCAACAACATGTCAGGATATTGGATACTCTTGAATACACCGGGATGAATTTGATATCCTGCGATGAATACGAAGAATATGAAGATTACAAGATTGCAGACACCCGTATCCCACCATACGAAGCGTTTACCTCCCCCATATTGCGCCAAGCTCTTGAGCTGTTTTTCGAAAAGGAAATCCATTCAATCGACTGGCAAGAAATTGATGAAATCAAAACCCTGTCCATCGGGCGTGATTCCATAATCATGAGCACAGAGATTGTGCCACTGTCAGAACTCAATATCAGCCCTCATGCAATTGAGGTGATTCCTGATTCCACATCCTTTCGACACAGCTTCTATCAAGTGTCGCATTTTATCAACCTGCATGTTTTTGAAAGCATAGTAGGACCGACGACGCGAATACTTGAGCAGATGCCATCCCTTGTAGAATTGCGTACACACATTGGCAGGGACGACGACCTTTTCATGTTTGCCGTTTTGCCTGATTTAAGAAGATTGGAGCTTCGCGCCGGGAGCCTCCAAACTCTTCACGGATTATCATATCTCCAAAGCCTATATGCGCTGAGCCTCACGAGCACAAGTATTCAAGATTTATCCATTTTGAGTCTTCAGGAAAACATCACTGATCTAACCCTGCGAAACAACACAGATCTGCCATCGTTTGAAACACTCAGATCTATGACTTGGCTTAAATCATTGCACATTGAACGCAGTGATCTCAAGAGTCTTGACTTCATCAGAGACTTGACCTCGCTCGAAGCTCTGACACTCATCAGAACAGATTCCAGAACACTTGACTTTATTCTGCCGCTGACACAACTGCGGTATCTGCGGATATCTGACAACCGGGATATTCCCGCAATTCCGAACTTATCGGAGCTTACCAACCTGAGAGAACTTCACATAGATCTTGGCAGAGTTAATTACAGGACAACTGGCTTTTTACAAGGTCTGACGAATTTGGAAATTCTGACATTGGAAAATGCGGATGATCTCAGCGGGTTGCGCGGACTCAGTAATCTTGAAGAACTGGACATCCAATTTGGATTTCGTTTAACGGACGTGGCGCCATTGGGCTCTTTGACGAATCTCAGACGCTTACGTATTCACTCTTGGGGACCGGATGTAAGGAGCTCAGAAACACGCAATATAAATGCCATCGGCGATCTCGCAAATCTCACAGAGTTGAATATTTCCGATACCGGGATGTTCTTCAACTGGAATTTCATTTTCGATATGGAACAATTGGAAATTCTAAACATTTCGAACACCAATGTTATTGGCGACTTTTCACGTATCGGCAGACTTAGCAATCTTAGGGTATTGTTTATGAACAATGTTAATCTTATGGAATCATTTCACTTCGGACGGAGCGGAGCTTTCACAACGATTGACTTTATCGGTGAGACTGATCTGGAAAGTAACACAAGACATCTGTCAAATCTTGCAAGTCTAGAGCTTCTGAGCATTTCGGGGAATAACTTAGTGCACATTGGATTTTTAAGGGATATGCAAAACCTGCGCGTACTAAACCTTGAAAACAATTTCATCGTGGATGTGTCGCCATTAGCGGAGCTTTCTAATTTAACCTTCGTTGATTTACGCAGAAATGCTGTCGGGAACTGGAATGCTCTGGATGATATGGTAAATACTACTATTGTAGGCAGGTAGATAATTTGCTATTTGGTAAACACTGATTAAATCCGCCCCAAAGTAATTGCACTGAAAAATAGCCGAAAATACAAGGAGCGCGATAATCAGCGTTTACTTATAGCTTATGCCCCCTGCTCCTGAGAGCAGTGGGCATATTAACGATCGCTCACCTAACCTTTCCTCAATAAATTATCAAAAACCATATTGCGGCGACGATGATTAGACTTGATTTTAAGCCCGGCGAAAGCAAGCGGGACAACTAGCGCGGACAGTAGCATCACTACTCCGGAATAACCTGGATTAATTCCGGTAGCCGGTGGAACATATCTCTCGTTTGTGAAGTAAAAACTACGATCTACCGTCATCGACAGTATAGTAGTGTCATTGCGTTCTATAGCCGCACCTTCATTTAGGCTATCAATAAAAGATGCCTTATAGTTACTGTTCGGAGTTTCAATGATTTGTATATAGGCGCTCAATGGAACACCTTCAATGATAATGACTTGTCCATGTCGCAGGGAAAATGTTGCCCTTCCATTCTCGTCTAACACCAATCTGCCATCTGCCGGGGCAATTGCGCCGGAACTAGCTATGATATCGCCGCGATAATCAAGCCATGCACCCTGCGGCAGCAATCTCTCGTCAGAATCCCGGAAAATAACAGTAAACTCGAATGCAGATTGATTATGACTGAACTGACCTATCACTTTTTTAGAAACAGTTAATGTGGTGGTTGCCAAATCCCACTGGGCATAGAGAATAGTATGATCAAGAATATCAATCTCACTGCCTATTTCATAGAATGTGCCACTACCATCGGGCTCTGTATTCCAGCCCAATAGCTTAATCGGAATACCATTTATATTTTCATGAGTTACCTCATGATCCACGATATGGATACCAGGGAGCACCCACTTAATAAGAACATCGCCCAGGCCGCCGTTCGGATCGTATGTGAGCATATGCTCTAGTACAAAATTACCAACCACATGTGTATGTGCCTCTATAGGTTGCCGCAGTGGTGTAAATTCACCACCATCACTGAAGCTGAATTCAACGTCATTACCACCTTCATCCACCTCACTTGTTCTTGTTCCGACATTCCACCAAGCGAATGGCTGAGTCGAAATTGCACTAAAGTTGACCTCTACGTCTCCTTGAACAAAAGACCCATTCGGAACTGGAAAATTGTTTGTGCCAACCGTAGCTATAACCTCGCCTGCACCTTCACCAACTTCATAGGTAACCCGCCAAAATGGCGAACTTGAGGAGTTGATATCATGATTGGTAAAGAGATGTGGAGTTATTACTGCAAAGTCACCGGAGTTATACGGTGATTCACCTATCATAGACACCCCGGGATTGCTGACTGTACTCGGATTGATGTGGGGGCGATGCCTCTCCGCCAATACAGTGTTGATCCGCAATCCATTCAGAGCTTCATTGCCTAAGAATGTTGCTGCCGTGCTTATATTGATATTGCCCAAATTGCTTTGGTTTGTAAACAAGCCACCGCCATCATCTGCCGTATTATTGATAACTTCGCCACCGTTCATTGTAAACAAACCACCCTGATCCACAACCAGACCGCCGCCGCCGCCATTTAGCGCCGTATTATTGCGAATGCTTGCTTCAGCACTTATCTCAAATGTTGCACCGCTGCCTATGGACACGCCGCCGCCCTGAATAGCACTGTTGTCGCTGATTGTGCCTCCGGTCATAATGAATTTAGTATCCGCATCGGTAATGTTTACTCCACCGCCACCATTTAGCGCTGTATTATTGTGAATACTGGCTTCTGCACTCATCTCAAATGTTGCGCGGTTGATCATGTATACGCCACCGCCCTGAATAGCATGATTGTCTCTGATTGTACCCCCGGTCATTATGAATCGAGTATCCACATCGGTAACGATTACTCCACCCCCTGTGGATATCAGGTCGCCATTCTGGGTCAAACTGTTGTTCTGGATATAACCTCCGGACATATGCAATTCACATTTGTCACGCACATGCAATCCACCGGCTATCAGGGCGTAATTGTTCTCTATTCTGATATCGCCCCCAATTGTTGCTAGAACATGGGTTCCTTCTTCTCTAACTCCGCCTCCTACTCCCACTCCGCCGCCGAATTGGACTGCTCTGTTGCCGCTAATCAAACCACCATAAAGATGTGTGATGCCGGAACCGACGACCTGGACACCACCGCTATGTCCAGTTGCCGCAATATTTCCGATGATTTCTCCGCCATACATATAAAATTGTCCATCATGCCCTGTTTGCCCTGATATTTCGGGCAAATTGCCAACGGTGACACCACCTCCGTTGTTAAAACCGATGTTATTTCGGATTATGCCGTCATACATCGTAAATGTAGAGTTAGTGGTAACACGCACGCCGCCACCGGCATTAATAGGTCGGTTGTTTTGAATGATAGAGCCTTGCCGCATAATAAGATACCCGGAGTTTTCTAGCACTATACCTCCACGACCTGCCGTCTGGGGATGAGTTCCGGCCGCATTGCGACCATCTATGATAATGTTGACCAGCGTAAGGCGAGCACCGTTACTGACTGTGAAATGATTCGCAGCATTGTTCTGACGAATCTCATGTCGCGTACCAGAAGCGTGAACACCAAAATTAGGATTGTCACCCGCTGTGAGATTTGTTCCGTTTGTTGTTAATATAATATTGGAGTTTTGTCGACTAACAGCAATACCGCTAGTCAGAGTAATAGTGGAATTCACCCGTATCACAAAAAAGCTATTGGGCGCCGCATTTTGTGGCGCGTTATTTAGCGCGGTGGTGAGCTGACCTTGGGTCGTAACTAAGATGTTGTGATATGTAAGTGTCGTATTCCCCGGCAATGAAAGTGGCATAATGTTGGAGTAGCCGCTTTCTCTAAAAAGGCTGTTTAATGGATGGGTAACTGTGATAATAGTGAATACGCTATGTTCCATCCCACTCGCTAGATTTTCCATCCGCATCCATTCAATGTATTCGGCGAATTGGACAGGTATTTCAGTGCTATGACTAACCTGATAACTCCATCCCTCGGGAAGTGAAAGCCTTATCTCATTCTCATCAAGTGTTGCCAGAAGACTGATGTTGATGAAGTCGCCGATCCATTCAATTCTATGTTCGATGCCAGTATTTATGTTGATATTGCCATCGAGATCGATTTCTACATAAACAGTGGCGATATGTTCATTCCTTTCCGGCGGGGTTATAGTGACAATATTATTATACAGGTCTACTTCGTAAGTCCATTCCAAAGGCACATGAACGCTGATATCCTCTTCATTAATTTCTATCTCAGAATTATCCGGCTGAAACATAACGATGATATCGCCTTCGCCATCTTCGTTCATAACCTCATAGCTAACATCCGGTGAAGTAACAACCGTAACAGTGCGGTCGTCATCTACATTTATATATATTTTTGGGTACTCGTTGTTGTTAAGTTCTTCTTCCTCGTCTTCCTCGTCTTCTTCGTCTTCCTCTTCTTCCTCTTCTTCTGAGATTTCAACATCGTCGGTATTGTCGGTGTCATCGGCATCATCAGTATTGTCAGCGTCGTCGGCATTGTCGGTTTCACTGGTATCTGCAGTGTCCTCGGTGTCCTTGGTATCCTCGGTGTCTTCAACATCGTCGATATCACCAGTGCCATCGGGATATTCAGCATCGTCGGCATTGCCAGCACCGTCGATATTATCAGCACCGTTGGAATCTACCTGATTATCAATTTCATCTGCGCTTTTCGCATTGTCAGCATCATTGAGGCTCTCGACTGTAACTTCAGACCTATCTTCCTCTGTATGTTCCGAGCTAAGATAATTGTCCTCCACATTGGAATACGCAGCCTCGACATCGACATAAATTTCCGGAGTCCCGGTGTTTCCCCCTAACGCTGATACCCCTATATATAACAAGGGGCTAAGTAAAAGAGACAATAATAAAATAACGGATATCCAGCGTTTCATCTCCATACACCTCCTGTGCAGGTTATAGATTTCGTTTCCCTATCAAGCCTTTCGACGCGAAATAATCTGCACACCTGACAAATTCACCCATACAGCTGCAAAGCCAATGTTAGCCATCATTTCAATCTATGTTACGGTATATTTTTCAATCTTTTTTGTGCTACAAAAAAAGCTGATGATCGACACCTAATATTGTCAAAATATGATTCTGATTTCATTATACTTTTATCGGCAATTTCAACTACACCCAAAAGGATAAACATATTGGGAAATTCAAAAAAACATCCCCGCATGAAATCGGATCATCCGAATTCATGCAGGGATATTGCCGTTCACATTTATACCTGCGGCGCAAAGAAACTAACTCTAAAACGCACTAACTATCTTCTGGTATAGTGGAAGCTCAGATCCGAAAGCAAGGTGCTTGTAAGCGTAAGATTATTTCCGCTAATTTCATAATACCACTCTGACGGAGCAATGCAATTGGCACCACACATTTCAGGAGTAACACAGACTGAAAGTATACCACCGCTCGTTGTCCAACGAATCGGCAAGTCCATCATAGTCCCTGTTCCCCCGGCATTAAACACATAATAAGCCGTGCCCAGCCAATACCATGTACCAACCAAACCTTGTGCCGCAGCAGGCGGCGTTGGTGCTGGTGTCGGTGCTGGCGCCGGTGGTGTAAAGCCCGCAGGCAACACTGGGTCAGGCTGAGAGCTAATGAGAACAGTTGATGTTCCTACATCCCATCCTAGGTAATACCCAACACTTTCCAGCACAAGACGAAGAGGCAACATTGTTCTGCCGCCTATTGTCTGCGCAGGAACATCAAGTGTGTGACTAACTCCATTGGTTGTAAACACATTGCTGCCTATGGTTATGACAACAACATCATCACCGCGCAACGTAACCTGACTTGTCGCAGCATTCCAGTTAACTTCAAAGCCTAATGCTTCAAATACTCCGCGCACAGGAACAAGTGTTCTTCCGTCAATAATAGCCGGGTTCTGATCAGCGAAGTTAACTCGTTGTCCTTCGATAAGAACCGAAATGGTGTTTGTTGCTGCTGCACCCATACCGGGAATAAGCGCTACAAGCAATAGTGTTGCCAGGATAATTGCGAGTATTTTCTTTTTCATATAGATGTCCTCCAAAATAATATAATGGCTCGCCATTAGTCATGTGAGCGAGGTTATTTGCCCGATCGCTGTTACATGCGTTCAGACAATATCTCTGGTCACATTTTGAAGATACATTAATCGTATAAAAAAGTCAAGAATTTTTCCCATATATTGTCATTCGTTAACACAAGCTTTACTTTTCACGAGGCTATGAGTACGCGTACACTCAAAGCCTGTATTTTTACAAATTCTCACACGCAACAGAAAAAAATTGCAGTTTTTTTCATATAATTTTTACAGTATCCTGTGTATCGCAAAAAGCAAAAAAGGATGAAAATAAGTGTGTAACAGGTAATTAGTTTCTCTCCCAAGTTTCACGTAGGTTAGCGTCAGACCTGTTACTTATCCCCTTTTTTGGAGTCCCTCCATAAAGTTGAGAACCTTGGAGCAATACAGCTTCAAGGTTCTCAATTATCATTTTGATGATGATATTGACCAAATAATGCACTGGTGGTATTATTATTTTTGACAAACATTGAATAATCCCAATCATTGCTGTGAGGATATATATGAAAAGTTTTACAAAACTCTATAGTGAAAAGCTATCAACATTGGAGCAGATCGCAAGTATGGCAAAACCAGGCTGGAACTTTTGTTCGGATATAGGCATTTCTATACCTTTTGCGATTTATGGCGCGATCGGCGATCGGATAAAAAAGGGCGAATTAACCAATATCTCAATGCAGTCATGGTTAGACACTGACCAACTGCCATTTTTTGATATGGATTTGACTGAAAACGTGAAAGGAGTTTCATGGTTTTCGGGTGCGGATAGCCGAAGTGCCATCAACACAGGTCATGGCGATGTAATGCCTAACTATTTCAGAGATGCTCCTTCATTGTTCCGCGACTACATTGATGTCGATGCTTTTTGCGCGGTGGTCTCTCCCATGGACAAGCATGGTTATTTCAGCACCTGTAATGCTGCTTGTTCGGTTGAGCTGGCTCGCAAGGCAAAGCATATTTTTATTGAAGTAAACGAAAACATGCCGCGTTCAGCTTACACATCTGTCATACATATCTCTCAGGTCACAGCTTTGTTTGAAAACCACAAGCTTCTCCCTGAAATAGGTGCTGCCCAGGAGGATGAAACAAGTCTTGCTGTTGGGAGAATCATAACCGAAGAAATTCCCAATGGGGCAACTATTCAACTAGGCATAGGCAACATTCCGGATACAGTAGGAAGACTTCTTAAAGAAAAGCGAAACCTAGGCATCCACACAGAGCTTTTTACAGATTCCATGATGGATCTTCTACAATGTGGGGCAGCAGATAACAGTCTGAAACCTATTCACCAAGGGCGCTCTGTCGCAACCTTCGTTTTCGGCACAAAAAAACTTTATGGTTTTATTGATGATAATCCGGGAATCGAAATGCATCCTGTCGATTATGTCAATGATCCGGCAGTTATCGCACGCCATCCAAATATGATGTCAATCAATTCCGCAGTTGAAGTTGATTTCATGGGGCAGGTTTGTGCCGAGTCTATAGGCTCTCGCCATATCTCAGGCACAGGCGGTCAGGCTGATTTCGTCCGCGGTGCTGTGCTTTCAAGCGGAGGTAAAAGTTTCATCGCGTTTACTTCAACTGCTGCAGGTGGCAAGATCAGCAGAATCTCTCCGACTCTTAATTCAGGCGCTGTTGTAACTACAAGCAAAAACGATGTTGACTATATCGTGACGGAGTATGGCATAGCAAAGCTGCGCGGAAAGTCTGTTTATCAGCGCACAAAAGCATTGATTTCAATTGCGCATCCCAAGTTCAGGGATGAATTAACCTTTCACGCCCGGAAACTAAATATTATGATTTAAATTCCGCAAGTCGGTCTTTGTTTGTTGAAATAGTATCTTTGACTTTCCTCCGCGCTTGGTTATATCCTCCGGATCGCATTTCAGTTCACGAGCCATAATTGACACGATACGCTGTACGCAGTATCCACCTTGGCAACGCCCACTATCTGTACCCGTCCTGCGCTTGACGCCATCGAGCGTCACTGCACCGGGATCCCTCCGGATTGCATTTATTATCTCGCCCTCGGATATCCCCCTGCATCGGCACACAATATTCCCATATTCAGGGTGATCTTGAACCAAGGAACGCCTTTCATTGTAATCAAGTTCACCCGCTCTTATCTGCGGCGGTCTAATTGGACCGAAACCTTCATTAGGCGCAGCTCGCAGCAATTTTGATATTTTATCCGACACATAAATCCCCAACTCATTAGAGCAAGTTAATCCCGGAGTCTTCACCCCAACCAAGCTAATCATTGACCCATCATATGACTCTATGATACAAAAATCGCTAACACTCTTGTCATCTGTTACCCATTGTCCGTTATCATCTTTGCTAAGCATGTATGGATTGGGTCTCACAGCTCCAAATGAACTTATAATTTGATCCATCGGCAATGACGGAACAACCTCTGATGCTAATTCTCTAAGCAATTCAAGTCCTTCGCGAGATGTCGAAAAATCTGATGCATCCAGTGGTCGTTCAGTTGGTCCAACAAGAATATTTCCATCTACAGTAGGCACGAGAGTGAGACCTTTGCCCTTTTCCTCAGGCTCGTGGAATATGACATGTTTTATATACCCTGCGGCTTTAGTGTCCAGTATGTAATAATCCCCGGCAGTCGGTATAATTCTGACAGTCGGGGCAGAAGGTATTTCAAGCACTTTATCTGCTGATAATCCTGCGCAATTGATAATTGCTTTTGAATAGTATGTTCCGTTATTTGTCTTTATTTCATAACCATATAATTCGCCCCCATGTAAATGGGGGGTGGAGTCGTTAATTTCTGCACTGCAACCGGTGGTTTTATCAATCCCAAGAACTTCGGTGTTCAAAATGATTTCCGCACCATTTCTCACCGCATTTTCAGCTGCCGCAAGACAAAGCTCCCAAGGCATTACAGTGCCTGTGTCCGGAACATAGAGACCGGAATGCACATTCTCAGCAATCCTTGGCTCCATTTCCAAAATCTCACTGCCGCTGAGCAGCCTCATTCCTCTTACACCATTAACTGTCCCTTGATCGTACTTCTTTTTTAAAACTTTAGCTCCGCGTTCACCGAAACAAATCATTATTGAGCCGCACGGAGAATAACGCACACCAAGTTCCCTACAGAGTTTCGGAAACCCTTGCGCTGCCGAAACGCACAATGATGTTTTAAGCGAACCCGGTTTATTGTCGCAACCACTATATACTATTGCAGTATTTGCGCGGCTGATCCCGGTGCAAAGGTCTTCTCTTTGCTCAAGAAGTGCAACTTTTAAATCATATCGGGTTAAGCTCCTAACCGCAAAGCAGCCAAGCAGACCACCTCCGATGACAATAACGTCGTATATGTGCATTCTCACCTCGTACTATGTATCAGGTAAACACTGATTACTTCGGGCTAATTTAATCAGCGCTTACTTAGAAAATCTCACGAATCGCACCGGGGGTTTCAATTCTATAACCCCCAAGAGCGTCAAGCCTTTGTTTAAACAGCTCTGATTTCATAACTTCCAGCAATTTTTGCACCATAGGGAGCTCCCATGCATGGTCTGGTATCAATAAATCATATTGTTCCTCACATACCGGAACAAACTCAAGATCATACAGTTTTGCTGCTGAATATACCCCAAGTCCAACATCTGCTGACCCCGCAGCGATTAGCGCAGCAACTGCCGTATGGGTATATTCCTCCCTGCTATATCCGTAAATGCTTGATGTATCTATGTTTTCCTTCTTACATAAATAATCGATCAAAATTCTCGTACCGGAGCCTTTTTGCCTGTTAACATATCGCAGCCCATCCTTTGCCAAATCTGCAACACATAGCACCTCCATAGGATTGCCTTTTTGAAGTATCAACCCCTGAGTCCTATTGACACATTCAACTAATCGGACCCCACCCTTAGGAAGAAGCTTCCGCACAAATGCACTGTTATACTCACCAGTCTCCTCATCTAGCAAATGGGTTCCGGCAACATGTGCTTCTCCTCTGCGTATTGCCAACAACCCTCCCATGCTCCCCACATGCGCCGAGCCCATGGACACATTTCCATACTCGATTCGCAGTAGCTCAGCAAGTTCATCAAGAAGAGGATCATGGCTGCCAATTACAACAAGACTGCGCCACAACTCATCCTTGGACCGCAATAGCCTAACATTAACGACTTCTCCATTATTATAACCCTCAACACCTTGCGGAACTTCAACTATCCCATCTGCTTTCATAAATGATGTAACAACTCCACTGCCTCTGCTTAGCGGAGAGGCAATGAGACGATCTCCAACATAGCCCATACGCACCCGTACAAATTCTTGGTATTTAAGTGTTGACACAACCGACTTCGATAAAACAGCATCGGCGTATCTAACTTCCTCGGGTATATTCCTGCAAAGGTATTCAACTACCGGGCGAAGCACTTGCTCTATAACTATTATTCCGGACACAGGATACCCCGGAACTCCCAGAATCGGCGTTGCACCGCTATATCCAAGAATTGCAGGTTTGCCAGGCTTGATCGCAAGCCCATGGTAAAGCACATCGCCGACTTCGGCTACGGCATCGGCTGCAAAATCCTCGCTCCCAGCTGACGAGCCTGCGTTAAGAATCACTATATCGCATTCAGAAATCGCGGTTTTCAATGCATCTTTTATTTTCTTGAGATCATCGGCGACTATCGGATAAGTTACCGTCTGCGCACCCCACTCACGGAGCATTGCAGAAAAAATCGCAGAGTTAAATTCTAATATATCGCCCTCTTTTGGGTCAGTTGTCGGCGGTACTATTTCGTCCCCGGTTGGAATTATGCCAACGATTGGCTTCTTAACAACTAAAACCTCACACACACCACCTGCAATCATCGCGCCAAGTGCTGCCGGAGTTATCAGCGAAAAAGATGGCAAAATCATCTCCCCGGCACAAATATCCTCACCTATCTGCCGGATATGCTGCCATGGTGCAGCTGCTTCATAGAGCTTAATAGTACCGCCATCCGACCCGATTACGTCCTCGATCATTACGACAGCATCGCAGCCTTCCGGCAGCGGGTCTCCCGTATTTAGCCTCCGACACTCCTCTTCTTTCAATGTCACAGGCGTGGTTTCGCTTGCGCCAAAGGTTAGTTTCGCATCCAGTGCTATCCCATCCATTGCGCTCGCATTATAATGCGGCGCGCAAATCCGCGCATAGACTGGCGATGCAGTGATCCTCCCGGAGGCTTCCGTTACCGGGATTGTCTCTGATTTTGAGGTCATACCATTTTGAACCAAGGTCTCCAGATACTCTGTTTTTGCCTTTTCAAGCGGAATATTTGTCAGATATTTGAATGCCATTTTGTTCCTCCGGTGTTTTTGTTCAGATATGGGCGAAAACGAACGAGCACTGCTCGCCGCCTTGGCATGGGATATTATGGGACATTAAAAGAAAGTCACTACCACTTTTGCGCCTGCCGGAACACCTTCACTATCTCTTGGTATGCATATATAACCATCTGCTCCGGCAAGGCTCGCAATCAACCCGGATTTGCCTCTTATTGGTCGCGCAATCATATCGTCATCGACATAGACTGCCATATACTCTGCTCTACCGTGATTTGACGAAATAGCTTCGTTTATCTGCACAAAAGCCTTTTGCCTCTTTGCTTCTAAGCCCATGATCCCTGAAATGAGCGGACGGACAAATAGCTCCGTTACAAAATACGCAGCAACAGGATGTCCCGGCAACCCAAAAATCGGTTTGCCATCAATAAGACCCAAAATTGTAGGTTTTCCGGGTTTCATGGCGATTCCATGAAATAATAGTTCCCCGGAGTCTTCTATTACACTTGCTGTCAGATCTCTCACACCTGCTGATGATCCGCCTGATATCAGCACAATGTCACATTCTCCCACAGCCTTCATCATCGCATTACTAAGGGCATCCCGCTCATCACGGACTATACCATAGTTTTTTGTCGTAGCGCCAAATTGCTCCGTTTCCGCAACTAGCATCGGTGTGTTTACATCCCGAATCTGTCCGCGCTCAGGTTTCAGCGATGGCTCTACAAGCTCGTCTCCGGTGGAGATCACCCCAACTATTGGTCTGCGGCTGGTGCTTACTTCACAATACCCCAACGCGGATAATATCCCAATATCATGAGGCGATAAAACCGTGCCTGCTTTGAGCACAATATCTCCGGGAGTAACATCGTCTCCTTTGAAAATAAGGTTATTTCCCGGTGCAACAGGACTGATTATTCCGACAAGTCCGTCGCCATAGTCTTCCGTTTGTTCAATCATAACAACAGCATCTGCGCCTTCCGGCAAGTCCCCGCCCGTCGATACAGCAACACAGATTCCCGATACTATCTCGCCTGCCGCGGCTTGTCCCATTAAAATCTCACCCTTGAGATTTAGCACAGAAGGCATCGAAGCAGAGCTCCCAAAGGTGTCTGAAGCTATAACAGCATAACCATCCACCGTTGAACGATCAAAGCCCGGAACATATTCAGCAGCGATAATATCACTGCTAAGCACACGCCCCAGTGCTTCCCGAACCGGAACAGTTTCTGCCACGGTTTCTCTCACGCTATAAAGCGCTCTGATGATTTCTAAAGCTTCATCCGGCGTTTTAACTTTCAACAAATCGCTCACCTGCCAACGCATCACAATTGTTCTGCGAATATTTCACACACTATGAAGAAATCAAAATCGTCCTTGTATCAGGATCCCAAATAACAAGAGCATTGAAACTCTCAGCTATAGCCCGAGTCGGCACCATAGTGCTTCCATCAATGATTTGCGCCGGAACATCGAGCTGGACATTAACCCCATTTCTGACAAGTGTATTGCTGCCTATTCTAAGCGATATTGACACATCACCCCTCTGCGCCGAAACAGTCTGTGTCTGCGGATTCCAATCAACACTTGCCCTCATTGCGCTAAATATCGCACGCAACGGCACCAGCGTCCTGCCATCCAAAATAACAGGCTGCACATCCATAGCCAGCGGCTGTCCATCAAGAACAACAGCTATGCCCTCTCCTGGAGGTGCGATTATCGGATCGTCCGGAAGCATAATGTTATCCATCAGTCTTATTGGCGAAAATGAGTTTACCGTTGAACCATTCCCCAGTTGTCCGCGATTATTCAGCCTCCATATCCAAAGAGTTCCATCGCTGTCCACAACAACTGTATGCTTATCGCCCGCCGAAACAGACACTATATTCTCCTTTATTCTTATGGGCGTTCTGCTATTGACGGTTGTTCCATTGCCAAGCTGTCCGCGGTCGTTTTGACCCCATGCCCAAAGGCTCCCATCCGTCCGCACTGCCATAGTATGATTCCCGCTCGCGGAAATCGTAGCGACACCATCCATTAGCTTCACCGGCACACGGCTGCTCTCGGTAATCCCACTACCAAACTGATTCCTGTCGTTTTGACCCGACGCCCACAAGCTGCCATCGGTTCGTAAGACCATTGAATAAGCATCCCCGGCATAAACTGCCACTGCTCCGCTCTCCATAATCCTGATTGGAACACGGCTGCCAATAGTTGATCCATTACCAAATTGCCCGCGATCATTCGATCCCCAAGCCCAAAGGCTTCCATCGGTTCGTATGACCATTGTAAATGTATTGCCTGCGGAAACAGCAACAACATCATCCATAACCCTGACCGGAGAGTGCCGATTCAAGCTTGTTCCATCTCCGAGTTGACCTCTATTGTTGTCACCCCATGCCCAAAGTGTTCCGCTTGTATCTATTGCCAGCGAATGCTGCCATATAGTCGCCAATATTCCGTCATATTCAGATACCGGCGGGACTCCGGTTACCAACCCATCTCCGCTCAAACCCCCATCCGTGCGTTTCCATCCGGCTGTCACAAATTCGATATTTTCCATAATCCTTACAGGTGTTCTGCTATTTACTCTTGTACCATCGCCTAATTGACCGCGGTCATTTTGCCCCCATGCCCAGAGACTTCCATCTTCTCTTACTGCAAAATTATACCTGTCCCCTGCAGACATTGAGGCAACACCGTCCATTATTCTGACCGGATTGCGGCGATTAACTAAGGTTCCATCACCAAGCTGCCCTTGGCTATTATCTCCCCATGCCCAAAGCACTCCGTTTATGTCGATAGCCACGGTGTGAGCACTGCCGGCACCTACTTTTGCGTGCGGATCGGAAAGTGCCATTGCCTGCATTCCCGAAATAGTCGTAACAATCGGAATAAACATCAGCAATGTCAAAATCAAACATATTGCTTTTTTAAATCTCTTCATTTTATCCTCCAAAATAACTCAGTGACCAGCGGTCAGTGACAAGATGGCGCTGAAAAAACAATCCAGAAACTCAATCGGCAACCGTCCGGTAGTCAGAGACTTGACTGATTGCACCTTGGGCTTTGATTCTTTCAAGAATCGAAACATTTTCAGTTTCTCCATACTCAGGAACAAGCTCATGAAGCATTTTTATAACGCCCTTTGTATCATTGTTTTCTGCCAGCGCCTTTAGTCCTTTTAGCGATTCAAATAAATACTCCGGCGAAATTTCTATAGGTGTCCCGATAAACACTTTTTGATTCTCTGTTTTATTAAGCCCCTCTTCATCCATAAGCAATTCCTCAAACAGTTTTTCACCGGGGCGAAGACCAACGAACTTTATTTTGATATCAACATAAGGTTCATAACCCGAAAGGCGTATGATCGACTCGGCAAGATCGAGAATCTTGACCGGCTCACCCATATCAAGCACGAATATCTCACCGCCGCGTGCCATTTCCCCGGCTACCAGCACAAGACTGACTGCCTCGGAGATCGTCATAAAATACCTTATTATATCGGGATGGGTGACTGTCACCGGTCCACCTGCTGCAATCTGATTCTTAAAGAGTGGAATTACCGATCCGTTTGAGCCAAGAACATTCCCGAAGCGAACAGCTACAAACTCAGTCCTGCTCATCTTAGCCATAGATTGGATTATCATTTCACAAACTCGTTTTGTCGCACCCATTACATTTATGGGGTTCACCGCTTTGTCTGTGGATATCATAACAAAACGCCCGACCTGATGTCTATCCGCACAGCGCACGACATTCAACGTACCGAAAACATTGTTCTTTACCGCCTCCTCAGGCGAAGACTCCATTAGCGGCACATGCTTATGCGCTGCGGCATGGTACACAACTTCGGGACGGTATCTCTCAAAGAGTATATCCATTTTGAATTCATCACGGACCGAAGCAACTTCAGCTACAAGTTTGATAGACTTTCTTCTGCCGCGAGTACGAAGAAGCTCCTGTTGTATCTCGTATAGATTGTTCTCGCTGAAATCCACCATTACCAAACATTTTGGTCTTTGACTCATCACCTGCCTGCAAAGCTCCGACCCAATAGACCCTCCGGCACCAGTGACCATGACTACCTTATCACCCAAGTACGCCGATCTATGGCTGCCAACATCGACGACATCTCTGCCAAGCAAGTCATCAATACTAACATCTGTGATCTGCGCTACTATAGATGATGCATCTGTAACAAGGGAATATAGATCAGGAACTTTTTTGAGCTGACATTTCGTTTTCGCACAAATATTCGTGATCCTGCTCCGCGCCACTGTGCTTGCCGTCGGGATTGCTAGGATTATAACATCGATACCATGTCTGCTAACTAGTTTTGGTATATCCTCAGTCGTCCCTTCAACCTTGACTCGTTGAACTTTTCGCCCGACTTTAGTTTGATCATCATCCACAAAACAAATTATTTCAAAGCGTCGGTTCGGTTCGCGGTACAGATCAAGTAGTACGGCGTTACCGGTCTCACCCGCACCGATTATCATAACCTTTTTCATATCTGAAGATGTTTTTTTCCCAATACGTGTTGTGCGGTATGCCCTATATGCCATTCTCAGAAAGAGCGTGGATATGCCCGCCATCATTGAAGAGAGAAAATATACGGTAATGGGAATCCTCGCCGAAACCAATGGAGGTTGTAGCCAAATCCACGTTATAAGAATAAAAATGCCGGTTGCCACGATGGTTGCCAGTAAGCATTTTATAAACTCGTATGCCTCTGCGTAGCGCCACAAGCTTCCGTACATTCCGAAAATTAAAAACACAATCAGGAAAATCACTATGAAGCTGAGCCCGCTGAGCAGCAGTGTCAGAAAGTAGTCCGTGAGTTCAATCCTGCGCATCAAAATGACCCAAGATCCTAGGTAGCTTAATGAAATTAGCAAAAAGTCCGCAATCATCAAGAAGATTTTACGATGGCGTGTTGCTGATCCTATGCTTCCTAAAAAACTCAACTTCATTCCCCTGTTCCAAAATATGTTCGCATTTGACTGAGAATAATATATCAGAAAAACAGTTGTGGTGCAAGCGAACGCTAATATATGATACTACCAATAGCACCCTTTTTCAACTGAATCAAACTTCTCTGGTCGCTCTGATTCATTCGGTCGAATCCATGCTTCATTGAAAAATTCGTCCGGCTTATTAATTCACGCGGATTTAATCTGTGTTTACCTTGGCAAGTTCAATCATCTTTGCAGCTTGAAAAACATTATTTTTCTCACTGAGCACAAAATCCTTTGCTTCTGCGCCTTTATCGTGCAGCTCCTCCATCGGTCTTGCAAGTAAATCCTGCAAGTTCTCTTTTAAACCTTCCGCAGTTTCATCTTCAATCAAGTAAACATACGGATAATAATCCTTTGGCATTCCCGGAAGTTTTGTTGTCAGCACCGGAGTCCCGGACGCCATATATTCCAAGGTTTTCGACGGAAAAGAATACTTTGTATACTCCTGATGTGTAGGCAAAGGGTTTATAAGAAGCATTGCCTTGATTTGCTCCATAATAATATACTCATTCGGGACAGCACCTCCAAACCTAATATTAGCATGCTCCTCACAAATTTGCTTCAGCTCAGCTTCATAATCTCCCTTGCCGTATATTTGGAGAACCACATCCGAAATGTTCGCCATAATAAAAGCTTTTACCAGCATGTCAATTCCATTTACTTTGTTAACGCTCCCTGCATACATGCAAACTCGCTCAGGAGCTTTCCCGGTCAATTCATTATCCAAAACTGACATGCGGATATCGGCTTGACCCTCAATCACAACATATGGACTATTTCTTTTATTAACAACTGCATCCATTTGCTCAGTCAGCAATACAAAAGCGGAGAATCGCGATAACAAAAATTGGTTTATGGGCTTAGTTATCCATTGCAATTTGCCCCCCAAAAACATAGGTACATCCGTAACAATACCGACTGTCTTCGCTCTTGAGAATTTCGCCGCAAGCAGAGCCGCAGCCGACATGGTTATATTTAAAACATCGCACACTATAGTGCAGTCCGGGTCTTTCCGGCACAAGTTTCGAACATGATGAAAAGTGCTGAAAAACGCAGCTATCTGCAACAAAATCGGCAGATTCACAAGTCTCATTGATTGGTATGTAACTCCGCCATCATTCACCATCTCTGATGGAAAGAACACTGTCTTAGTAATTTTCCGCGATATTGGAGGCATCCCGATTACAGTAACCTGCACATCCTCGTTTGCAGCTAACCCCTCCGCCATCAAACGATGATATTTTTGCGCTTGCTGGGCAGGCTTAACTCGTGCTGCTTCAAAATATTTTTTGAACACTTGCGGAGCGCTAAGCTTCGCCACATAGCCATATATCATAATATCTTATCCATCCTGTCAGATCAGTCAGATCAGTGTTTACCTTGTTATTGTACACACAGCTGTATGCGTTTGCGCTCAAAAACTACATATTATTCAAAACAAACCTTTTTCTTACTTTTAGATACACACCGGAAAAGGAATGGCGAAGGAAAAAAAGTAATGTGTATGTCAAAAGCATAACATGCGGAGATTTGCTACAATATGTTATTTTTAATATTCTTTGTACCATGTTGCGAGGAGAAAAGAGCTTCATATCTTCAAATATATCATTATCACTATAAATGCACTTTATAACCTCTAACTTCGAATTCATAGTTTCCTGACTATTTTTGTTAAACAGATTTAATATCCCAGCTCCGATATAGTCACAGCACAAATTAGCAAGCAATTTTCTGTTTTCATCCGATGAAAGTGCGAATTTTCCAAACAGCGCCCGCCTGCCGGAATTATGCAGTAGAAGCTGACCTAATAAATTCGGATAATATCTTGTCACCAGAGAGTCAATGTTGCGCTTATTATAACGATAAAGCGTCTCTTCAACGATTGCAATGCTCTCAATTTTCATAAAATAATTCAAGTTAAAATCAAAATCTTCTCCATAGATATCTTTAAACATGATTGAAAATTCTTTTATAATACCTACATCATATAATTTGTTCCATACAAGATTAAAGATTCCCGCACTTTCCAGTGACACGTATTTTTCCGAAGCGGTGCTACAATCTGCATCATAAGCACAATTATCAACAATGCGAACAGGAACTTCATCCAAAAAAACATGTCCCACACCACAAACAATTACCTGAGCGTTCGTATCCCAAGCTTTTTCAATAAGTTTTTTTATAAAATCAGGTTCAACTTCATCATCTGAGTCAACAAATGTCACATATCTTCCCGCAGCTCTTTTAAGCCCATAGTTTCTCGCCTTAGATACACCTCCGTTTTCCTTGTGGATCACAGCAACTCTGCCTTCTTTCTCCGCATACTCATCGCAAATCGCACCGCAACTATCAGGGGAACCATCATTTATAAGTATAACTTCAATGTTTGTATAAGTCTGTGCAAGTATGCTTTCTATGCATTTTCGCAAATAGGATTCCGCTTTATATATAGGAACAATTACGCTGATCAAATCATTATTCACAATCAAATCCTATCCTTCACTTGCTGGTAAAGCGCCAAATATTCCGCATATTTTTTGTTTTTGTCATATTGCTCTGCACGCATTCGGCAGGCTTCCTGCGAGTGAGGTAGTTCCCTCACTTTCATAATCGCGTTTTTTAACTCGACAATATTGTTTTTTTCAACAACGATCCCACAGGTCTCGTCAATGCACTCCGTACTGCCTCCGGTATTGTATGTTATCACCGGTGTGCCACAGGCAAGGGCTTCTATGTTTACCAATCCGAAAACCTCTTCAAATGTAGGATTGACGAAAACATCAGCCGCAGAGTAAATTTCCGCTAACTCACGAATGTTATTTGTTCTTGATATTCCAACAATATTGCCTGGCAAGCGCTTTCTCATTTTTTCTGATATACCGGTCAGAATAATTCTATAATCATCGTCAAGTTGCTCAGCTAGCTCAAGAAAATCCTCAAATCCTTTTCTGTCCCCCCATATGTTCGCAACACCTAAAATAATGTATTTATTATTTAGACCGTACTTCTCCCTCACTCCGCTTTCGGTTCTTTTAAAAACATCCAGATCAACCCCATTATTAATAATCTGCACGCTACGCTCCTTCAGAAATGACTTCTTAACTAACGAAGCAAGCCAATTCGAAGGTGCTACAACCACCATGTTTTTTACTTCCGAGAAAATCTCTTTTTTTCTTTTAAAATTAAATGCCGAGTTATCCATCAGCAAACTCGCAGGATACAGTGATTTCTGAGTGCAGTTACTGCATCCACTTTTCCATTTTTCACAACCCAAATAATCAAAGTGTGCGCAATGTCCAGTAAACGCCCAGCAATCATGAAGTGTCCATACTACAGGCTTGTTTGATAGCGTCAAATAATTAAACAATATCTCAATATTAATATAATACCCATGGATATTGTGAAGATGGACAATGTCGGGGTCAAATTCGCGGATCCGATTTATAAACGTCTTGGTTGCACGGCTTGAATAAAATCCCGTCCTGTCTGTAATTCTTGTCATCAACGCATGAAGGTTAACCCCAAAGTCTCCGCCGATTTTAACAGAATCCTCTGCCGGAACGCTATTTGACTGACCTCTTCCGAAAGCAACCTTACTTTTATATCCATGCTCTATGCTAATATTATAAAGATCTGCCGCAATACGTCCGGTACTTCCGACACCGCAAACAGAGTTAAGTTGAAGGATTTTCATTTGCTTCTGCCTTTCAAAACATCCTCAAATGCCTTTATATGCCTCTGCGCCATTTTCTCAATAGTATACTCTCTTGATTTCGATATACTATTCGCTGCAAAAATCGCTTTATTTTCGCTTGTTGCATATGCAACCATCGCATCTGCCATTGCGATATTATCTCCAACCGGAAAAACAGAAACACCCGCCCCTTCGAGAGTCATCGCGGCAATACATCGCGAGGTTGAAAAAACCGGCAGACCATACGACATTGCCTCATTCACAACCAAGCCCCAAATATCCTCGTTAGTAGGAAGCACAAGCGCATCCGCAGCCTTGTAGTAATCCGCAAGCTCTTTTTTTTCCATAAAAGACCGCACCCATATTCCAGGACAACTACCTGCTATCTGCCTGTATTCATTTTCTTCCGGTCCTCCACCAATCAACAAAATCCCAATTCCCTGTCGCTGTTCACTCACCCATTCTTTCAAGAAGTTTAAGAGTCCCTTTCTAGGTATAAATTGACCAACTGCAATAAAGAGTGTGTTGCATCCAATCCCCAGTTCCTTCCTCAGAATAGATTTTTGTTCCTCCGGGATAGACTCGTTTAATATATCAGCCTGCTTTACCGAGGAAAAGGGATACTCATATATTTTCTCATGAGCAGCACCATAGTATTTCAGATACTTACTCGTCAAAGCGCCTGTGGATAACCATCCCGATGCACAGGAAATGAAATGACGTTTAATAACCCCATTGAGCCTTGATTCATGTTCACTAATAAATCCACCATCTGCGTTTAGCAGAAATGGGATTCCCTTAGCCCGCAATACTGTAATTGCAAGCATCGCGGTTGGAGTAGCATATCCTCCAACAACTACAATGTCATATGCATCTCTTCTAATATATTTTAACACGCCCGGACAAAACCGCGCATCCGCTCTTGTCTTTATGCCATAGAGAAATATCTTTTTGTATCCGTCACTTGCTTGACCAACCCATAAGTTATCTCTCTCCGAAGATGCCTCGTTTTCATATATCACTGTCAGCTCACATGATTTCGATAGTTCATTGAAAAAGTCAACCCGGTATGGCGATGGGATATTTGTTAAGTAGAGTACTTTCAATTTTCTGCCTCTCTAAGATTCAACAGTTACTGCTTGTGGAACGCCCCTACTTCATCCAGACATTCTTATTGACTATGTGGGTATAGCTTTGAATTATTTTTACAACCTTTGTAGAAACATTTTCATCTTTGTAATCAGTTGGCAGAGTGCCTGCGCCACCATCTGCGTTCATCCGAACCGCAATCGCGGTCGCTCGGGCAATATCTGTTCCCGCAATACCTCCGACCACTACCGTGCCTCCATCGAGGGCTTCGGGTCGTTCTGTAGATGTTCTTATCAGAACTCCCGGGAAACCGAGGATAGCAGATTCTTCGGATAATGTACCGCTGTCTGAAAGTACGCACATGGCAGAGAGTTGAAGCTTATTATAGTCAATAAATCCAAAAGGTTCCATATTGCGAATCATAGGATGAAATTCAAAACCACGCATTTCTATTATTTTTTTTGAACGCGGGTGTGTTGAGTAGATAATCGGCACTTGATAGATTTCGGCAATATGGTTTAACCCACTCATCAACGAGATAAAATTATCCTCGTCATCAATGTTTTCCTCGCGGTGTGCGGACACCAGAATATATTTCCCTTCTTCAAGCCCTAGGCGCGTTAGAACATCGCTTGCGATAATTTTGTCACGATAGTTTGCAAGCACTTCCGTCATGGGAGAACCAGTCACAAATATCGTTTTACCATCGATACCCTCACTGAGCAAGTATCGGCGCGAGTTTTCAGTATATGGAAGATTTATATCCGCAATGTGATCGACTATCTTGCGATTGATCATTTCCGGCACATTCCAGTCCCAACAACGGTTTCCGGCTTCCATATGGAATATCGGAATTTTAAGTCTCTTTGCACAGATTGCGGAAAGCGAGGAATTAGTGTCCCCAAGGACGAGCAGTGCCTCGGGTTTTTCGGATACCATAACTTCATATGACTTTGATATGATGTTCCCTAGGGTCTCCCCAAGGTTTTCACCTGCGGATTCGAGAAAATAGTCCGGCTTTCTGAGCTGCAGATCGTCAAAGAACACCTGATTGAGCGTATAGTCATAGTTTTGTCCGGTATGAACAAGTATGTGATTGAAATATTTGTCACATGCCTTGATGCATGCTGATAGCCGGATGATTTCCGGGCGTGTGCCAAGTATTGTCATTAGTTTTAGTTTTGTCATACATCAAACCTCATTAATCTGTGTGTCAGGTTTCTTAGGGTCAAATATTTCATTGCTCCAGAATATTGTCAGAACATCTGTGCTTCCAGTGTTTTTAATATTGTGTGTGCATCCCGGCGGTATGTCCACGATTCGAATGTCGTTACCCGAAACATGGTATTCAACCACTTCATCTGAATCAATTCTTCGAAGACTGATTATTGCTTCGCCTTCAATTACGACGAATTTTTCAACCTTTGTGTTATGCCAGTGATTGCCCCTTGTTACTCCGGGCTTAGTTCTGGAAACACTGACTTGCCCAAAGAACGGCGATCTAATAAGCTCTGCAAAAAAGCCTCGTTCATCACATTTCATATCTGCCGCAACAGCCAAATCATCTTGCACCGCATATGATAAGAATGTCGCGTAAAGCTGCTTGGCTAACCGATTGTTCATGTTATAATCCAGCGTCAGAGTTCGTCTTGACCTAGCAAAGCTTGCTATGGTATCCGCAAGCTCCCCAAGGGTAACTTTACTTGTTTGCGGATTTCTCACAAAAGAACCATAGCATGGCGAAATCTTATCATTTAGTATTTCTAGAAATTCATCCACTATATCGTCAATGTAAAGCAGTATCATTTCTTTTCCCGGATCGTCAATGCGCAATGGGATATTATTTGCCGCATTGTGGCAAAACGTCGCAACAACACTATTATAGTTCGGTTTACACCATTTTCCAAAAACATTCGGAAAACGATAAACATAAATTGGCGCACCGGTCTTTCTTCCGTAATCAAAGACCAATTCCTCAGCTTGTTTTTTACTGATACCATATGGGTTATCAAGTTCAGCTTGAGTTGATGAGGATAAAACCAGTGGGATTTTTCTATTTTCACCTTCAAGCATGTTCAGCAGAATTCCAGTCAGACCGATGTTTCCACTTTGAAATTCATCCGGATTTCTGGGGCGATTCACCCCTGCAAGATGGAACACAAAATCCGTTTGTGCGACCAGACTTTGTAAGTCCTCAACGGTCTGGGGCAAGTCAAATAAAAGCAAGTCCCAGCCCGCACACAAGCTCAGATTCGCAGCAAGATTTTTGCCGACAAATCCATTTGATCCGGTTATTAGGATTTTCATGTATGACTATCCCTTCCTAGGAAAATTCCGCACAGCGATGAAGCGCAGCTAGGTGCAACCCCTTACGGTTTGTATTGCTCAAATGTTTCTCTGAATTCCGGAAGCATCAGCAGTAACGTTTTTATTTCGTTTACATCAAGTCTTGTTGTGTTATCTGAATTATACTCCTTATCAGGTATCTCGGATTTCCCTTCGTCGAAATACATTCCATAATCCAAGCCTCTTGCATCCGCAGGAATTTTATAATATCTGCCCATATCCTGTGCAACAGCCAGTTCCTCTCTTGTCAGCAAGCTTTCACATCGTTTCTCCCCATGGCGGGTTCCGATTATTTCAATTGGATTTGATGCCTTAAATAGCTCTAAGAGCGCCTGTGCCAAGTCTTCTATAGTGCATGCCGGGGCTTTCTGCACAAAAATATCACCCGACTTTGCGTTGTTAAACGCATGCACCACAAGGTCTACCGAGTCCTCGAGGCTCATGAGAAACCGCGTCATTTTCGGATCGGTTATTGTCAGCGGCTGCTTTTTCATTATCTGTTCGATGAATAATGGAATTACGCTGCCCCTAGAGCACATAACATTTCCATAACGTGTTGCGCACATTACTGTGCTACCGCTGTTTCTACTCTCAGCAACCATCATTTTCTCCATCATTGCTTTGGAGATACCCATAGCATTGATTGGGTAAACTGCCTTATCTGTGGATAGGCATATAACATTTTTAACTTCATAAGTAATTGCTGCCTTGAGCGTATTGTAAGTTCCTTCAACATTTGTTCGAAATGCTTCCATCGGAAAAAATTCACACGATGGCACCTGCTTCAATGCTGCTGCACTAAAAACATAGTCAACACCATACACAGCTCCAAAAATTGAATCCGGCTCACGCACGTCTCCGATGTAAAACCGTAGTCTGGAATCCTTGTATTTGCGGCGCATATCATCCTGCTTTTTTTCGTCTCTGGAAAAGATGCGAATTTCCGCAACTCCTTCTTGCAGAAGACGATTTAGGACAGCATTTCCGAAACTTCCGGTTCCGCCGGTTATTAGTATAGTTTTATCTTTTAACATTATATCTCACTCTTTAATATAGTATGGACAAGTCTGTCCAAAAATTTTGATAATTTCAGTCTGTGGCTTTTGAATCGACAATATCAACTATGCTTTTTGCAACTGTAACTGCATTATAATTCTCTTCTAGATATTTTCGACCCTGCAAGCCTTTTTCTTTTAGTACTTTATTATTGGTTTTGCATATATCATCGACTATAATTGTAAAATCACTTGGGTCATTACTTTCGCAATGCCACCCGAACCGACCTTCATCAATAGCAGCTCCTATATCCGTACTCGTATCTGTACATGCCAGAACCGGAATAGCTTGCTCCATATATGATAACAGTCTTGATGGAAAATTCGGTATCGTAAAGCGATGGTCTAAAAATATTAGCCCCACATCACATGCTGATACCAATTCGTCATAAGTCTCTTTCGGCAGCAATTGCACATGTTTAACATTACTGGGTCTTTCCTCGGATATATATTCTATAAGCGCCTTTGCATCGGTCCCTTCTCCACAAATCAGGAAATACCTGTCTTCTTTGTTATAATTCAACTTCAAACACTCAATAATGAACGAAACGCACTGCGGCTTTCCTAGATTCCCACCGTATATTAATACCTTTTTGTCAGCTGCAATACCATATTTTTCTCGTACCACCCCTCTCTTTGCTCCATCGCCGACCGACTTGGGAGATATGCTATTCGGACTAATATGCACCTTGCCTTTGTCGATTTGAGGATTATGCTCAAGCAGATATGCCATATTTGCCGGTGACATACAACCAATATAGTCAGAACTCCAATACAACTTCTTTTCTTTATTTCTAAAAAAATTATATACAACGCCGCTACCCAAAATCAAGTCAAGATCGACAGCATTTTGCGGAAAGATATCTTTAAGCAGCAAATAAGATTTCGCACCATCGCGGTTTTTGATAAACTCAACTAGTTTCCCCAAAGTTATCGGAGGCGTAGAGTACATTATAAGATCGAATCTTATTGAGCTGAAATATCTCCGGACTGCCCTTACATACTGTGATTCCAACAGCAGTGTTGATATACCTTTTTCTATTTTACCTGTCTTTTGTATATTCCCGATACGGACTTTTAATATGCCGCCTGTTTCAGATTGAAAAAAAGCGGTAGGCTTGTTCTGGCGTCTCTCTGCCGGTGAAATTATGTAGACATCATGACCCAATGCTGCAATTTCACGCATCAAATCTTGATATATCCCCTGTTCATCAAGACTATTCACATCAACTAGTGTTGCGAAAAGTATGTTCATAAATCTGATTTCCTGATAATTTTTCCATCTTTCACTTCATATATCACATCACATTTTTCAAGTGTATTGAGCCTATGCGCGATAATAATCATCGTTTTCGTATGTCCAATCGTTGTAATAGCATCCGAGATTATTTTTTCGCTCTCGCTATCCAACGATGAAGTAGCTTCGTCGAAAACCAATATTTCCGGGTTAGTATATAGTACCCTAGCAATCCCAAGGCGCTGCCTCTGTCCACCTGAAAGTCTCACGCCCCCCTCTCCGATAATTGTATTTTGCTTCTCTTCAAGCGACTCAACATACTCCTTCAAATTTGCAACATCAAGCGATGTCCACACCTTGTCTATATCCACATCTTCAGCCGCTACACCAAAGGCAACGTTTGCAGCAATGCTGTCGTCAACTAAGTAAATATCCTGAGGAACATAGCCTATATTCTGCCTGAACCCCCTTATATTACTGCTGATATTTGCTCCATCAACTAGAATTTCCCCACTACTAGGCACTAATAACCCAAGAAGAAGATCAATCAAAGTTGTTTTTCCGGAACCGGAACTCCCAACAACTCCAATCGCTAGACCTTTTGTAATGGTCAGATTAGCCGATTCGAATATGTTCACATTTGTTCCGGGATATTTGAATGTTAAATCCCTTATCTCAATTTCCTTGGCGAGAGTCAGCCTTGTTCCTTTCACACCAGAGACTTCATCAGGTGAGATAGCTTCATGCAAATCATCATAAATCTGATGAAAATGAGTCAAATTGAATCTTATATTAGTCATATACCCAATGGTCCGATTCATGGATGGCATGATTCTTATCGCAGCCATCCCAAATAATGCAATAGTCGGCAAAGACGCATTTATGTCCGGATTTCTCAAAGCGTTTATGACAACAATGATAACAAGACCTGAGACAGCAACAGTTTCTATCAAGAGCCTCGGTGAATTTGATGCAAGGTTTTGAAAAGCAGTTGTTTTAGCAAAATCTCTTCCGGACTTTTCATAGCTCATAAGAAAGCTCTCTTCCTTACCCAAAACCTTTACATCCTTTATACTTCCAAGACCTTCATTAACGATTTTGACCATACTTGTTCCGAAGTAGTTTTGCTTCTTTGCGGACACAATAAGCCTGTTTCTAAGAAAGAAATAGTACAGCGCACCGATCCCCCCTAAAACGGCAGCAATACTCAAAGTCGAAATTGGATCAACTATAAGTAGAAGCGCCAAGATAAACACAACAACCATAATCTCGGTCAGCATCAAAAGCCCATTCATCAGAACACCTTGAATAATCAGCCCAACCAACGAGTTAACATTTCGTTGAAGCTCTGCCGTGTTCTTGTGGAAAAAATACTCATAAGGCTTGTTAATGTACGACTGGAAAAGCATCTTTGCCATTTCAACGTGCCTATTTAATGTGAATCTGTTTTGGATATAGATCAGGAAAAACATGTATAGGCTCTTTAGTATGAATATGATAATCAGCCCTATACACATTATGACAATAAACCTGCTATGCCCGCCTATCCAAGGCATCTCAGTCAGTCTTTGCAAAATCGGATATGCCTCAACGCTGCCCTGATCAAGAATAATTGTAGTGAACGGAAGAATTATACCAATACCAATGGTTTCGGCAACCGCACCCACCACGACCAAACCAAACATAATTACTGTATTGATTTTTTGTCTTTTATTGAATAGCCCAATGAGTTTTTTGAAACTCGAAATTATGCTCATACCCGGATGATACTCCCCTGTAAGCGAATAATCGCTCGCTCCCTATGATAACTCCTCAAATGGAGTTTCCGCAAACTTCACACTTGCAAGCATACCGGCAAGAACCCACAAAATCTGACTGACTATCGGCAGGCTGATATTGAAAAATGCCTGTACACCATAACCTACAAATGCGGCTAAAACAGCCATGATCAATGGGTTCTTAAATGCTTTGCGGATGCCCTTTAGAAACACCCCGCCAAGAAAAACAATATATGCCAACAGTCCAAGAACACCCTGACAAACCAATATTTGTAAATATTCATTATGTGCCGTATCAAATCTTGCGTCCATAAAGCCCTGCGCCTCTTCCGGGAAAACCTGGAAGAATGTATCAGGTCCACTCCCAATGATTGGGTTATATGCAATCACGCTTAAAGCATTTTGCCAAATATGCACCCTGCCCGAGCCCATCTCCGGATGTATATTTCCGTGAAGAACCTCACGCGTCTCAAAAAGCAATCTATCCGCAAGACCGCCGCCATGTCCTCCCCTGCCCAGAACCTCTACTCCAACAAGCCCTGCAACAATGAATACGGCTATGAGTATGACTCCCAGTCTCCACTTCGGCGGAGCTTCGGGATCGATTTCATTTCCCATTTTTGCCAGTACTACGCCCGCTGCAGCAAGAACCACGCCCGCAATAACAAATGGAATCAAGCCTGTTACAGTCCAACGATCCATGATAATCACTTCGAAAAACAGTCTCTGTAGTGTGAATACGGCAATCCATGAAGAAAACAGAATGAGGGCTCTACCAAGTATCTTCTTATTCTCAATTAAAAACGGTATCGCCAGAAAAGTTGTCACAAGCACTCCAACAAGAGCGGAATCTGAACCGCCTATGTCCATAAGCCAGAAATTTATCGCACTCGCCGCGAGCCACAAAGGCTGTCTCCACACCCCAGCAAGCTTTTTGCTACCGTTAAGCTTTGATGCGGGCGGCACTCTTATGTACAAAAACCCGCACAGCAACACCGCTATGCACACGAATGTGGCGAGAATATTTACATTTCCGATTGTTGAGCGGAAGAATATATTGAAAAAATCATCAACTCTGAAATCAGCAACATGATTTGGCCAGAGCCTAAAGAAGTCCATGCCATAAAACTGGAAAATTCCGATAAGCCCAACAAGCGAAGCACTTATGCCAAAGAACACTAAATCCTTTATATTTGGTCTATACCAGCGTGAAACAATGAAAAACACCGACACATACAGCAGTTGGGTTAGCGCACCATCGTAACGCCCAGCCGGTTCCGGGATTCCGACCCAAATATTAACTTCATTCCTAAATGGCGAAAGTAATGTTGACAGCAATGTTACAACCGCAAACCCTAAAACTGCCCAGTCGGTAATGCCAAGCTTGTCCTGTGGCAGTATCTTTGGGTTTTTTGATATCCTCAACGCCCAAATAACTATAACAAATAGCAACACAAATACTGTGCTTGCAACAAAGAAAACCCATTTATGATACGTGAGTCCGAAATATCTCCCGATATCCCTATCCGGATTCATATATAGCGGCTGGACGCATAAGAGTAAGATAACCAACAGCCTTGCCGCTCTACCCTGCCATACGTCAATTTCTGCGTACATTGCAGCTTTTTTTCGCTCAGGGAATGATGCCTTTGAAGCATTTGCCATTGCCTTCTCCATTCATCGTTTGCTGATGTTTATTGTAATGTATAATTGGGCATAAGTCAATGTAACTGTTGACTTTTTGGTCAGTTTTCAATATTATTGTTACTACTTCGCCCTGACTTGCAGCGTAGCGAAGGGCCCCTATGAACACCGTAACATATTATGACTAACAGAGCACGAGGGTGTCCCGATTAAGCAAATATTTGAAAATGAGGTTCCATAATGCCAAAGTATGTCAAAAACGCAGAAAACTTCATTGATCGCAAGAAAACTGCGATGTATATAAAAATTGACCTATGGCAGGGACGGCTTGCCAGAATGGTCGCAATCCTGATGATGTGCGCCGTGCCACTTTATCTCAACCATCACCGATACATAGGATTGACACAGCATAAGTTTGAGTTCCTTGTCTTCTGCATGATAATATCACTGCTTCTGGTAGTCGCTATTTGGGTTTACCGCATGACGCGCAATCCACGACTTACCCCGCAAAGCCCCCTGAACATCGTTGATTGGGCTGTTCTCGGATTTGCCGTTGTGACAATCATTTCCACATTCGCCAGCCCATTCGGAAATTCAATGAACGTGTGGATCGGAATCGAAGAACCATTTGGACGTTATAATGGTGCGCTAACCCAACTACTGTATGTTGCTATATACTTCATAATCTCACGTTGGTATAAACCACGCGAGCGTGATTTCGTTTTGTTTAGTTTCACGGCAATACTTATTTCCCTTATAGGCATATTCCAATTCTTTGGAATGGACTTCTTCAACCTTTGGCCAAATGATATGGCTCAGCATAGGGTTGACAACTTCTTCAACATTTTGATTCGCACGACCTTGGGCAACACCAACATTGTTTCTACATATGTATCACTTGCTGTATTGTTAACCGGTTTCCTGTTTGTCAGAATGCCACCCCCATCTAAAAGCAGCGACTCGAAAAAGCCCGGATGGAAATTGCAGCAACCATTGTTTCTGGCAGCCAGCGCTTTTAGCTTCTGGATGACGGTAGTCGCAAATGCTGATTCCGGTCGTATCGGCATTATGGTCGCCATGCTGTTTGCACTTCCGTTCATTATCGAAAGTGTAAAGACCCTTGGAAGGACACTGCTGTTAGCATCATCTTGGATCGCAGTGTACACATTGCAAACCCTCTTTTTCCAAGTAATGATTATGGAAACCCAGACAGCTTCAAGCCTCGCCCCTTTTGTGGCAGTATTTCTTGCACTTCTTGCAGTCGGTCTAGTTCTCACATTACGTAGCAAAGAACCGGATAGTGAAGCGCCCACAAGGTGGAAACTTGGTGTCATCGTCATCATTGCCTGTCTCATAGTAGGGCTCGTTGGCGTAGAAATAATGGGCAGAGTTGAAGTAGAAGAAGGAGCACGCGGAGGCTTGATCTGGGAAATGCGCGAGGTTCTTCACGGTAATCTGAGAGACGATTTCGGCACCAATCGCGTATATATCTGGCGTCACGCAATGAGTGTTGTTCCAAATAATTTGCTGATAGGAACCGGTCCGGATACATTCGGATATGCATTCCCCATAGAGCGCCAGCTCTTTTTTGGTGAATTCTACGATTCGGCGCATAATGAGTATATTCAAATTCTTGTATGCCAAGGGATATTGGGGCTAATTGCATATTTGCTTTTCCTTGGCGCTGTGTTCGTCAAAGGCGTAACTAAGGCATTTAAAGAGCCTATTGCCGCAGCTGTGCTTATTGCATTGCTTGGCTACTGCGCACAAGCATTTTTCAACATCAGTCATCCCGTCGCAAGCCAGATAGTGTGGGTCTTTGCGGGGATTCTTGTTAGCAGGAAATTTAATGAAAAAGGTCGATTTGAATTTTAGACTCACTACTGTGGGTTTGAGCTGCGGTAATCGGTCGCATTATCACTTAATTGAGGAGAAAGATGAATGGTTTCGAAAGCCGGGAACATCTTCCTGTCTACGGCTAAAGCGATACTCTTTCTTGTCGTGCTTGTCGCTTTTTTCCTAGGGCAGAACATATTTTACACAGAGACGGTTTTTTATTTCAGGGGAAACTTCGCCGTCCTTATGATTTATGCGGCAAACCTATATTTCACCAGTCGGATATACCATGGATTCAGTTTCGGCAGCAGTGATCTGCATGAAATAATTCTGTCGTGGATATTTTGCCTGCTGCTTACAAATGCAATCCAATACTTTGTGCTCGCTCTTATCCCATACGAACTTCTGCCTGTCACAGGTTTTCTTATAGTATTTCTCGTACAAATCGCATTGGTCATACCGCTTATACTTATATTGGAAAAATTATACTATCGCTTTAACCCGGCGCAGGTTGCCATAATCATATATGGTAGAGAAAAAAAAGCCCGGGAATATCAATCAATTATAAAAAAGCATAGGAAAAGATACAAAATCAGCCGGATTGTTTCACATGATGAGGCTGAAAACATGATGAAAAACTATATTGACAAATCGGAATCCGTATTCTTCCTTGATGTCAACGAAAGCATAAGAGACCGGCTTTTGGAATATTGTTATTTAAAAAACAAACGAACATATATACTCCCCACATTTTCTGGAGTCCTAATTAACGCAGCCGGCATATCATGGATATCGAACACCCCGATGTTCCTGCCAAAAAGCCCGGAACCGGATTTCGGAACTAGACTGATAAAACGCTTGATGGATATAGTTATATCCGCAATCACAATCATTGCACTCGGATGGCTTATGATTATAACATGGGCTATAGTACGCTTCTATGACCATGCACCGGCAATATATAAACAGACCCGATTAACAAAAGGTGGACGACATTTTACGATCTATAAATTCCGCAGTATGCGCCCGGACGCCGAAGATGATGGTATCCCTCGTCTAACCTCTCGTGACGATGACAGAATCACGCCAGTCGGCAGGTTCATCAGAATGACAAGAATCGATGAACTGCCCCAGCTTTTCAACGTTCTCTCCGGCTCAATGTCTCTCGTCGGTCCGCGCCCCGAACGTCCTGAAATAGCAAAACAATATGAGGAAATATACCCCAACTTCGCGTTCAGAACGAAAGCAAAAGCGGGGATCACCGGATTTGCACAGATATATGGACAATACAACACAGCCCCAGAAGAAAAACTCTTCCTCGACATCATGTACATCGAGACATTATCAATTTGGCAGGATTGCAAGCTCCTGCTTCAAACACTAAAAGTAGTCTTCAAGAAGTCCAGCACCGAAGGCATATCAACTGACTCAACCACGGCATTAAAATAGAATCTCAGCAACCGCAAACTTAATCCGGCAACCTTGCTTCACAACCTCCAGGCGTCTTCAAGACGCTATGCCAGCAGTCTTCCAGTTAGTTTTCAAGCGCCCCTCTGTGCTCTATGATATCCTTGAAGGGAGCTGGTTGAGTTTGAGCAGATCTGCAGGACTGTTGGGAAACGCAATAAAGGAAGCTCGGGTTCGCAAAAAGCTAACGCAGGAACAACTTGCCGAGGCAGTCGGAATCACTGCCGCCCATCTCAAGCAAGTTGAGAGCGAGCGCCGAAACCCATCCGTTGATCTTTTATTTAAGCTGGTTCAAACGATTGATCTGTCGCTTGACAGTGTTTTCTCGCAAAATAACGACAGCACCCTCGAACTGAGGAATCGCATAAGCCTAAGCCTTGATCAATGCGATGTTCACGAGTTGGAGGTAGCATATGCGACTATTGAAGCGCTACGGAAAAAGGGATCGTGATTTGAACGGATATGAATGATTCCATTTGCGAGTAGTTTCGTCATCGTCTCCACCATATACCTCCCATACAATTGTGCGCCAACGCAATATATAGCGCATCGAAATTGGAAAGTGCCCTCAAACGAAATGCTTCTTCCCCACCCCCTCTTTACAAAAACATCGAATTGATATATTATTAGCGGCAGTATATACGCTGCCGCATTGCATTGTACTAAAAAAACCTTTTAACCAGTAATGGAGTTGAAAATGCAGCTTACAAAAAAGCGATTGGCTCTAATAACATTCACCTTATCTATCGTGTATTTCATCCCTATGCTATTTCTTCCGGAAGGCATTGTTGGAACACGTGCCGAAAACATGCTCCTTTTTGCACCAAAAATCTTGTTCTTATCTATAACCGCTGCCATTGTCACTTCTTTTGCCCTAATAATCGTTTTCAAACGCAACTTCATTAGCTGGCAATTATATTCGTTTAACCGTTTCAAGCATCTTCTGAAATTATTGATAAGACGAGACTTTGTAACAAAGTATCGAAAAAGTGTACTAGGGGTTCTTTGGTCAATATTAAACCCGCTTCTTACAATGCTCGTTATGACGTTGGTATTTTCATATGTATTTAGATTTGAAATTGAAAATTTCCCAGTCTATCTACTAAGTGGACAGTTAATTTTCTTTTTTTTCAGCGATGCGACAAATCAGGCTATGAACTCAGTTGTATCAAGTGAAGGAACAATAAAAAAGGTCTATGTTCCTAAGTACATATTTCCGGTTTCAAGAGTAATGTCTTCTTTGGTGAATATGGCATTCTCATTTATTGCATTTCTATTTGTATTCATCATAACCGGTGTTCCTTTTCGTTGGACGATGTTGCTTTTACCAATACCGCTTCTATACACCTTTGTGTTTGCACTTGGGGTGGCAATGTTTCTAAGTTCAATGACTGTTTTCTTTCGCGATTTGACTTACTTGTATGGAGTTTTTCTCACATTGCTACAGTTTATGACACCAATTTTCTATCCAATGAGCATGATCCCTGACCACTTAATGCCGCTATGGGGTTTAAACCCCATATACCATTTTGTAGACTATTTCCGCGAGCTATCATTGTATGGCAATGTGCCTGACCTATGGGCAAATGCTGTGTGCATCGGATTTGCGTTAGCTGCCCTATGCGGCGGTGTATATGTTTTCATGTCCAAACAGGATAGATACATCTTGTACATATAGGAGGTGTACAATTGTCAGTTTCACCAGCAATATCGGTTCAAAATGTCTCAATGCAGTTTAACCTGAGTAAAGACAAGATAATGGGACTTAAAGAATATATTATTAAGGCCTTGAAACGTCAACTATTCTATGAAGAATTTTGGGCTCTAAGAAACATCAGCTTTGATGTGGAACAGGGTGAGGTTTTTGGAATCATGGGACTCAATGGAGCCGGAAAATCAACCTTGCTCAAAATAATCGCCGGTGTGTTCAAACCAACTCATGGTGCAGTGCAAGTTAACGGAGATGTTGCACCATTATTAGAATTAGGTGCCGGTTTCGATCCGGAATTCACTGCGCGCGACAATGTTTATATGAATGGTGCCATGTTCGGACATCCACCAAAGTACATGAGCACTAAGTATGAGGAAATCATGAATTTTTCTGAGCTTTGGGAGTTTGAGGATGTCGCTCTTAAGAATTTTTCATCCGGCATGAAGGCTCGATTAGGTTTTGCGGTTGCTACAAGTGTAGAACCTGATATACTAATTGCCGATGAAATACTGGGGGTTGGCGACTACAAGTTTCAAGCAAAGTGTCAAGATCGTATCGAAAGCATGATTAGTCGCGGCGTAACGGTTCTCCTTGTATCTCACAGTGTATCTACGATAAAGAGCATGTGTTCACGTGCTGTTTTGTTAGAAAAAGGCGAGGTTCTGTGTACTGGTGATGTCGATGAAGTTTGCTATGTTTATGGAGATAAGTAATTCATGCTTAAAAAGGTGCTGTACTGCGCATCAACCACATCACATCTTAGAAATTTTCACATCCCATACATTAAGTGGTTGAGTGATAACAAATGTGACGTTACCACGCTGACTGATGATGGGCAGCCAGTTACTTTTGCAAACAGATCGGAAAAAGCCCCATTTACTAAGACGCTCTGGAGTCATAAGAATATCATCTTGATATTTAAAATAAAGCAGTTAGTTTTACAAGGCGCATACCACCTTGTTATAACTAATACAACGCTTGCCGGAGCAATCGTCCGTGCTGCTATAAGGCTACTCCCAAAGACTCGGCGACCACAGGTAATGCACATCTGTCATGGTTTCCTGTTTAATAACAATGACGGCTTAAAAAAACGCCTGTTGCTAATTCCTGAACGAATGTGCGCAAAAGTTACAGATGTGTTCGTAGTAATGAACCATGAAAGCGAGCGAATTGCTCGTGATAATAAACTTGGAAAAAAAATCGTGCATACGAATGGCATGGGTTTGGATATAACTAAATTCAAATCATCTATGATAACAAGCGACATATTCAAGTTCGTCTATGTTGCTGAATTTTCTGCCAGAAAAAATCAAGCTGAACTAATTCGTGCATTTGCCAATGCAATTGTCGATATGCCTAATGCCAGACTTGTTTTAGCCGGTGACGGAGTCACACTAAGTGCGTGCAAAAAACTAACCTGCAACCTCGCCATCAATGACCATGTTGACTTCCTTGGGTTCGTTAGCGAAATCCCGGCACTGCTTAACGAATGTGGTGCCGCAGTGTCATCCAGCAGATACGAAGGACTCCCATTTAACATCATGGAAGCCATGGCAAGTGGTCTGCCCATCATCGCAAGCAATATCGCAGGACATAGCGATTTACTTAACCAAAAGTCTCTCTATAAAGATCAGAATGAGCTGACAGAAATGCTCATAAATGCATACTGTACAGGCAAGCGCCTTTTTGAGTACCCCAACATTGATCAGTATTCTTTGGCAAACGTTAGAGAAACATGGATCAAAATATTAAACGAATTGATCATCAGGTGAACATGCATGAACATCTGCGCTGGAATAATCTTATACAATCCAAATATTGAGCGGCTTACCGAGAACGTGAACGCAATACTTCCACAGGTCAATCGACTTGTATTTGTTGATAACGCTTCTGCAAATATATCCAACCTCCAGAAAATATTTTCTGATGACCGTTTTGCGTGGATTTTGAATGACGTTAACTTAGGCGTATCAGGCGCACTGAATCAGATGATGATCTATGCGAAACAAAACGAGTTTGATTGGATACTAACACTTGATGAAGATAGCGTCTGCGGAAATGACTTGGTGCAAAAACTCCTCTCAGCAATAACCTTATCCAGTGATATCGCTATGGTATCGCCTTGCATAATCGACAGGAACTTAGATCAATTTGCCCAAATATCTGAGTGTGAACTTCCGGATGTGGAAAATATAGATATGTGCATAACTTCCGGTTGCTTGACTAATGTCAATATGATATTGGACACTGACGGTTTTGATGAACGACTCTTTATTGATCAAGTTGACCATGATATGTGCCTTCGATTAAAACGCCGAGGATATCGAATCTTGAGGGCTAATAATGCTCAATTATTGCAAGAATTTGGACAAAAAACTGTATTCAGGCGGTTCCTATGGAAAATGGTCAAATATCATAATCATTCTCCAATAAGAGTGTATTACCAGACAAGAAACATGATTTTCATGGTTCGTAAGTATGGGACTGAATTTACCCCTCACCCGCTCCTGAACTATTTTTACAGAATTGCGGCTTTTTGTGTCAAGCTGATTTATGAGCCGCAACGACTTAGAAGAACCATTGCGTTTATTAGAGGATATGCGGCAGGACTAACTATGAAACTTTAGAAACAGAGGTGCAATATATGAAAGGGATAATCCTCGCCGGTGGTGCCGGAACAAGACTCTATCCGCTCACGCAAGTAACAAGCAAGCAACTTCTCGCAATTTACGACAAGCCTATGATTTTTTATCCGCTCTCTACACTAATGCTCGCCGGAATACGAAATATATTGATTATCTCCACACCAACTGACCTCCCAAATTTCGAGCGACTACTCGGTAACGGTCATAGCCTAGGTTTAGAACTTTCATATAAAGTGCAACCATCCCCCGACGGATTGGCACAAGCGTTCATACTTGGCGAGGACTTCATCGGCAATGATAGGTGCGCCATGGTACTAGGCGACAACATATTTTACGGAAACGGATTCTCTGCACTCCTTCAAAAAGCTTCACAAAAAGCCGAAGGAGCTACAGTCTTTGGGTACTATGTCGATGACCCAGAAAGATTCGGGGTAGTCGAATTTGATGCGTCCGGCAAAGCTGTTTCACTTGAAGAAAAACCTAGTGAACCTAAATCAAACTATGCAGTCACTGGCCTATACTTCTACGATAACGCATGTGTTGAATATGCAAAAAATCTCAAGCCAAGCGCAAGAGGCGAACTCGAAATAACCGATCTCAACCGCATCTATCTTGAAAAAGGTAATCTGGATGTAACTCTGTTGGGACGCGGTTATGCATGGCTGGATACAGGAACAATAGACAGCCTCATGGATGCTTCAAACTTCATCATGGCGGTAGAAAAGAGACAGGGAATCAAAATTTCAGCGGTCGAAGAAATCGCTTATCGTATGGGATTCATAGATGCTGTGCAGCTTAGGAAGCTTGCAGATGCCTACGGTAAATCACCTTACGCGGACTACTTATACAAAGTTTTGAGCGGGAGAATAAAGTAAATGACGGTTATAGAGACAAGCCTTCCCGGAGTTTACATCATTGAGCCTCAGGTGTTTGGTGATTCACGCGGTTGGTTCATGGAAACCTATAGCAAGAAAAAAACACCACAGATCGCCTATGATTACGTTCAGGACAATCACTCACTTTCAATGCAGAAACATACACTCCGGGGTATACATTTTCAACATCCACCTATGGCTCAAGCAAAGCTGGTAAGATGCATAAGCGGAGCAATAAAGGATTTTGCTGTTGACTTACGCCCAAGTAGTGAAACATATAGGCAGTGGATATGCATTGAGCTTACCGCTGAAAACAAGAAACAGTTGTTCATTCCGAAGGGATTCGGTCATGCGTTTATTACACTTACCGAAAATGCCGAAATAGTCTACAAAACCGACAACTATTACAGCGCGGAACACGATGGGGTGATCCTATGGTCAGACCCTAGTATAGGTATCGACTGGGGCATAGAAAAGCCGATACTATCGGACAAAGATCAAGCAGCTCCACTGCTGAGCAGCATTGACAACGCTGGATTTTAATGATAGCATAAGTGGTCGCAAAGCAAACAATACGTAAGACGAACTTGAGGAGATCAACATGAAAGTACTGGTAACTGGCGGCGCTGGATTTATTGGCGGAAATTTTATTCACGAAACTATAATGAGCTATCCGGAGGACATAATCATCTGCGTTGACAAACTCACATACGCTGGCAACATGGAAACCCTTGAACCTGTCATAAATAACAAGAACTTCCATTTTGAAAAAGCTGATATATCCGATCCTGTCGCCATCAGAGCAATATTTAAAAAATACAAACCTGATTACGTAATAAACTTTGCCGCTGAAAGCCATGTTGACCGCAGCATAGAAAATCCCGGCGTATTTCTGACGACAAACATACTTGGTACACAAGTTCTTCTCGATGCATCACGCGAGTTTGGAGTAACAAGGTATCATCAAGTATCTACAGACGAAGTTTATGGCGATCTTCCTCTTGATAGACCTGATTTGCTATTCACGGAAGAAACACCAATTCACACGTCAAGTCCATATTCTGCATCAAAGGCCGGTGCCGACTTACTATGCCTTGCTTATGCCAGAACATACAAAATGCCAATCACCATCTCAAGATGCAGCAATAACTACGGTCCATATCACTTCCCGGAAAAGCTAATCCCCCTGATGATAACTAATGCGATAAGAGACATTCCCCTGCCCATCTATGGAAAAGGTGAAAATGTAAGGGACTGGCTTTACGTTACAGATCATTGTAGAGCCATTGACCTCATTGTCCGCAAAGGGACTCCCGGGGAAGTATACAATATCGGTGGCAATAATGAGCGAACCAACATCACTGTGGTGAGATCAATCATAAAGCAACTCGGCAAAGATGAATCTTTGATCAAATATGTCACAGACCGCGCAGGTCATGATCTCAGATATGGAATTGACCCAACCAAAATCTCAAACGAACTTGGCTGGCTGCCCTACACAAAATTTGAAGACGGACTCAGCAAAACTATCCAGTGGTACAAAAACAATCGTAAATGGTGGGAAAATGTTCTAAGTGGAGAATATAAGAAGAAGGTCATTAAACAAACCTCAGAGCTTACCTAGATAAATAAATTCTATAATGAAAATAAATCAACTAACAACATCACTTCTAAAGTTAATATATAGTCTTAGTACATTCGGACTTGTGCGAACACTTGGGGTGGTTAAACGCAAAGTTTTTGGTGAGCACTGCGTTGATAGTGCTCATTCGCATGCCCTTTACAATGCAAATGATGAAATCGCACTTGAACATAACATCATTGATTATCCTATTAGCCCCAATAAAAAAGTGTCGATCATAATTCTCAACAGGGATAGGATTGACCTATTGGCAAAATGCATCGACAGCATAATTAGTTTGTCAACATATCGAAATTATGATATCGTAATAGTAGAAAATAATAGCACCTTGCCTACAACGCGCGATTATTATACTCACGTTCTTAACGCCCATGCTGAAAAGATAGTAGTAATGGACTATGGCACAACGACAGAATTTAATTTTTCTGCATTAAATAATTGGGCTGTAAATCAAATTAAAAGTGAGTATTTATTATTTCTTAATAATGACACAGAGGTCATAACCCCAAACTGGATAGAGGAAATGTTATTATATGCACAAAAGCCTGAAGTTGGGGCTGTTGGTGTCATGCTTTATTACCCTGATGATACAATCCAACACTGCGGTTTTTTTATCGGGCTAGATGGACACTGTGCCTCCCACCACAACAATGGAGTCCTAAAAGATACATTCAAAGCAACTAAAGACGCAGCTATAGTTCGCAAATATAGTGCCGTAACTGCTGCATGCTTGATGATAAAACGTCAGGATTTCCTTGATGTTGGCGGCTTCGATGAAGAGACGTTTAAAGTGGGGCTCAATGATATAGATGTCTGCCTAAAACTTCGTGAAAAAGATAAATTCATAGTCTTTACACCATATGCCGAACTTTATCATAACGAAGGATCAACCAGAGGACGAGATCATGAAAGCACTCGTGAAAGTAAACGACTACTAGGTGAATCAATAATCTTCAGAGAAAAATGGAAACCATACTTCACACATGGAGACCCATACTATTTTAAGTTTGAGGAGTAATAACTCACAATGATACTTGTAACAGGTGCCACTGGTCAACTTGGTTCTGATGTAGTGAATGAGTTAAAGCATCGCGGTGTTGACCACGTCGGAATTGACATTGCTGATTTAGACATAACAAATGCTGCCGATGTTAATGATTTTTTCAAGGTACTTAGCCCCGCTAGTGTAATACACTGCGCTGCATATACATCGGTTGATAGCGCCGAGGACGAACCTGATCTATGCATGTCTGTAAACTCTGTGGGAACTGAGAATATTGCTCGTGCGTGCCAAGAGGCAAACGCAGAAATGATTTATATCAGCACAGATTATGTTTTCAGCGGTGATGGTATTTTGCCATATGAGATAGATTCATCCACGTTCCCGCTTTCGGTATATGGGAGTAGTAAACTTCTGGGAGAGAATGCAGTACAGCAGCGTCTTGAGAAATATTACATCATAAGGATATCTTGGGTTTTCGGTGCAAATGGGAACAACTTTGTTAAGACCATGATAAATCATGCTAAAGTAAAAGATGAACTTAGTGTCGTTAGCGATCAAATTGGAAGCCCAACATTCACCTCTGATCTTGCTAGTCTATTGTGCGACATTGCTTTTAGCGGCAAATATGGCATCTACCATGCTACAAATGAAGGATTCTGTTCATGGGCTGAATTTGCTGAAGAAATTATGAAACAAATAGACAGTCCATGCAAAATACGACGAATATCTACAGAACAGTATCCTACTAAGGCCACCAGACCAAGAAATTCACGACTATCAAAATCAAGCTTGGATATAGCCGGATTTTCAAGATTACCCGAATGGGAAGATGCACTTAGAAGGTTTTTGAGTAAGCAATAATATGTATACGACGCAATTGACATCACACACTCACTATGGTAGTCTCCAGATAGTGGATTCTCAATAATTATCACTTTTTCAATTGCACAACTGTTTCTTGGTAACCATTCACTAACTCAAATATCCAAACGAGGAGGCGAATTAATGAAAGTTGTACTACTTGCCGGTGGGTTCGGCACACGAATATCAGAAGAATCTCACCTAAAGCCAAAACCTATGATTGATGTTGGAGATAAACCGATACTATGGCATATTATGAAGTCGTACTCATCATATGGGTTTAATGATTTTATTATTTGCTGTGGATACAAGCAATATGCAATAAAAGAGTATTTTGCAGATTACTACCTCCACAATTCTGATATAACCTTTGATTTCCGCAATGGAAATGTAATGGAAACGCACAGTAATACAGCAGAGCCATGGAAAGTAACACTTATTGACACTGGATTAAACACCATGACCGGAGGGCGGGTAAAACGAATCCAACAATATATAGACAATGAACCATTTATGCTTACCTATGGTGATGGTGTGTCGGATATTGACATTGGAAAATTGGTTGCATTTCATAAAAGCCATGGGAAGGCAGCCACTATAACCACAACCAACGCCGGTCAACGCTTTGGTGTATTGGAAATAGAAAAAGACAATTCCATAAGCGCTTTTCGCGAAAAATCCGATGACGATGGTAGCATGATTAACGCTGGTTTCATGGTCTTCAACCCTCGTATATTTGACTGCATCGAAGGTGATTCCACTATTTTAGAACGCGATCCGTTAGAGCGCCTTGCTGCGAATGGTCAACTAATGGCATATAGACATGATGGTTTTTGGCAATGTATGGACACACAGCGTGACAAACAAAAACTTGACGAACTCTGGGAAAGTGGTCAAGCGCCTTGGAGGTCTTGGTAATGGATTTGTCCTTTTGGAAAGGCAAGCGAGTATTTCTTACCGGGCACACCGGTTTCAAAGGATCTTGGTTGTGCCGCATCCTTATAAATTCAGGTGTTGAGCTGACTGGATTTGCATTAAGTCCGCCAACAACTCCTGATCTGTTCACCATTTGTGACGTTGAAGACAAGATGAATTCAATCATAGGAGACATCCGCGACAGAGAGCAACTTTTCGATGCATTTAAGAATGCAAATCCTGAAATAGTGATTCATATGGCTGCTCAGCCCATAGTTCGCGACTCATATGAGGATCCGGTTTATACCTATGAGACAAATGTCATTGGCACGGTAAATATACTTGAGTGCATTAGAGTGGTCGAGGGCGTTAAAAGCTTTTTGAATGTAACAACCGATAAAGTCTATCACAACAATGAATGGTATTGGGGGTATAGGGAGACTGATCCGCTCGATGGGTTTGACCCTTATTCTAATTCAAAATCATGTTCGGAGTTAGTTACTCACAGCTATGTCAATTCATTCTTTTCCGATGGCAAAGTGGCTGTTTCAACAGCACGTGCAGGCAACGTGATTGGAGGCGGTGATTTTGCAAATGACCGCATTATTCCTGACTGTGTAAGGGCCGCTATGCGAAAAGAACCAATAATCGTGCGAAACCCACATTCTGTACGCCCTTATCAACATGTTCTTGAGCCGCTTTTCGCCTATCTCATGATAACTCAAAAACAGTTTGAGGATAATTACTATTCTGGATACTATAACGTGGGTCCCGATGATTGTGACTGTGTTCCCACAGGTGTCTTAGTTGATCTTTTCTGCAATGCTTGGGGTGATCGTCAGACTTGGAAAAATCGATATATTGGCGGTCCGCATGAGGCAAACTTCCTTAAGCTTGACTGTTCAAAGATTAAATCATTATTTAACTGGAAACCACGATGGAATATTACTGACGCAATTGAAAGAACCGTTGAATGGACCAAGAATTATCAACGAAACAGCAATATTCCTCAAATCATGGACAAACAAATAGACGCATATCAAAACAAGGAGTAACAAGATGTTTGACGGAATGACCGAAGCACAAGCAAAAGAGCATATATTGAAAATGGTGTCTGAATATTGTGGGACTTATCACAATATTGAAACAACATATCGGCAAGGAGATCGAATCCCATATGCTGCCAGAGTCTATGACGAACAAGAGATGACCTCTCTTGTTGACAGTGCATTGGAATTCTGGTTGACCGCTGGACGATATACAACACAATTTGAAAAGAAATTAGCCGCGTTCCTATCCGTAAAACATTGTGCTCTGGTAAATTCCGGTTCATCTGCAAATCTTTTGGCGTTCATGACGCTCACCTCACCGCTGCTTGGCGATCGGATGATAAAGCGTGGTGATGAGATAATAACGGTTGCGGCAGGCTTTCCAACCACAGTATCCCCTATAATCCAATACGGCGCAATCCCTGTGTTTGTAGATGTTACTATCCCACAGTACAATATAGATTCTTCACAACTTGAGAAAGCTCTCTCGCCGAAAACCAAAGCAATCATGCTTGCGCACACGCTAGGGAATCCATTTGATTTGAGTGCAGTTAAAAGCTTTTGCGATAAACATGGTCTATGGCTGATCGAAGATAATTGCGATGCACTAGGAACTACATATAGCATAGATGGCGTTGCAAAACAAACCGGGACGATAGGCGATTTGGGTACATCCAGCTTCTATCCACCACACCACATGACGATGGGCGAAGGCGGCGCAGTTTATACAAGCGATCCGCTGTTATCAAAAATCATGTTCTCAATGCGAGATTGGGGACGTGACTGTATATGCGCATCAGGACAAGACAATCTATGTGGTCATAGGTTTGACAAAAAGCACGGCGAAATGCCGCTCGGATACGACCATAAATATATATATTCACACTTTGGTTATAATCTAAAAGCTACTGATATGCAAGCAGCAATTGGCGTTGCACAATTGGATAAACTCCCCTCTTTCGTTGAGCGCCGCAGACATAACTTTGATCGCCTAAAATCCGCTCTTAAACCTGCACGAGACAAATTCATTCTCCCTGAGCCATGTCCCAACTCTGATCCAAGTTGGTTTGGTTTCTTGCTGACATGTAAAAACCCTACCGATAGGTCGAAGGTCGTTCCATATATTGAAAGTAAGGGAGTGCAAACTCGAATGCTCTTTGCGGGCAATTTAACCCGACAGCCCTGTTTTGACCCGCTGCGTGAGGTTGGTGAAGGATATAGATTAATTGGTAATTTACCAGTCACGGATCGCATAATGAGTGATACATTTTGGGTCGGCGTATTCCCCGGAATGACCGATGAGATGATTGATTATATGGCAGATGTTATAATTGAGTCGGCAAGATGAGGAGCCTACTAAACAGAGTTGGAATAATAGACAAACAGAGTTTCTATTCTTTCGTCAAGCAATTCTTTAAATTCGGGATTGTTGGATTATCTAACACAGCCCTATCTCTCGCGATTTATTATGCTTTGGTGCTTATAAGTCTCCACTATATATTGGCTAACGTAATTGCTTTTGCAGTGAGCGTAATTAATGCGTACTATTGGAATAATCGATTTGTATTTAAAACTAAAGAAAAAGCAAATGTAAAACGAATAGGAAAAGTTTACGTGGTATATGGCTTTACTTTTTTTGTTACAACATTCATGCTCTTTCTGATGGTCGATATCATAGGGATTTCCGAAATGATTGCACCACTCATAAATCTTTGTATTTCTGTTCCAATGAATTTCTTGCTTAACAAGTTTTGGGCGTTTAAATGAAAAATACACCGCGTCAATTTTATATTAATGAAAATGGTAGTAACATGGACAAAATAAAGGCAGCCGTAATTGGAACCGGGAACATCGGATGCGATTTAATGATGAAAATCATGAAATCGCCATATCTCGATTGTAAATTAATGATGGGACGTAATTTGGATTCACCAGGCAGCAGATTTGCACTTCAGAAGCGCATCAAAGTTTCCGACAAGTCGATTGATGCTATTTGTGATAATCCGGATATATGTGATATCGTTTTTGATGCAACAAGTGCTTCTGTACACCATAAGAATGCTGCAATTTTGAAAGAGTTAGGCAAATTTACAATTGATTTAACCCCTGCAAGTGTAGGCTTGATGTGTGTTCCGGTCATTAACCTCGAAGAAGCTTTAAACACAGATAATGTAAACCTCATAACTTGCGGTGGGCAAGCAAGCATACCTATTGCATACGCCATTTCCCAAATTCATCCTGACGCATCATACATTGAAATGGCATCAACTATTGCTTCAAAATCTGCCGGGATAGGCACAAGGGATAATATTGATGAATTTACTCAAACGACAAAAGATGCCCTTATAAACTTCACAGGTGTTAATAAGGCAAAAGCGTTGATTATCCTCAATCCAGCCGAGCCTCCTATCAAGATGAGAACAACTGTATACGCCATTATAGATGACCCTGATATAGCCGCAATCCGAAAGAATGTATTCGAAACAGCAGAAAATGTAAGAAGATATGTACCTGGGTACAACATAATCGTCGAGCCAACATTTGAAAACGGAAGAGTAACCACAACCGTTGAAGTTACCGGCTTAGGCGACTATCTGCCTATATATGCAGGGAATCTGGATATTATAACATGCGCGGCAATAAGAATAGCCGAAGCATATGCCCAAAAACACGGAGGCGCATGATGAAAAAACTCAAGATATTTGATTCAACATTGCGTGATGGCTCTCACGCTATAAAACATAATTTAAGCAAACAGACGATTGCGGAATACTGCCTAAAAATGGATGATTCCGGAATGGATGTAATTATCGTTGGGCATGGTAACGGACTTGGTGCATCTTCTTTACAAACAGGGCTTTCAACTCTGACAGATAATGAAATGATCACTGTAGCAAAATCTAATCTAAAGAATACACCCTTGGGGGTTTTCCTTATTCCAGGATATGGAACAATACAGGACGATTTGAAACCGGCTATTGATGAAGGTGTCGATCTAGTATGCGTAGCTTCTCATTGCACCGAGGCAAATGTCACTCGTCAGCATATTGAGTACGTTAAGAGTAGAGAAAAACCTGCATATGGCGTTCTAATGATGTATCACATGACTGAAACTCCAACATTGGTAAAAGAGGCTCTGAAAATGCAAAATTATGGTGCCAACGGTGTTATAATTATGGATTCAGCCGGTGCATCTACCCCTCATCTAGTATCCGAAACAGTAAAAACCTTAAAACAAAATCTGAGCATTGAAGTTGGATTCCACCCACATAATAATCTCGGGTTAGCTGTTGGAAACGCCTTCATTGCCTACGAAAACGGAGCTGATATAGTTGATGCTACCGTAAGAGGGTTTGGCGCTGGTGCTGGTAACTGTCAACTTGAGGCATTTATAGCATTAATGCAAAAACTTGATATAGAAACTGATGTCGATCTGTATGCACTTCTTGACGTTGGAGATCACATAATAGCCCCTTTGTGGACTGCGGGCAATAGCTTGGATTCAATCAGTATCGCGAGCGGAATGTCCGGAGTCTTCTCTTCGTTTGCTCCGCATGTAAAAGCTGCATCGAAGAGATTCAAAATCGATGAAAAGGATATATTCAAAGAACTGGGCAATCGCAAAGTAGTCGGAGGACAGGAAGACATGGTCGTAGATGTTGCTATGAATCTTGCCCAGCGAAGCAGGGATGGTTTTGTTGAAGATATGATTTCTTCATTACAATAAAGTTATATAGTGGAGGTCGTGCTATGACAGTTGCCGAATATATGATGGGTTATTTAAAAAGTAAAGGTGTAAATACAGCCTTTGTTATAACAGGTGGACAAGCGATGTATCTCAATGATGCCTTGCACAACACTCCCGAAATACACCCAATTTTTGTGCATCATGAACAAGCAGCTACAATGTCTGCAGATGCTTACTCTCGTATTACCGGAAAACTTGGATTTGCACTTGTTACAGCGGGTCCGGGTGCAATTAACGCAGTAACCGGTCTTATTGGCGGTTACACTGATTCTGCCCCAATGATAGTCATATCAGGTCAATCCAATCTTGCATTTCTAAACCACATGAGTGAAACAGGCATTCGCCAGTATGGCGTACAGGGTATCAATACCCGCGATTATGTGGAAAAAGGCACTAAATATTTCGCCACTGTTGATGATCCGGCAAAAGTAGCATACTATATGGAACGTGCTTATTATATGGCATTTGAAGGCAGACCAGGACCTGTATGGCTTGAGGTTCCATTGAGTGTGCAAGGCATGCAAGTTCCTGAGCGAATGCTTTATGCATTTACACCTGACGAAGATAATCTCAAGGTCATGAACTATGTTTCCATCGGAAAAAAAATAGCAAATGCCTTGAGAAAATCAAAACGACCTCTGGTAATGGCGGGTCAGGGTATTAGACTTGCCGGCGTTGTTGACGAATTTGTGCAATTTGTAGAGAGTAATCAAATTCCGGTGATAACAACACGGCTTGGAATTGATTTGCTTGAATTCGATCATCCGCAATATGTTGGTCATCCCGGAAATTACGGAGACAGACCTGCGAATATAACTGCACAAAATGCTGATGTTATTATTGCACTTGGCAGTAGAATGTCAACATCATCAATTGGACATAATGCGAAGATGTTTGGTAAGAATGCAGATATATACTATGTAGATGTTGACGAGAAGGAATTAAATAAACCGGGTCCCGATATTAAGGAAAGGTTCTTAGGTGATTTACGCTTAGTCATGCCGGAATTGCTTAACACTACGATTGATTTCGTTGAGGATCACAGCGAGTGGACCAACTTCTGCCGGGACTTGAAATATAAATATCCTGTAATGCAATCGGAGTATCGGGAAGGTGAGAAAACAAATTCATACTATCTCGTTGATAAAATGTGTGAGCTTGTTGACAACAAAACAACAGTGCTGGTTGACACCGGTTCTTGTTTCCATGTCGCGGCTCAGGGATGGAAGCTGAAAAAGGGTCAGCGCTTCCTGACAACCGGTGGGTTATCCTCAATGGGCTATTGGTGTGCCGTACTCGGCGCGTGTGCCGCGAATGATTATAAAAATACAATAGTTATTACTGGTGACGGTAGCTTGCAAATGAATATTCAAGAACTTGCAACAATAAAATATTTAAACAAACCTATCAAAGTAATCGTAATAAATAACAACGGCTATTTACTCATTAGGCAAACACAGCGAAACTATATGGACGATCGTTTCTTCGGAGAAAGTCCCGATAGCGGTTTGTTCTGCCCGGATTCCATGGCGATAGCTGATGCCTATGGCATTAAAGGAATAAGGATTGGGAATCCTTCTGAGTTGGAAACGAAGATCAAGGAAACTATTGAGTTTGACGGTCCAGTGATATGCGAAGTCATGTGTCCTCAATGGCAAGACATTGTTCCTAGAGTTGCGAGTGACAAAATGCCGGATGGCACTTTGAAGCAACGAAATTTTGAAGATATGTATCCGTATTTACTAGAGGCTGAACTGGCTAAGTGTATGGTACCATGTAAATAAGGATATTTGAGAAATATGGACAGTAATAAGGTGGAGAAAGTAATAGTAACCGGAGCAACAAGCATGATCGGCTCTACATTAGTGGCAGAAGCATTGGCACAAGGCTTGGTTGTTACTGCTGTAATTCGTGAAAATTCTCCTCATATTGGAAAACTTCTTGATTTTTCACCTTCAGACGCACTTAGTCTTGTTAGTTGCAACATAAACAATTATAAAAATCTTGATTTTGAGGAGAGTTATGATGCTTTCTTTCATATTGCTTGGGAAAGTACGGATATAGCTGACAGAGATAACGTATATACACATACAAATAATATAACATATACCATAGACGCATTGCATGCCGCCAAAAGATCAGGATGTTCTGTGTTCGTTGATGCAGGATCACAAGCTGAGTACGGTAGAGTCATGAATAAACTATCTGGCAGTACACCATGCAACCCAGAAAGTGGATATGGAATTGCTAAATATTCAGCAGGTAAAATGACTCAGTTAGCTGCGACTCAGCTTGGCATAAGATATTGTCACACAAGAATTCTTAGCACATACGGACCTGGAATGGATGATAGAACCTTGATAGTTTACCTCATCAAGACTCTATTGGCGAGAGAAACACCGCGCCTAACCAAATGTGAGCAATTGTGGGATTTCATGTACGTATCTGACACAGCAAGAGCACTTCTTGACATTTCTAGGTATGGTATCAGCGGAAAAACCTACCCTATTGGGAGTGGGCAAGTTAAATCTCTCAGGGAGTATGTCGAGATAATTCGCGACCTCATAGCGCCTCACACAGAGCTAGGCTTTGGTGAAAGAGATTATTACCCTCACCAACCTATGTATCTCTGTGCTGATATAGACGAGCTGCAAGCAGATACCGGGTTTAATCCGGTAGTTGATTTCGATAAAGGTATACGTTTAACCATCGAATGGATAAAAACACAAGCAGGAGGCTGCAAGTGAAAAAAATATCTGTCTTGATCCCAACGTTTAACGAAGAAGAGAATGTTGTCCCATTGTGTAACGCAATCATTCAACAGTTCGAAGAGTCATCAATTTTAACAAAATATGATTTCGAAATCATATTCATTGATAATTGCTCAAAAGATCAAACACGGCAGTTATTGCTTGAACTATGTGAGAGTAATTCAAGAATCAAAGCGATCTTCAACTCTAAAAACTTCGGGCAATTTAACTCGCCCTATTACGGTCTATGCCAGACCACAGGGGATTGCGCTGTTATGATGTGTGCAGACTTCCAAGATCCGGTTGAAATCATTCCGAAGTTCGTACAAGAGTGGGAAAATGGTTACAAAATCGTATGTGGAATAAAATCCACCAGCAAGGAAAACAGACTTATATATTGGTTACGTTCGTGTTATTACAGGACTATCAAAAAAATGTCTGATGTTGAGCAGATAGAGCATTTCACCGGCTTTGGGTTATATGACAAAAGCTTTATAGAAGTCATGAGGGCGCTTGACGACCCCTCCCCATTCTTACGCGGAGTCGTTGCTGAACTGGGTCCTGAACGAAAAGAAGTCCCTTATGAACAGGCAAAACGCCGTGCCGGCAAGACCAAGAACAACTGGTACAGCCTATATGACGCAGCAATGTTGAGTTTCACGTCATATACAAAAATCGGTCTCAGATTGGCAACAATTTTTGGATTTATATTTTCCGCATTGAGTTTGCTTTCGGCTTTTGTCTACCTTGTTCTAAAATTGATGTTTTGGGATTGGTTTCCTGCCGGCATGATTCCGGTGCTAATCGGTGTTTTCGTACTTGGTTCACTCCAATTGTTTTTTATTGGACTGGTAGGAGAATACATTATGAACATTAATACGCGTGTTATGAAGAGACCGCTTGTAATCGAGGAGAAGAGAATAGGGTTTGAATAATCACGCGCCTATGTCATCTATTTGGAAAAACGTAATAAAATTGACTTGAGGTTATGTACATGTTAGAAGATAGATCAAAAATAAATCAGAATCTCCTATTTTTCGGTCTAGTTACCGCAATATTGATGTTGACTTTTGGCTTTCTTTCGATGAGCGGCAGAACATACATATATTTGGACATTGGTGCTGATACATACAGTAGTAATTGGCCATACTACGGATGGTTTGGAGATCAGCTGAGAAGTGGGCAACTCACTTTTTGGAGTTTTTCTCTTGGACTAGGCGGTAATATGATCTCCTTTTCCCCACTTCTTGCAGATCCGTTTAATATCATTCTCTTTCTTTTTCCATCTCATGCTTTTCCTACTGGCATTTTAATTACAACCATAGTCAAATACTATGTACTTGCAGCATTGTCACGAGCATATTTAGGTAAGCTTGGGTTTAGAGGTAATGCGTTGATAGTTGCATCCCTCTGTTACACTTTTTCAGGTTACTTCATCTCATGGGGGCAACACTACCATTTTGCGTCCATGTTTGTTTTCTTCACTTGGATGCTATACGCTTTTGAGCGATATCTTGATATAAAGAAACGAGGAATGTTAATTTTATCCATCGCACTACTTGGTTTGTTTTCGGTGTACTTCTTGTTTATGATTTTCGTTTTTTTTGTAGTATATGCTATTGTGCGCTATTTTGTACTTCACCAATTCACGTTAAAATCATTCTTTCGATATATCACCGAACTCCTTGTCATTGGTTTGGTCGGTGCAGGTATGTCGGCGGTTTTGCTAATTCCTCAGGCTGCAGTGCTTCTAAATAGCCCTCGGGTTAGCGGCGGGTTGCTCCCAACACTTGGATTTGACTCATTGCAATGGTACACTATTGTACTTATAAGGATACTCTCAAACTTGTTACTTGGAGTGCGGGAATATTATGGTATGATTAACTTTTATGAAGATCCGTTTTTAAGCACTGGGGTAATTGCAGTGTTCTTGTTCCCTGTATTGATGTCAAGAAAAGTACGAAACCGTACAACTGTTTTAGCATTGAGTTTAATCATACTAGCATTGTTGTTCCCAGGATTTTTCAATCCAATATTTAACGCATTCTCAGCTAATACAACAAGATGGACTTTTGTTTTTGTTCCTCTCTTTTGTATTGGCATTGCACGCGCTCTAACAGTACTGTTTGAAAGTAATAATATCGCTGAATTCAGATATAACTTCATTTTCGGATTTTTATTTGGCGTCTCCGCATTCGTTATTGCCTTTCTAACACAGAATAGGGCTTTCCTATATCCTAACTCTCTGAACTTATTAAATCGTTCCGCAATTATTGTTGTAGGGTTGCTTCTATTAACATATTTTGTTTTTTTTCTACTCGGAAGGAAACCCAATAAGAAAAGCTTTCTTTGTTTGCTATTGCTACTATTAACGCTTGATTTAGGTTTTCATTCATTCGCCGTTGTGAATATGCGCAGTACACTTGCAGCAGACGGTAGCAATTTTCATGTCCCATACTTTGATGATAGCTTGATTGCTTTGGAAACAATTGATAATCATGACTCTTCTTTTTTTAGAGTTGCTAAAAATTATAGTTTCATTGACTTAGCCGATCCGTTAATCCAAGCATACTATGGGGAAAAACAATATAACAGCGCGATGCCAAGTAGTTTTTGGACTTTTCAGTATCAGTTCCGCCTGCCACGGTTGCATTCAAATTGGTTTTTCGGATTCGGTCAAAATGAGCTGTTACGCAGTTTTCTCACTGGACGATATCTTATTGCAAATAATCATGAAACCAGATTTGGCTACATTGATATTGCTCAAGCAGGTTCCAAAAGAGTCTTCATGAACACATTGTCACTGCCTTTGGGAGTTGTCCAAAATAACATCATTGATGCACAGACTTTTAATGAAATGGGAATTATCGATAGAACATATGCTCTTTACTATGGATTTATTACCGATGACAATGACCTTTTAAGTCAGTTTAATTCTTCAATTTTGGATGTGAACTCCCTACCGATGCGCACTTCTGATATAATCCCAGCAAAGTATTTTGTAGAGGACAATGCATTAACTATATTGCCTTGTTCCACCACATCAGGATTAACATATTTATCTTTATCCGTTAACTTACCCGCCCTTGCGGTTATGAATATTATTGTAACTAGTCAACCCTACAACTCAGAGCAAATTGAATCCCCATTACTAGTTGAGATGTTTCCAGCAGTAACGCACTATGAAATTCCTTTATCTATACAGAATATTACACAGTTGAGATTTGAGTTCCCATTTATTTTCACTTATGACAACCTAATAAACGTTGAATATAGGCTTCTCAATGTAGATAATATAAAGACTAGAATTGAAACCTTACAAAACACATCCATGAATCTAATTGAACACTCCGCTAATTTTTTTGAAGGCAATATTCAAGTTGTCGAAGATAGCCTGTTGTTTTTTTCAATTCCCTATGATATTGGTTGGACGGCCACAGTAAATGGGGAACAAGTTCCCATTCATGTTGTTAATACCACATTTATGGGTATCGTTCTGGAATCGGGTTATCATAATATTACTCTTCGCTATAGAGTTCCTGGTATGATGTTCGGAGCAATCGTTTCTACAATTTCATTTGCATTATTCATTACTTTACTATTTGCTTATAGGCAGCGCAGTTTTTCAGAAGTAATGATTGCAGTTCGAAAGAAAATTCAGAAACTAATCATGACCGGGAGGTGCTATAGCCTTGAAATATAACATACCGCTTGTTAGTATAGTTATGCCGTGTTTTAATGATGGTCTGTACATTATGGACAGCATTGACTCAGCATTTGCCCAGAGCTACGAAAATCTGGAACTCATTATTGTTAATGATGGATCAACCGATCCACATACAATAGATGTACTTGCCAGACTGTGTGACCCACGTATTACAGTTTTCAATGGGGAACGAAAAGGTCCTGCTGCTGCACGGAATATGGCAATCAAACATTCTAAAGGCAAGTACATACTTCCACTTGATTCCGATGATTTGATATCTGTTGACTATATAAAACGTGCTGTAGAAATAATTGAGAATAACCCACAAATCGGTGTGGTTTATTGCCGTGCTGATTTATTTGGAGAAAAATCCGGACCATGGGATTTGCCAGATTACTCTTTTGAGAAGATGTTACTTGATAATGTGGTTTTTGTTACCTCATTATTTCGAAAAGAAGATTGGGAGCGTGTTGGCGGTTTTTCACCGGAACTTGAAGCAGGTATGGAGGATTACGATTTTTGGATTTCTCTATTGGAGATAGGGCTAGAGGTGCACCAAATTCCTGAGATACTCTTTCATTATAGAATAAAACCTCAATCCAGAACGTCTCACTTCCAAAAGAGCACTGAAACAGTCAAAGATACTTATCGAAAAATATACCAACGGCATCCCATATTTTATGAAAAACACAAAGACGAATACGCCGTTATATTGAGAGATGCTCTCATTGAACAAATCCACGCAAAAAGCCATTTGGAATACTTATTGGCTCAGAAGATACCGCTTTATGAGAGGTTATCCAAAATTAAATGGCTAAAGAAAATAATAAAAAAGGGCATTAGAAATAAAGTAGGATAATTATGACAATTTTTACATCAATTTGCGCAAACTACCTTCATAAAGCACGAACTTTAGCTGATTCGATCAAAGATCACCTCCCCAATGCTAGGTTTATTGTTTGTTTATTGGAAAATGAGTTGAATCCGACCTATGAGTATCAACGATTCGATAGAATTGTGCTTGCTAAGGACTCGTGGGAGGGAAATTTCGATAGATTTGTTTTTAAACATTCTATCGTTGAGGCATCAACATCAGTTAAGGGGCAGTTTTTTCGGTTTCTATATAGCGAATATCCAGATGAAAATGCTTTTATTTATCTTGACCCTGATATATATATTTATGATGACTTCATTGAGTTAAGTGACTTATTAAGAGAGCGCCCTATTGTATTATGCCCTCATTTATTAGTTCCTGGTAATATTGACATGGAGCTATCCAGCACTGCACATGGGGTATACAACTTGGGCTTTCTGGCAGTTAATGCCAGCCATGAAGCCAAAACTTTTATCGACTGGTGGGCAGAACGGCTGTATCTTTTCTGTTACAATGATATTTCGCGTGGTATTTTTACTGACCAGAAATGGGTTGACTTGGCTCCTTGTCTTTTTGACGTAGAGATTTTTAAGCACCACGGTTATGATTTCGCTCCATGGTCTCTGCTTAACAGTAAGATTGTGCTTAATGAGGGTAAATATTTTATCAACGGTGATCCGTTAAGGTTCATTCACTTCTCCGGCTACGGCAAGGTCGCTGAAAAGTGCATGGCAGACTGGCTTCCCAGTGATGACCACTTATTCAAACATCTTTATGGCGAGTATAGTAACCTACATGATAAAAATAATTCAGATGGCATTTCAAATACACCTTGGTCGTATGATTTTTACGAATCGGGTGAGAGGGTTGATCCAGCAATCAGAGAGGCATACCGAAAAAACTATGAGGTGATGTTTGCCCAAGAGAATCCTTTTTTGCTATCTAATCAGCATTTTAAGAAGGCATTGAGAGAAGATTCAAAATCAACACTTGTCCACTATATAAGACGTGCTGGCGAAGTGCTCCGGCAGGAGGGGTTTGTTAAGTTAATAAAAAAAGTGCTTAGTAAACTAACCAGAATGTAGTATCCATTACGAATATTTGAATGCTCCAAACCCGCGTGCCGAGGGGTCACGTCCTTCTGCCCCTGCTAGTGAGGGTGTTGTTATGGGATTTGAGTCCCTTTGCGTGCGCGATTTGCGGGTATATGCACAGACTCTCGATGGTGAAGTATTCCACTACCGCGACCGGAATGGGCTTGAAGCTGATGCTCTCATCCACTTGAAGGACGGACGCTGGGGTGCAGTTGAAGTTAAAATGGGAGCCAAAGAGATTGAGACTGCCGCAGAAAACTTAAAAACGCTGCGAGCCAAGGTCAATCTTGATAAGATGCAAGAGCCAGCTTTTCTTATGATACTCACCGCAACCGAGTTTGGTTATCGGCGAGAAGACGGAGTATATGTCGTGCCGCTTGGATGTTTTAAGGACTGATTTCAATTGATTTCCAAGCTGAAATAGCGTATAATATCAAGGGATGAAAGGTGGTGAGCACTCACATGTTTCAAAGTGAATACACACCTCTCGCACCAAACCAAGACGTGAGAAAACGCCAAAAATATTGGGAGATCGGAAAAGGCTTGCAGGCCACTGACGGGCTGCAAACTTCTGCCTACCTTGAAACCGTTATTGCTGACACCCTTGCCAACCGATACAATACAGAGCAAGCTGCAGAAAAGGTCTATAACCACTACACCGCGGTAGACCCGGACAGCGAAGAATATAAACACAAAGAAGCCGATATCGTAGCCGCGCGGATTACGGTTTGTTTGGAACGAGAAGATTTCAAGCTGTCTCCCATTTCATTGAAGGTAATTCATCGAGAGCTATTTCAAGATGTACTTCCATTCATGTGGGTTGGAGAGTACCGTACAGAAAACCTCTCTAAAAAAGAGTCTGTATTGAACGGCGCGTCTATAGTGTATGGCGACCATAACGCAATCTCAGACTATCTTCGCTATGATTTTGATACAGAGCAGAATGCAAAGTATAACACGCCGTTCCAAGAAACGGATGTTCATAAGTTTGCCAAGTTTATTTCAACCATCTGGCAGGCGCATCCATTTCGAGAAGGCAATACCCGAACAATTTCAACATTTGCAATCAAATATCTCCGTACAATGGGTGTGCAAGTTGGCAACACACCCTTCAAGGAGCACGGCAAGTGGTTTCGTGACGCCCTTGTCCGTGCAAACCACACAGACGCACAGAACAACATTCGTCCGAATATTTCATATCTGAACAAGTTTTTTGAAAACGTTATTCTTGGTGCCGGACATGACCTGCAAGCACTCGATTTGCGGTCGAACGATGGAGGAATACCGTGATTGATGGATAAAAGGTGATATGCATACTGTAGCCCCTTTGCACTGCTCAAACTCCTCCGCTCACGACCTCTTGTTCAAGCTCTCTGCATATTCATGCGCCAAATATCCAGCTTCAACACCACGCTCAAACCCCATCCGTGTTCAAGATAAGCACTCCACAACCTGTGACGAAAGGATTTACATACTTTGTTCGAGAATGAAGATAATAAACCAATTCTATATCTGCATATTGGAATGTCAAAAACTGGCACAACCGCATTACAGTCCTGTTTGGTTCGAAATCGCAAATATCTCTCAGACCACGGCATCTGCTATACCGGATACTCAGAACTTGCACCCCAGCATGTAAACATTGGTATTGCCGTTCTTGCCGATTATATTGAAAAAAACTATGGTCACGTTCTAATCAAACCTCATGCATTTTCAGCGGAGGTTATAGATCCACCAGATATGATTATCGATCGAATAAAGAATTCATTTAGCAAATCTAATCATCACACTTTAATTATATCCAGTGAATTTTTTTATTCCCCGGTTTTTTCTATGCTTGATAGTGCCTTCTCCGATGATGGCAGCTATTCCCCTCCATTTGATGAAAGAACGGATTATTTTATCAATTACATGAGAGAGGCTTTCAATGAGTTTGATGTAAAAGTTGTTGCTTACATAAGGCGACAAGATAAATATTTAGAATCAAATTACAATCAATTTTGCAGAGACGTCAGCAGTCAATCTGTAAATGAAGATATAATCAAACTATTTAAGGGTAGTGCAGCCTATAGTAAAGAAAACAAAATTACAAGCTGCATTATTGATGAATTAATTAATGATTTACCATCTTCACTTAGCATCTTGTCCCACTGGGCTAGTGTTTTCGGTAAAGGAAACATAATCGTTAGACCATTTGAGAAGCAACAATTGCCGAATGGGATTGAGTATGACTTTTTTGTTAATGTGTTAGGCAAAGATAATAAGTTCACCTCAAGACTTGACTTAGATGATGCCAATGCAAACATCAGCGTTAGCAAAGATATTCTTGAATACAAATTAGCCACTGAGTTATTCGATCTAAGTGAATTTTTCATTGAACTTAATAGTAACCCTAATCTTTTATATCTCATGGATAATAAGAAAAACATTTTAACTTCCGACAAAGCAATTTCTTTGCTAGCCCATTTCAAAAAAGATAATGAGAAAATCGCAAAGGAATACCTTGGAAGAGACGATGGCACACTGTTCTATGAACCAACACCAGATCCAAAGGATGATTATCTTGGACTAAGCCTTGATGCTGCCCTTGATATATCTAAAGAGCTTGTGCGCACGATTCAAATGAAGGATAAACGCTTGTCTTCCAGTTTATTTATCAATTTCGGAAATGGCTTTTCCGAATATGACAGATTGCATAATTATGTAGAAATAGATAATTATGGAGGCTTTTTTACAAAGTTCACGATTGGTTCAAGGATAAGTAATATTGTTGGTCTCCGATTTGATCCAGACGAAAATCGCTTGTGGGATATTTCAATTGATTGCGTCACAATAGACGGAACAATCAGACAAGCTACGCCTACAAACTCAATTATGAAAATCGGTGATTTTGATTCCTTTTTGACTTATGACCCGATTTACTTGATTGATGCACCACATCAGGTCAACACAATAGAAATATCCGGTAAAGTGAGACCTGTTTCGACCCAAAAGCTGGAATTGATAAAGAGCGAAAATGTCGAGCTGGCACACCAGAATACCGAATTAGGACAGAGTTTGGATTCTTATGAGATCGACAATTCCAGATTAAATGATGAAAAAATCCGTCTACAATCACAACTGGCTGATCAAGTTGAAAGAACGCAGCTCTTAGAAGATGAACTAAACATGATAAAACGCTCGCGGTTGCTTAGGTTTTTTAGCAAATTTGGATGTATGAAATAGTATTATATGTTGTCTTGCGACCATAAAGGAGGATCATGAATAATGGAATTATACACAGGTAGACCAAATATCCCAAATATTGATAACTTCATGGATATGGCAAAGACAATGTTCAAGAATAAACGTCTTTCTAATAATGGTCCATATGTTAAAGAGCTTGAGAGTCGCCTAGCTGAATATCTTGGCGTGAGTAATGTTATTACTGTGTGTAATGCAACAATCGGTTTAATGGTTGCAATTAAGGCACTTGGATTAACTGGCGAGGTTATACTTCCTTCATTTACTTTCGTTGCCTCTGCTCATGTACTAGCGTGGGAAGGAATCACACCAGTTTTTTGCGATATTGACCCTGTTACACATAATATTGATCCAACGCTTGTTGAAAAGCTGATAACGGACAGAACCACTGCGATAATGGGTGTCCATCTTTGGGGCAGACCTTGTCCTCATGACGAACTCTATAAAATATCTCGTAGACATGGAGTCAAACTGCTTTACGATGCCGCCCATGCATTCGGCACAACATACAAGTCAAATCCAATTGCAACTCTTGATGATATCTCGGTACTTAGTTTCCACGCAACAAAGAGTTTCAGCACCTTTGAGGGAGGTGCCATTGTAACAAATGATGACGAGCTTGCCGCTAAATGCAGACTTATGTGCAATTACTCGTTCGAGGGTGAGGACAATGTTACTGGTCTTGGCATTAATGCTAAAATGACGGAAATTCACGCGGCAATGGGATTATGCAGCTTAGACAATCACTTGAATGTATTGGCTAACAACAAAATAGTATATGAATATTACAAAGAAACGCTATCCGAAATCAATGGGATTTCCATCATTGACTATCCTGAAAACGAATTGCACAACCGTCATTACATTATCACCGAGATAGACAAAAATGTCTTCGCGAAGTCTCGTGATGCCGTTCATAGCCATCTAAAATCGAATGGTATAATGGCAAGAAGGTATTTTTATCCCGGTTGCCATAAAAGTCAACCGTATATAAATTTATATCACAACTACCACCTCCCTAACACGGATTCACTATGTGAAAGGATACTTGCCCTCCCGGGAGGCAGTGGTATTGATAGTTTAGAACAGGTGGATAGAGTCGTTTCAATTATAAAAAGTGTTTAAGCTATTGTAAATTGCCTATTAAATATAAGTATGCTAGTTAGGAGAGCTTTCATGGCACCCTTTTTTATCATAGGAAATCCTCGATCAGGAACAACACTTCTCAGAATAATGCTTAACAGCCACCACTTAATTACAGTTCCCCCCGAATGTGGATTTACTGTATGGCTGTATGAGAAATATCGGAATATGGCATTAACCGAACAGGCAAACATACGTCAATTTATTGAAGATGTCACAAGTTCAAGAAAATTTGAAACGTGGGGCATAAGCAAAATAGAAATCGAGAAAGTCCTTCTCTCTCAAACGTTCAATAGCTATAGCGATCTCGTTTCTGAAATATACTATGTCTATGCATTAAAGAATAATAAACGACCTCTTTTAATTGGTGATAAAAACAACTACTACATTAGAAAAATGGGAATACTCAAAGAAATATTCAAAAATCCAAAGTTCGTGTTCATTGTTCGTGATGGTAGAGACGTTGCGCTATCCTATCAAGAGCTACACATGAAGCAAATAGATTCCACTTATGCGCCAAAACTGCCGCATCTCATTGAAGATATCGCTCATGAGTGGACTATTAATAACCAGCAGATTGTCAACGCGTCTGATCAAAATTCCGTTTTAGTCACTTATGAATCCCTTGTGACAAATCCAAAAGAAACACTGACAGAAATATGCTCTTTTTTGAATGTTCTATATGATGATTCTATGTTACAATATCACCATAATTCGGACGAACCAGTAGATTTTCTTCAATGGAAATCAAAGGTACTTGAAAGTCCTGATAGCAATAACATTTTGAAGTTCGAGAAATTTATGAGCATGAGCGATGTAAGTTTATTTGAATCAATTGCTGGTTGTATGTTAAAGCATTTTGGCTATAGACTCATTAGCAAACAATAGTATATCTAAACTGAGCAATCGCTATTAATCACGCAAATAAGGAGCCCTTTAATGCCAACAGTATCTATCATTCTAACTAGCTATAACCATGGTCTGTATATCAGACAAGCCATAGAAAGCGCAATCTCACAATCATTCACAGACTTTGAGTTAATCATTGCGGATGATGGCTCCACAGACGATTCTTGGGAGATTATTCAAAGCTATGATGATCCGCGAATTATTACTCACCGGAGAGATGTTAATCAAGGAGGTGGGCTAATTCGTGAGGTCTTGCCCAGATGCAAAGGGAAGTATATCGCAATCCATCATTCTGATGATACTTGGGAGCAAGATAAGATATCTAAGCAGGTTGCTTATTTGGATTCCAATCCAGAAATTACCGCTTGTTTTACTCATGTCCAGTTCATAAATGAACTCGGGGAGAAATATACACCACCAGAAACAGATTTTTATTACGACAGATTCGACCAACCCAACCGCAATAGATTCGAATGGCTCAGATTCTTCTGGGATCATGGTAATGCTCTTTGTCACCCAAGTGTGTTAATTCGAACGGAAGCTTATTCGAGGCATGGGATATTTAGTACAGGTCTCAGGCAAATCCCTGATTTTTTGATGTGGATCCGGGTTTGCTTAGGTGGAGATATTTATGTTATTCAAGAAAAGTTGACCAACTTTAGATTGCACACAATTTCAAGCCTAAACACCAGTGGAGACAGACCAGATAGTCATATACGTTCTGTTACAGAGTTTTTCCTTATTTGTGATGATCTTTTTAAAGTAAGTGGCGAGCAATATTTCTCACATGTTTTCCCAGAGTATCAAAACCAAATATTGGTTCCTGAATTTGCTTTATCTCGTTTAATGATCGACAAAGGTAATTGCGCAGCCCAACTTTATGGATTAAAGGCAATTTTCGGACTGTTGAATAACCCAAAATCCGCACAAGAGATTCAAAATATCCATAATTACGGTCATCAAGATTTTATCCGCCATACAGGAATAGTAGATGCTTTTTCAATAATGAAAGATCTCACTTTCCTTCATTCCACACTCTATATTGACTATGGAGCAAAATTCAACGAATCAGACAAAATAAATGAGCGGATTTATGTCAGAACAACCGGGGAGTTTTCTGTCAAGTTTTCAGTAACTAATGATGCAGAAGTATTGGCGCTCAGATTCGACCCAGATGAAGGACGACTCTGGGATATTGCATTAGATTCCGTTTTGATTGATGGGGTAATGGTTGAGGCATCTGCAATGAATGCTTCTTCAAGGTCGAAAGACTTTGACTCTTTTTCCACTTATGATCCTATGTATTCTATTCCGACACCAACAAATTTTTGTGATATAGAAATAATGGGGAGACTTCGTCCTTTATCCGTACAACTTTTTGAATTAATTGAGAATGAGAATGATTCCCTAAAGCTAGAGTCATATAGGCTAAGTGATGAAAACGCCTCGCTTCAAGCTGCCAACACTGACTTCAGAGATGAGAACACCGTATTGCACGATGAACGCATCCGATTGATTGACGAAAATGCTAGACTGCACAGTGAAAACGTCCAATTGCTCGACGAAAATGTCAGGCTAGACCAGTCAAATGTTGATATGAGCACTACAATAAGCACACTAGCTGACGAAAAAGCACATCTGCAAAGTGATCTCGATACCATTAGAAGCTCACGATTGCTAAGGTTTACCAGTATGTTTGCAAAGTGCCGCTCTCTTTTCAAGGTAAACACTGATTAAATCCGCCCAAGTTAATTGCGAGGTATGTTTCTCGGTCTGTTCCTTCACTAAATATAAAACATAAAACCACAATTGGTTTTATGAAACTAATCGCATGATATGGAGCCACTATGAAACTTTCTAGAAAATGCGAGTACGCATGTTTAATACTAATTCAGCTTTCTGATGGCTACGGAAATAAATCACCTGTTCCCTCTTCGCTGTTAGCGGAAAATAATGCTATTCCGCGCAAGTTCTTGGATCAAATCATGAATATGTTAAAAAAGAACGGCTATGTCGAGAGTATTCGCGGTGCTGCCGGTGGCTATCGGCTTGCAAAACCACCAACTCATATTAGTTTGGCCGAAATCATCCGCTTGATAGATGGTCCCATTGCGCCGATTGCTTCTGTGAGTACTTATTTTTATAAGCAGACCCCTAGTTCCCGAAATGACAAGCTGCTTAGTTGCTTTAAAGATATTCGCGATTATGCGGCAATGAAGCTTGAAGGATTGACATTTGATCAGTTAGTTTAGACTGGAGAGCCTGCGTATGGAGCTGCTATATCATACTTGACTAGTCATATATCATATAGTATAATACCGAGGTTCTTGCAAGTTGAGTTACTGGACTTGGTTAAATCGCCATCGATTCAAGCGACACTATATATGGTTCAGGTGATGTTATGAGCAAAAAAACTTTGATTTTTGTACTTTTAATGATTTCAATTGTTTTGATTCCGGGATGCGGTCGGCGTTCCGGGGAGTTGACGGAAGTCCGCATTGCGTTTTTCCCAAATATCACTCACGCCCAAGCTTTGTATGGCAAGCATATCGGGTTTTATGAACAGGCATTTGGAGACTTAAATGTCAGATGGCTGCAATTCAACGCCGGACCATCAGTTGTTGAGGCTTTATTCGCCGGAGAGGTGGATATCGCATACATCGGTCCGATACCGGCTATAAATGCTTTCCTCAGGTCTCGCGGCGAAGTGCGCGTTATTTCAGGCGCTGCCAATGGCGGTGCCGTTATGGTCACGCGTTCTGATTTATTCCTGACCTCCCCGGTCGAGCTTGATGGTTTAAGAGTTGCCATCCCCCAACTTGCCAACACTCAGCATATATCATTACTTAACATTTTACGAGAGAACGGACTCGAGACCTCTGACAGAGGTGGATCAGTTTCGATTGTACAAGCTGATAATGCTGACATTCGCACATTGCTGGATCGCGGAGAAATCGATGCCGCACTTATTCCTGAACCTTGGGGGGCACGTATGATACATGAGATTGGCGCTAACCTATTCCTAGATGAAAAGCAAATTTGGCGTGACGGTAATTATCCTGTTGCTTTGGTTATTGTAGATATAAGGTTTTTGGAGGCACACCCTGATGTTGTAAAAACTTTTTTACAGATGCATCATGATCTAACATCTATGATCAATAAAGATATTCCTGCCGCAAGTGAAATTCTGAACTATGAGTTGGAAAGGCTGACCGGGCGAGCGCTTGAACCCAAGGTGCTTGATGAAGCGCTCAGCCGCATCAGCATAACTACAGACATTGATATTGATGTCCTAAATGACTTTATAGCACTGCTCACTGCTGAGGGCTTTGCTGCCAGTGCTAATCCACGACCGGATTTGATTTATCAACTTGATTTATCGGGAGGAGAATAGCGCATGTACTTGGAGTTTGACAATATATGCAAGGCTTTTCACAGTGAGCGCGCTGACCGCGACAATGTATTGGAAAATATTAGTTTTGAAGTTGAGCAAGGTGAGTTTGTTTGTTTACTTGGCTCCTCAGGTTGCGGAAAAACAACACTCTTAAATATGGTGGCTGGTCTTGTTTTCCCTTCTGAAGGTTCTGTCATTTTAAATGGAACACCTATATCTGCACCAGGTTCCGACAGAAGCTATATTTTTCAGGAAGCCGCTCTGTTTCCCTGGCTCAATGTAATCGATAATGTAAAGTTTGCTATGAAAATGCAGGGTGTGTCCAAAGTTGAGCAGAATGAAAAAGCAAACCATTATCTTGATATGGTAAAGCTCTCGGATTACAAAAATTACAGAGTTCACGAAATATCCGGAGGTATGAAGCAACGTGTTGCTCTCGCCCGCGCCCTAACCACTGATTCTGATATTTTATTAATGGATGAACCTTTCGCTGCACTCGATAATCATACAAAAGACGAAATGCGAAGACACTTGCTTGATATATGGGCATTAACAAAGAAAACAATCCTCTTTGTCACACATAGCATAGATGAGGCATTCTTTTTATCAGATAAGGTTGTTTTATTCTCAGCAAGACCCGCAACCATAAAGAAGATATATTCCTTGGTAAGACCGCGTGACCTTGCTTCACCGGAGTATGTTGAAATGATGAACAAAGTAAAAGCTCATCTTGCAGGCGAGGTGGATTAAATGAATACAAAAGTTATCGGAACTGTAAAAAAAGTCGGAGTACTTATGGCTTTGTTGCTATTATGGCAATTAGTTTTCTATCTTACCACAAGTGTTTTCCAAGTATGGAGACCATTTATGGTTCCCAACCCACTCGATGTTATAAGGGTATTTGGCAATCTTGCGGGAAATAACACACTCTTTATCGCAATTTCCGCAAGCATGCGCAGGGTGTTGATCGGGTTTTTCATGTCAATCGCTATCGGTGCATTATTAGGATTGCTGATTTACAGAGTCAAATTTCTTAATGATGCACTCAAACCTGTGTTTTTAGGATTGCAAACGCTCCCAAGCATTTGCTGGCTTCCATTTGCGATACTCTGGTTTGGTCTTAATGAGACTGCAATAATATTCGTTATTATTATTGGTTCTGCTTTCTCCATTGCACTTGCCGTAGAGGCTGCAGTTAAGGGAGTGACTCCTCTTTTCATCAAAGCGGGAAAAACTATGGGTGCAACTCCCCTTAAAATGCTGCTTTATATTATTTTCCCTGACTGCTTACCACATGTAATTGTAGGCTTAAAGCAAGGCTGGTCATTTTCTTGGCGAGCACTTATGAATGGAGAAATGCTTTCTGCAACTGTCGGACTTGGACAAGTATTAATGCTTGGGCGTGATTTTGCTGATATAAACCAAGTAATGTGCGTGATTATTGTTATCATGGTTTTGGGTATGTTGGTCGATCAGCTATTTTTTGGTATAATCGAAAAGAAGATGCGGCGTGATAGAGGAATTGTATGATTTCGTTTACTGTGATAGAATTGGAGCAATTTTTTCGATATAGTCGGAAAGATATTTTGAATCGACTTGGCTTCTACGTTGTTAACCGAGTCGAAAACATATGGATTTAGAGGTGAATATGTGAACGAGATAACACATCTTGATCAACTAGAGGCAGAAGCTATATATATCATGCGCGAAGTTGCTGCGGAATGTTCAAAGCCTGTTTTGCTGTATTCCATCGGCAAAGACAGCTCTGTTATGCTGCATATAGCGCAAAAGGCTTTCTATCCGGAACGCATTCCTTTTCCGGTCATGCATGTTGACACCACGTGGAAGTTTAAAGATATGATCGAGCAGCGAGATCGCAAAGCTAAAGAAATGGGTTTTGAACTTCTTGTTTATACAAATTGGGAAGCTGTAAACCAAGGTATAAATCCTTTCGATCACGGTCCCGCATATACCGATATTATGAAAACGCAAGCTCTTAAAGATGCGCTAAATAAATATGAGTTTACAGCAGTATTTGGCGGGGCTAGGCGCGATGAGGAGAAGTCACGAGCCAAAGAGAGAATTTTCTCTTTCAGAAACCCGGAGCATGCGTGGGATCCTAAGAACCAACGCCCAGAAATTGGAATGTTGTTTAATACTCATATCCACAAAGGTGAGAGTATGAGAGTTTTTCCACTTTCAAACTGGACTGAAAAAGACATTTGGCAGTACATTGATCGTGAGAATGTTGAGATTTTGCCGTTATATTATGCAAAGGAGCGACCTGTCGTTATACGTGATGGTCAGATCATAATGGTTGACGATGATCGAATGAGACTGTTGCCCGGCGAAAACATTCAGACAAAGAAAATCCGATTCCGTTCTGTCGGATGCTACCCACTAACAGCAGGTTTTGAGTCTGACGCTAGTACGCTGGATGCAATCGTTAAAGAAACACTTGGGGCAGTTAACTCTGAGAGAATAGGTCGCATAATTGATTACGAAGCTGCTGGGAGTATGGAACGACGTAAGCGAGAGGGATATTTCTAATGAAGAGTTTGTTGAAATTTATTACATGCGGCTCAGTGGATGATGGAAAGTCAACTTTGATAGGTCATATGCTCTACGATGCCAAGCTAATATTTGCTGATCACGAACAGGCGTTAGAACTCGAGAGTAAAGCAGGCAGCCGAGATGGCAAACTTGATTATTCGTTATTGCTTGATGGTTTGATGGCTGAACGTGAGCAGGGTATCACCATTGATGTTGCCTATCGTTTTTTTTCTACACAGAAACGCTCTTTCATTGTCGCTGATTGTCCCGGACATGAACAATATACTCGCAATATGGCGGTCGGCGCTTCTTTTGCCGATGCTGCTGTGATTTTGGTTGACGCAACACGCGGATTATCCATACAAACAAAGCGGCATACTCGCATCTGCGCCTTGATGGGTATAAAGCATATTATTTTGGCTGTGAATAAAATCGATTTGGTCGATTACTACAGGGGAATTTATGAGGATATAAGTATTGCCTTTAAACGTTTTTCTGTTGAGTTTGATTTCGAAAGTATTGCTATCATACCCGTTTCGGCTACAGAGGGCGATAATATTGTTGAAAAATCTAAGCAAACGTTATGGTATGATGGCTTACCTTTGCTTCCGTATTTGGAAAATCTGGATGTAGAAGATAATTCCCAAAGCAGCGGATTTGTTATGCCTGTCCAGAGGGTTTGCCGACCAAGTCAAGAATTCAGGGGTTTTGAGGGGCAAATAGATAAAGGGAGCATTGCAGTAGGTGATGAGATAACGGTTCTTCCTAGCAATGAATTTGCTAAAATCAGTAAAATCTATGTAACCGATGCTATGAAAACATCGGCCGTTGCAGGACAGGCTGTTACGCTTTGTCTTGATCATGAAGTTGATGTATCGCGCGGCTGTGTTCTTTTGAGAAATAACAATGTTCAATATGCGGATCAATTCCGAGCTACGCTCCTTTGGATGGATGAAGCTGCACTTGTGCAGGGTCGAAATTATATTATTAAATGCGGAACCAAAGAACTACCCGCCAATGTTCTAAGGGTGCATCACAGGATTGACATTGATACAGGCACTCATCTTACAGCATTTAAAATCCTTAAAAACGAACTTGCCTCTTGTGATATTTCCATGTCACAAGGTATGGTGTTTGACTCGTTTAGGGAGAATAAAACTTTAGGTCGATTCATTCTGATCGACCGGCTCACAAATGCCACTGCGGCCTGTGGTGTGATTGAGTTTTCCCTACGTCGCTCTACAAATATTATTTGGCAGAAATCGGATATAACACGAGATATCCGCTCCGGGCAAAAAAACCAGAAACCTTGCACAGTGTGGTTTACTGGGCTATCCGGTTCGGGTAAGTCTGTCATTTCAAACGCGCTTGAGAAGAGATTGGTTGCCCTAGGCAAGCACACTATGCTGCTTGATGGAGACAATATCCGCCATGGTCTGTGCCGTAACCTTGGATTTGCGGAGGAAGACAGGATAGAGAATATCCGCAGGGTTGCAGAGGTTTCAAAGTTGATGAATGATGCAGGGTTGATCACTATTACTGCATTTATTTCCCCATTTCGTCAAGACAGGGATAATGCAAAATGTATTATCGGGGAGGAGAACTTTATTGAAATTTATGTCAACACACCTCTGGAGATTTGCGAGCATCGGGATATCAAGGGGTTATATAAGAAAGCTAGGATGGGCGAAATTCCGCAGTTTACTGGAATTTCCAGTCCATACGAACCGCCCTTTGAGCCAAATTTAACGATTGATACAAGCACTTGCTCTGTCGAGGATGCGGTAGAGACGGTGCTCTCGTTTCTTGAAGGACGAGTGTGAAAATCCTATATGTCAGAGAGTAAGAGTCGATAGTTCCCAATGAAAAATAATAAAAACAAAACATCATTATTCCTTTGGGCGGGAGCATCACTAGCATGTATGGCACTGATTTCCCTTGCATCTTCACAGCCTGCCGATGAGTCAAGTAAGTTGAGCGGCGGTTTGACACACTTGGTTTTCGGTACATTATGGGGTTGGTTTTCCCCAGAGGGTCAAGAGATGTCAGTGCAACTGTTTGAGACTTTTGAGTTTGTTGTGCGCAAGGGTGCTCATATTGTTGCGTTTTTTGTTTTGGGTTTTTGTACTGCAAACACGGTCCGGCAATTGTCCTCAAATCGGCGGCGTGTTTTCTGGATTGCACTACTCTGGGGTTCGGCTTATGGTGCGCTCGATGAATTTCACCAAACTTTTGTACCCGGACGTGCGGGCATGTGGCAGGACTGGTTGCTTGACACTATCGGCGCTTTGCTTGGGGTTTGGGTTGTGCTTCGTTTTGTTTGGCGTAAAAAAGAGCAGAATTCTTAAATTATTGGTGTTGATTTGTATTTTGACCAGACTTCCGGGAACGCATCCCATTTTAATTTCAATTTGTGCCTTGAGCACAGCGAAAGGAATAATACTTTTCATGAGAGAACTGCAAATGAAATTATTGCGTGAAAATGCTGAGATACCGACGCGTGAAACTGCCGGTAGCGTTGGATATGACATCAAGGCTTGTTTAGATAATAATATTGAGATTTCGCCCGGTTGTACCGAGAAGATCGGTTCGGGTTTTTCGATTGCTCTTGCACCTGGATACGCTGCTTTTGTGTATGCGCGAAGCGGCTTGGGCATAAATAAGGGAATCACTCCCGCAAACTGTGTCGGGGTTATTGATTCCGATTATCGCGGAGAGGTTGTTGTCGGACTGAGGAATAGTTCAAAGACTCCCTTTGTTGTTCGACATGGGGATCGAATTGCCCAGATGGTTATTCAAAAATGTGAACTGCCTGAGATTGTTTTATGTGACTCGTTAGATGACACTATGCGTGGTGCGGATGGTTTTGGGTCCACAGGGGTTGGACGCTAAATATCTGCATAGCTATGCATTAATTATGAGGTAGCAATACAGGATTTAATGACAGCAACCAGCTGCGAATATGAACAGGTTTGCATAAATTATAATTGTTCATGTTAACAAGTTCCATAGCTTTTGTATCATCAAACTGTTTCATTTAAAAACTCTTCAACATCTTCATACGTCACGGCCTTTAGTAGTTCTTCCCTTTTAGCAGTATAGTCTCCTTCAACATCGCTATACATTTGAATAAATTTAACCATTCCAACTACTCCTAGCTTATCTTTTAAAGCCCTTAAGCCTTCTTGTCTAATTACTTCTAAAATCTGTGCCAAAGAAAAACAAAGAGGTCCCAAATTGAAAAATAACCTAAAATTTAATGTTACCACAAAATCCACCCTACTGCCCTTTTTGCTCACCTGCTTCAACAACAAATCCAGAAACTACGTAAAGGGACTATTGATGCGCGGACAAATCCTTGTTGATGAGGAGATCTGCAAGGACTATGCCCACCCACTACTACCGGGGCAACAGATTACTGTGCTTCACAGAGCGCCTGCACTCAGCGCGAAACTGGATATCCCGATCATCTATGAAGATGATGACATGATTGTGATTGACAAGCCGGCTGGAATGCTTTCCATCTCAACGGACAAAGAGCGTACAAAGACAGCCTATCATATCGTGAATGACTATATGAAAAACAGATCAAAATCCGGGCGGATATTTATTGTCCATCGCCTTGATCGTGAGACATCAGGTGTGATGCTATTGGCGAAAAACGAGCGGACAAAATACGCACTGCAAGATCGCTGGGACGAGCTGACCCTCCGGCGCGGCTACATTGCTGTTGTGGAAGGCAACGTTTCGCCTTCTGAAGGAAAGATTACATCTTGGCTCAAACAGACGAAAACCCTGTTGGTGTATTCTAGCAAGACAAAAGGCGATGGCAAGTTGGCTGTTACAAAGTATTGTACGCTTCAAAGCACGGACAGACACTCCTTGCTGGATATCTCTCTGGAAACGGGCAGAAAAAATCAAATCCGTGTCCATATGAAAGACATCGAGCACCCCATCGTGGGGGACAAGAAGTATGGCGCACTTACGAACCCCATCGACAGGCTCTGTCTGCACGCCTCTGTATTAGCCATCAAGCACCCATTTATGGGAGAGGAACTTCGCTTTGAGTCTATCGTACCCAGTGCTTTTATGAAAGTAATATCAGGGCGATAGGGATTGAATTAAGTGAGCTGTCCAATCAAGGTGATACGCATACTGTAGCCCACTATTTTGTCGCGACTTTGCCAACCCAAAGTCGTTTTTTGTAGTAAACCCAACTACCGATACTGCAAAGACCCCAGCCTATCGGAATCGACCAAGCCAGAGCTTCGGGACCCATTCCTGCCAAATGCACAAGACCATATGCCGATAGTGTACGTATGATCAGGCTCACAACCGGGAATATCATTGCTATCATAGCATCTCCAACTCCCCGGAAAAATCCATTGAATGCAAATAAGAATGCGAACATGAAATAAAAAACAACCATTATACTCATATATGTCTGCCCAACACTCAGTATCTCAGGCAGATTAACATCATTTTGATCTAAGAAGAGCGATATAAGCTCAGGAGCGAACACCATCAAAATCGCAGACATGAATACAGCACCTGCAACCATGTACAGTGTTGTTGCTCTAAATCCTTTTTTTGCACGTTCTTCGAGATCCGCACCCATGTTCTGTGCTACAAATGTTGACATTGCCATACTTAACGTGGCGATGGGCATTATCGCCAGTTGGTCTATCCTTGTTACTGCTGTTATTCCTGCCATTGCAGCAGGTCCAAAGGAGTTTATAAGACGAATGATTAATAGATGTGCCAGTGAAACTAGAGACATTTGAACTGCAGCGGGCGCACCATACTTTACTATCAGTTTGAATATACTCATATCAAAAATAAGTTTTTCAACAGTCAATAATTTAGCTCGCTTGCTTGCATATACATAGCTTAGAACTGAAGCTACCAATTGTGCAAAAACCGTTGATATTGCGGCTCCAAACACACCCATGCCTTGCACAGCTACTAGATAGATAGTCAATATGCCGCTCAGTATTACAGAGAAAATCAATATGTAAAGCGGTGTGCGGGAATCTCCAAGAGCTCGCATATATGCGGTGTACATATTAAAGAACATAGTAAATATGATCCCAAAAAGTGAAATTCTCATATATTGAAGCGCATCATCAAAAATCACTTGGTCTGTGCCTAATAAATGAAGCATTTGCGGAGCAAATATAACTCCCAAAGCTGTCAATAAAATGGCTAATCCTGAATGAAATAGTATGCTGACTGACACCGCACTTCTGAGTCTATCATACTGTTTTGCCCCAAAAAACTGCGAGATTAGTACAGCCGCCCCGGTGGTAAGACCAATTAGTGCAGATGTCAGAAAAAATATTATGCTCATTGAAACGCCAACTGCGGCTAATGCATCTCCGCTGACAAAACGCCCGACTATTATGGCATCAACGATACTGTAAAGCTGTTGGAATAAGTTGCCGATCATCATAGGAGCGGCAAATGCCATCAGTGGTTTTGTTATGTTCCCTGTTGTAAAGTCTTTCATTTTTACTAACTTTCAAAAAATCTTTTGCTTGCTGCTTCGCCCTGACTTGTAGCGCAGCGAAGAGCCTGTGTTTTTCAATTCCCAAACAGTAAAATCTCTTTCACTCAGTATATCGCAGCTGAGAAAACTATGCAACTTGTCATTTTGTTAATATAGTGATAATATAGTTTAGGCTTAGTCATGGAAAGGACTGATTGCTTGAACAAACTTATTCCACTTTCGACTCCAACTATGAATGGGGCGGAGATCGAGTTTATAAAAGAAGCTATCGAGACCAATTGGGTGGCTCCGCTCGGTCCGCATGTTGACGCTTTTGAGCATGAACTTGCAGATTACATCGGCGGCGGCTATGTTGCAGCACTTTCTTCCGGTACGGCTGCTATTCATTTGGCACTCAAAGCACTAGATGTTTCTGACGGCGATATTGTTTTTTGCTCTGATATGACTTTTGCAGCCACTTGCAATCCCATCAAATATGAGCGGGCGGTTCCTGTTTTTATTGACTGTGAACGTAGCAGCTGGAACATGTGTCCGATGGCATTGGAAAAGGCATTTAAGAAATATCCCAAAGTAAAGGCAGTAATAGTCGTCAATCTTTATGGTACGCCTGCCAAGCTTAGCGAGATCGCTACACTCTGTCAGCAATTTGGTATTCCGCTTATTGAAGATGCAGCTGAGTCTTTGGGCAGCACTTATAGGGGCATTCAAACCGGGAGATTTGGACGAATCGGGATTTTGTCGTTTAATGGCAATAAGATCATTACCACATCCGGCGGAGGTGCACTGCTTTGCGAGGATGAAGACATCGTTAAGAAAGCACGATTTTGGGCAATGCAATCACGCGATCCCGCACGCCATTACCAGCATAGCGAGCTTGGGTTTAATTATCGCATGTCAAACATCAGTGCGGGTATTGGTCGTGGGCAGTTGCAAACTCTTGATTTGAGAATTGAGCAGAAGACCTCCATTTACAATAGATATTTGGAGTTGCTTAGTGAAAACGACTTTATTCAGTTAAATCCTGTTCCCGAAAACTGTAGCGCGAATCATTGGTTATCTTGTATGACACTTGATGATGGTTGTTCGGTCAGTGCCGTTAGCATTATGGATCGACTTGAGAAGGAGTACATTGAGACGCGACCATTGTGGAAACCTATGAGTTTACAGCCTTATTATAGTGATTGTGATTTCGTGTCGGTTGCAGATCAGGCAGTCGGTCATGATTTGTTTTCGAGAGGATTGTGTTTGCCTTCGGATGTAAAGATGACAATTGATGAACAGATTCGCGTTTGTGGGTTGATTACGGTGGAATTTTGATGTATCGAAGATTTTGGAAACGTTTTTTTGATATTGTTTTTTCTATTATCGGGCTTGTAGTTTTCTCACCGATTTTGTTAGCCTTGACTTTGATCGTCAGAATTAAGCTCGGCGCACCGGTTATTTTCAGACAGGAGCGTCCGGGGTTAAAGGGTGATATCTTTCGCCTTTATAAGTTTCGCTCTATGTCAGATAGGAAGAATGCCAATGGTGAGTTGTTGCCGGATCGGGAAAGGCTAACCTCTTTTGGGAAATTACTCAGATCTACAAGCTTGGATGAACTGCCTGAACTTTGGAATATTCTCAAGGGTGAGATGAGTTTGGTTGGTCCCAGACCATTGCTTGTGCAGTATTTACCCTTATACAGCGCAGAGCAAATGAGACGGCATAATGTGCGACCGGGATTAACTGGTTATGCGCAGATTAATGGGCGTAATTCTATTTCCTGGCAAGAGAAGTTTAAGCTTGATTGTTGGTATGTAGATAACTTTAGTTTTTTGCTTGATGTGAAGATACTTGCTTCTACTTTTGTTATGGTTTTTCACCGGAGCGGAATTAGTTCTGAAACGAGTGTTACAATGGAACCGTTTAGCGGAAATTAAAGTAGCATATCCAAAATAATTACACAACCAAAAAACACGCAAGTCAACAGCTTGCGCGACGTCATGAGGTGTTCAATTGATTAGCGTTGCAAATAGAGAATATATAGTCCTTGGTGCCGGAGGGCATGGTGCTGTTGTTGCGGATATTTTGCATCAATGCGGCTGCTCTGTTATGGGTTTTCTGGATGATGGGGTAACTGTAGGCACGGAGGTGCTTGGCTTGAAGGTGCTTGGTAAGATTGAGCGTTGTGCTGATTATCCTAAATGTTTGTTCATAATCGGGATTGGAGCAAATGCGACACGAAAAAGAATCGCATTGTCATACCCTGTTGAATATGGCACTGCGATCCATCCATCTGCTATTATGGGACAGGGCGTTGAAGTTGGCTGTGGATCTGTGGTTATGGCGGGTTCTGTAGTTAATCCCAGAACTGTTATTGGTGCGCATTGTGTTGTGAATACAAGTGTTAGTTTAGATCATGATAACAGGCTTGGCGATTTTGTTCATATATCACCGGGATCTGTTTTCGGCGGTGATGTTTCCATCGGTAATGGATCACATGTTGGTTTGGGTACCATCGTCAGAAATGGTATATCAATATGTCATGATGTTGTTGTTGGTGCAGGGGCTGTCGTCGTAAAAAACATAGATGCGCCGGGCGTTTACATTGGAATCCCGGCGAGGTTGAAGCACTAAACGCCTTTAAGCACTGATTAAATCCGCCCGAAGTAATTGCGAGGTATTTTTTCGCCTGTTTTTTGGATTTTGAGGGCGAATACTAGCAGTATTTAACTGAAAAATGCGGAAAACAGACGGAATAAGACCCGCAAAG
>Ga0123352_10000170_pt1 | contig 78009 bp, 56 predicted proteins | sample TergutLab28metaG_FD_89700 | JGI IMG/M metagenome (GOLD analysis project Ga0123352, IMG submission 89700) | Labiotermes labralis P1 segment gut microbial communities from Petit-Saut dam, French Guiana - Lab288 P1 | ecosystem: Host-associated > Arthropoda: Insects > Digestive system > Gut ...
AGGTGAAACAACAGCAATAACTTTGCAACATCATTTTGGAACAATGCAAATGGGGTATAGGGGCAATGTGGCACTAAGATGGGAGGGTGGTATTCCCATTGTGACAATGCGGCATTTTAACCTAATGCGTGAAAACGATGTGCGAAATTTTTTGTCGTACGCAGACGAATTGCAAGACGAGCCGGTAATTGTTATAGATATACGCTCTAATGGGGGAGGGGATGGTATGTTGCCTGTATTGTGGATGCAGGAAGTAATGGGGACAAATGTGCCACTAAATTTTACATTACTTATGCCGCAACACTTTGACGATTTCATTCTGCCGCCGTCCCCACACGACAGTGGGGCGATGTCACTGCGCTATGAACTTGGTCTACACCTGTTAGAACAGGCATCTCCACTGGGCGATTATCACTTTGTGTTTGGCGAGCGCGCAACCGAAATATTACCAAACCAGCAGCTTATTATATTGCTAACAAACAGAGGCACGGCGTCTGCCGGTGATCTCACTGCAGGGTTGATGTTGGGGATAGAAAACACATTGGTAATAGGTCAAAATACATCGGGTACGTTAATTACAAGTATGGATCTGGGCTTAAGTCTCCCCTATTCTGGAATAACGGCGAGTTTTGGTGGCGTCTCGTTCATCAGCCCACCAAACACTTTCGCCGAAGGCCGCGGCTTTGCCCCGGACATTTGGGTCACAGGCTGCGCACTAACCGCTACAATAAACATGCTAAACAACCACATAATTAGCGAATAATCTATCGCGTCATTCTAATCCCTCTCTTGAAACCAAGGCTCCTTTTTTGCCAAATCCAGCAGGGTTTTAAACGTATAATCTGCTTGCACACTCCGGGCCTCATCAAGCAAAATAAAGCCGCCAATATAATCTTGGCTACCAACTTCTGCTGTTAGGCCGGTGGCATCTTTGATATTGCTTTCAAACCGCATGTCGTGCGGGGATAGCTTTATAATTGCAAATGCCACCGGCGGTTTTAAAAGTGCCATCATGTGTTTTATGCGCGTGATCATGTAATTTTCGTATTTTTCGTCTTGGGTAAATGCTGCAAGGCGTGCTGTAACGTCTATGCATAGGCGGTCTGCAAGCTGGTCGCGGGTTTGCACATAGGCAGAAATTGCTTGCACTTTGGCTTGTGCAACCTGCTTGTTTGCGTCGCGCTGCATTTCGTTTTGCATGGCTACAATTTCTATTTTATTGCGCCTTTTTGCTGCGCTTATTGCGGTTAAGGCGTTTTTTTTATGCAAAGCAGCGGCCTGTTGCAACGCTTGTTGTTTGCGGGTGGTTACTTCGTGTTGTATGGTTTCGGCAAAGTATTGGAGCTTGCGCTCGTTTATGTCATGTGTGGGCATAAGGCCTCCTAAAGGCAGGCGCGCAATGCACGCCCCTACGATGGGATTGTTGTAACCAGAATATGTGGGTGTTGTTCCGTAAGTTGCTGCGCCAAGTCTGCAAATTCCTCTGAAACAGCAACCACGGTGGTATCATCTATTTGTGCAAGCACCGTGGCGGCGGCTTCATCGGTGGTTACGTAGTGGCTGTCCACCCCGGCAAGCCGCAGGCCGTCGCACATGGTTTTATCGCTGGTAATGGCGACGATTTTCATTTCTGTTTTCATACCCGTTTTACACGCGCCCTAAAATCATAAACGAAATAAGCAGCCCGTATATAGCAATGCCCTCTGCCATGGCAACAAAAATCATTGCCTTGCCAAAATTATTCTCGTTTTCGCTAATTGCGCCAATGGCCGCCGCCGCCGCCGAACTTACCGCAATGCCGGTGCCAATAGAGCCAAGCCCCGTAACCAGTGCTGCCGCAATAAACGCTGCCGCGGTGGTCATATCTGCCGTAGCAACTGTGCCATCATTGGCGTGGGCGCGCCCGCTAAAAATAAATAATGTCGCAAAAATGAACACTGCTACAAAAGCGACAATGTTTGCCGCAAGGGCTTTTTTGCCGCGTTTTTTCCCCTTGCCTAAATAAAAATACCCAACAGGCGCAGCAACCGCCGCTAAAAATAAGGTAAGCACAATATACATTCTACCGTTCCCCCAGCTTGTGTGATTTAAATATTTTGCCGCCGCCTGTATAAAAGCGGCTAAACATTTCGTAAAAGTCTAAACGTAAAACTTGAATGCCAACCAGCAGCCCCTCTACGCCCATAACCAGCACATTGCCAAGGATTACAACCAGCCAGTTGCGTGTGCCTGCCGCCCCTTGCGAAAGCTGCAAGACCACATGCATCATACCTGCATGGCTAACTGCAAATGCGCCCACGCGCACAAAGGAAATGGTATTGGTGATGTACGTCAGCAATGTTTCAAAAAGTTCGATTACAGTGTTAAATATAAATTGTCCAATGCCGCCGGGTGGGACAACACTACGCTGCGCCATGTATCTTTCCAGCGGATGTTTAAATGCCACAAACACAAGCGGCAATGTCGCCACCGCCACTACCAGCCATGATATTGGCAGCCCAAACGCAAAAACGCGTACTGCAATTAACACGACCGAACCGTAAAACACAAGCCCTGCCGCGCCGTTTGCGTCAAACAATAGCTGGCTGTATTTCCCTTGGCGGAATGCGTTGTACATACTTAGCACCATAGAAAACACAATCAAACCTACGCCAAGCACCACTGCAAACATGAGCGTACCCGGTATATCTTGCGCCGGGCGCCGCCATAGGGCGGGCAGTATGTCTTCAAACCCAAACATGCTGCCGTATAAAAAGCCAAAAACCATTGCAGAAAGCCCGGCAACTGTCATAATTCCGCCAAGTGGTGTTTTCCACTTGCGGTGGATCAGCAGCCCCAGTGCGGCTAAGGTTAACCCATGTCCAACATCCCCAAACATGACCCCAAACAACCCCGTGTATGTAACCGCCAAAAACGGAGTTGGGTCAATTTCGCCATGGGCTGGCAGGCCGTACAGTTTTGTAAAAAACTCGAACTGGCGGATTATTGGTGGGTTTTTTATAAGGGTAGGCGGTGTGTCGTGGGTAAAATCATGGCCGTTGTGGAATGTGAAGATTGTTAGATTATCGGCTGCGATTTCCTGTTCCAACTGGGTTGCGTCATCGTGCGCTATCCACCCGCTAAATATGAATATCTGTTGCCCTTGGCTGATATTGGCGTATTTTTTGATATCAAACTGCTTGTACAAGTTTTGTATCCTAAAACATGCAATGGCCAACCGTGGGTTGTTTGCTACACCTACTTGATGGGTGACGATTTCCTGTTGCAATTGTTGGCGTATGTTGTGCCAGTAGTTAAGTAATTCCTCTGGCGTGCCATACGCTTCGTGAAAAACGGCAAGCATGTCCAGCGGTTCAAATTTTAGTGCGGCAAAGGTTGTGTCGGTTTGTTCGCGGTGCGCCGTGGGCGAAAGATACACACCCCATACATGCTGGTTATCCCTTTTGGCAGGCAGGAAAATGATAGTATCGTCGTTTGCCAGGAATTTTTCCAGTTGCAAAAAATGCGTAAGTGGCAGCTTGCCAAAACGATGGTAAATAAATTGGCAATTTTTTAGATTGCTAATATCGGCGTTTATGCCTACAAAATGCTGCAATTGCGCAATGTGCAGGTTTGCGTCGGCAAGTTGTTGTTCTAATTCGCGCAATTTTTGGCTACGTGTTTCATAAGCCCTAAACGCGTCTTCTATTGTATTTACAGCTTCCGCATCGGAAGTTGGCAACGTAATAAATGGGATTTCTCCCGCAATTTTTGCCAATGTTTCTGCTTTTTGCAAAGTGGCAGAGTAGGGGTTTATTGTGGAAAACGGTGTCATTAGCCCATGTGTATGGGTTTGCTCTAGCTGAATATCAAACCGTGAGAGGTAATTGGTAATCACATGCTCCATGCTTGACATATGCCCGCTTATACTGATGTATTTCATTTGTGTAATCATTATTGCACCTCTAATGTTGTTTCAGTGCCCCGCATGCAAGCGCGATGTAACTCCGGCGGCCTTCTTCCCGGTATCGCGTTTTTACCGCGTCTTGCAGCCGTTCCTCTGCCTGCAAAAAGTCGCTAAAGACACTGCCGTAAGCTGTGCCTTCCACTTCCGATACAAAACCGCTTACCGTTTTGTGTGCGGCAAGCCGCGCGGTGGCTTGGCTATCCAACTTGTAGCAAATCGGAATTAAAAACCCGTATGTTGCGCTGCCCGCCACACCATAAAACCGTTTTAAGCGGTACATCCACAGGATATTTAGCAGGTCGATTTCCATGCCCAATGCGCGTTGCATGGCGTTGCGGTGTGGTTTGCTAAGCTTTTTAGTGGCACGCCAGGCATTTAAGTAAAAGTCTATATCTTTGGGTTTGTGCGCCATAAGTAGGACAAAATCCTTTTCGTTTTTCTTGTGTAAAAACCGCACGATATCTTGTGGGTGTAATGGTAGGTTAGCGGCGCGCCTGGCCAGCACTTTTGTAACAAATGCGGCACTCATGTGTCGCAATGCAGCACCTGGTGGGTGAGCTTGTTTACCCAGGTGCTATGGTTTTTGGCAAAAGCGTCTGTAAGTTCAACCCCTTTTTGCTTGTAGATTGCCTGTATTTTTGCAATGTGCTGCGCCGTTTGATTGTTGATTTTTTGCTGCAATTCATCAATAGCAGCGTGTTTTTGCGTTTCAAGTGTCTCGAGTTCTTGCTTTAGAGCCTGGGCAGCTGTTTCGGCTTGGTGTTCTAGCGCTTGCGGCAGATTTTGCAGCGCGTGGCCGGCTTCTTGCTCCATTGTCAATATATTTTGGATAATCATGGAAATGATTGTATCACGAGATGGTAAAAATTGCTATATATTTATCATATATTAGTAAGATTCAATTTTTTTGCTACGCTGTAGAGCATTAAATCTAGCTGTGCGATATAGTTTTCCATACGGAAGTTTATGTACCCCTCTAGGTGGATTGTCTTGTTTGTACGCAAAAACTTGAGCAGAAAGTGTGCTTCGCTGTCATATATTTCTGTATGAAGTAACTCGTCTGCCAGGCTTCTTAACCGCAGCGAATATCGGTACACAGGGTTTTCTTGCAGTGCAATGCAGTGTAAAAGCAGCATGAGTGTTTGCACTATAACGATGCTTAAACTTTTATTCCAAGACAGCACAATTGTAGATTGCGATATTTGCGCAACTGTGCATTGCTCTGTTATATTTGCTGCAAATTGCGCAAGCTCGCGCTCGTACTTACCTGTATGTATGGTTAATCGTTTCATGAGAAATGCCTTTCTAAAATGTGACGTATGCTATTGTATGCACGCTGGGCTTGCCACTTATGTTGTCTAAAAAAGTAGGCAACCTAAAAATTTGACTGCACCATTTATAACGCATACAATGAACAAAAATATCATACAAGAACGGAGAATTTCTAGTGAAAACACAACAAAGCCTGCCGCTTGATGCGGTGCAAGTGCAAGACAATTTTTGGAGCAGCATTCAAAAACTTGTGCAAGATGTGGTAATCCCGTTCCAGGCAGACATTTTGGAAGACAAAACCGATGTGGCCGACAAAAGCCACGCCGTGCGTAACATTCGCATTGCGGCAAAGGAAGCCGAAGGTGAGTTCCATGGTATGCCATGGCAGGACAGCGATGTGGCAAAATGGTTAGAAGCGGCCGCGTATTCTCTTGTAATAAAACCGGACGCGGCATTGGAAGCCCGCATGGACGAAGTAATCCGCCTTATCGGTAAGGCGCAACGCCCCAACGGATATTTCAACTCGTTTTTTGAACTCAAGGAACCCGGGCAGGAATGGACAAACCTACGCGACAGGCACGAACTTTATTGTGCCGGCCACATGATAGAAGCCGGCGTGGCGCATTATCAGTCCACGGGTAAACGCAGCTTGCTAAAAATTGTTTGTGGTATTGCAGATAATGTTTGCGACCGCTTTGGCCCGGAAGAAAGCGGCAAAGTGTGCGGATACCCCGGCCACCAGGAAGTTGAGCTGGCACTTTTGCGGCTGTACCGTGCCACGGGTAACAAGCAGTACCTTGAAACCGCAAAATATTTCTTGGACGCGCGCGGGCAAGAGCCAAACTATTTAATAGAAGAAACCCGCAAAAACCGCCCGCACGAAAAGCATTATTCCATTATAAATACCATGTACCAACAAGCGCATATGCCGGTTAGGCAGCAAGCGGAAGCTGTTGGGCACAGTGTGCGCGCGCTTTACATGTACGCGTCCATGGCAGACCTTGCGGCAGAAACAAACGACACAGAACTGTACAACGCTTGCCAAACGCTTATGGACAATATGGTGCAAAAGAAAATGTACATCACAGGCGGGCTGGGGTCTACCGTGCATGGCGAGGCGTTTTCGCCTGCATATGACCTGCCAAATGATATCGTATATGCAGAAACCTGCGCGTCTATTGCCATGTGCTTTTTTGCGCGCCGCATGTTAGAGATAAAGCCTGCCGGTGCCATTGCAGATGTGCTGGAACGCCAGTTATTTAATGTGGTGCTTGCAAGTATGCAAATGGATGGCAAGCGTTTCTTTTATGTAAACCCGCTAGAGGTGGTGCCGGGGATATCCGGCGTGGCGCAAACGCACAAGCATGTACTGCCAACCCGCCCCAACTGGTTTGCTTGTGCATGTTGCCCACCCAATGTTGCGCGTTTGTTGCTTTCGCTTGGGCGTTATGCCTGGGGCGAAGGGGACAATACAGTGTATTCGCACTTTTTCTTAGGCGGTAAGGCACAGTTTAAACTTGGCGTGTCGATAGAATGTGAAACGGGATACCCATGGAACGGTAATGCGCGATATACCATTGGTGGCGGCGCGGAGTTTAATTTTGCAATCCATATTCCGTCTTGGTGCCGCAACACATACATGATGCTTAATGGCGAACGCATAGCATACGAAATAAAGGACGGATACGCTTACATTAACCGCAAGTGGCAAAAAGGCGATGAGTTAGAGGTCTTATCGGATATGCCTGTGCAGCGTGTGTACAGCAACCTTGCGGTGAGCGACAATGTTGGTAAAGTTGCGTTGCAGCGTGGCCCCATTGTGTATTGCTTAGAAGAAGCAGACAACGGCGGCAATCTTGCGGCATTGCGCATCCCGCACGATGCAGAAATAACGGAGGTGCAGGGTACCGGTGTGTTTAATTGCACGTATGTACTTGAAATTGACGGCAAACGCCGCAAAAATGTAAGCGTTGCGCTTTATACAGAAGAACGACAAACAGAAGAAACGCAGTTGATAAAAGCGGTGCCATACTACCTATGGGGTAACCGTACCCCGGGTGAAATGCGGGTTTGGGTGGCAGAGTGAAACTGAGCATAAAAAAACAGACACCGTAAGGTGTCTGTTTTTTTGCATATCTATTTACTGAATAACAGTAACAGCTTGTGTTGCACTGTCCCAGTCTGCGTCTGCGCCAAGTGCTTCGGCTACAAATCGCAGCGGTACAAATGCGCGGTTACCTGTGATTACAGGTGTCCCCATACCGTCTGGCAGCGGTATACCAACCGGTAGCAATATTGTATCCTCGTTTGTGTAGATTACAACAGTACGTGTCTCTGGTATCCAGTCTACTTCAAAGCCAAGTGCATAGGCTACCGTGCGGATTGGCACCATTACTCTATCGTATGCGGTGTCCATGAATGGTGCTGCTACGCCTGCGTTTACGATACCGTTTTGGAGGTAAAACAGACTTCCTATTGTGAACTCCAGAACGTTTAGTTGCGCAGGTACAGAATCAATAACAAATGTCGCAAGCGTTGTTGTTTCAAATGTTAACGTTCCGTTTTCGCGGTTAATGCTTGTTGGCAATTGAATTAATATTCCATTTGAGTCCAGCATCCAGATTGCAACTGGGTAGTTGCCTGTAAACGGTATGGTAATTGCTAAAATGCCGTTAAGCTCGCTAAATACATTTGTTCCGGCTGTAACGCTTACGGCAAATATATTATCTTCGTCCGGCGTTGTAATAGAAATGGTAATTGGTTGGCTGCCCGTCACTCGGCTAACATAGCGCAACGCGTCCCTATCAAAAGTCATAGAACCATCATACAGTATAAGCTCTATACCCAAGTCGTGGTTAGCAGGTGCATTGGCAAAGCGGTTCCAAGCGGCACGTGGTATAACAACAGTGGTTATATCTGTTAATTCAGACAGATCCATTACAATATTGCCGTCTGCTGTGTTGACAATGTGCGTTGCGTTAGCTGTCGTTAAGTTAAGGGTCGCTTGATTGTCCTCAATGCGAACTGTCGCGGTTACTTCTCCATTGTTTACCGGTATTGTAATAACCGGAGTTGGTGGTGCAGGTGTGACCGGCACAGATGGTGTGTATGGCGGTGGGGGCGGCGGAGGCGGGGTTTGAACTGTGAAGGTTATGATGTTGCTTAGGTTGGAATCGAGGAAGTGATGCCCATCACCAATAGCTCTAACTTGGATGCTATTTGTTCCTACATTAAAAATTTCCACTGGTAGTGTAGCTATGAGGACAAGACCGCTGGTTGAACTATCAATAACACCCGACAACCTTACGCTATTGACATAAACGGCATAGCCAATACTATTGTGTCCAGAAATCCATCTTATGGTTCTATCTTCAACAAGACTGATTGTTGGCGCATTTAATTGTGTCCCAGGTGGGCACTCGCATGGGTATTCCTCACATTCTGGACATGGCACAATAAATGCTACAGTGTTGCTTAGAGCAGAAAGCGCAATGATGATATTGTGTCCTGTTGTGCCGTGTGGCTCTACCCTGCCTGCCCTTACTTGGATATCGTGGCTGCCTACAGAAAGCCCGAGCGTTAACAGGTCAAAATTTGTTGTGGCAACTTGGTTTCTCATGGCACCGTTTACGTAGATTGTGTATTGAGTTGCGTCTGCTATAGCGTTCCAGCTTGCTATTGTGCCAGTGATTGTTAAAGCGGGTGCTTGAAGTTGAGCTGGTGTAGTGAGTCGTATGACAGAACTTTGTGCAGAATTGGCATGATTCACACCATTTCCAATAGCTCTTACTCGGATGTCAGCAATGCTTCCAAACTCTAGTGCAATATGGAATGAGTTTGTTGTAATAACGTCATCCAGAGCAACACCGTTTATATAAATGCGATATGAAGTCGCATATGCAACAGCATCCCAGGTAATGGTGTACTCGGCACCGGTTGCTACAATAGTGGCGGCCACTGTAAAGTTTGTTGGTGTTTGGAGTGGTGATAGAGGGACGGTAACCGCGACTATGTTGCTTAAGTTAGAGTTTAAAGCAGCAGCACCGTCACTAATTGCGCGCACTTGAATGTTATATGTGCCTGCTGCAAGCCCAAGGCTTACAAGGTTGAAGTATGTTGCATTAATAACATTTGGCATTTGTGTGCTGTTTACATAAAGGCGGTATGATATTGCACCGGCTACTGCATTCCAGCTCGCTGTACTGCCAGAGATGGCAAGAGCAGGTGTTGCAAGCGGTTCTACCGGACAATCACACGGGTATTCACCGCACTCGCCGCAAATTTCAACCGCAGGAAAAAAGCTTAACAGTGCCTCCACATGCCTATCCGCAAGAATTTCTTGATTTCCTGGCGTAATCATCCATCTAAAGTCGTCCACATTTACCATAAACCCAACCTCCAGCAGTACAGAAGGTTGCCAAGATTGATTAATAACACCAAAGTTAGCAAAGTTTACGGCATCGTCACGGGTTGTGGTTGGGATTACATCGTATAGATAATCCAAGATATGGCGTGCAAGTGGCGTTGCAACATTGCGATTATTGTTGCTTTGTGACCAAATGGTGTAACCTTGCAAATCAATAAAGCTCCTATTGTTAAGCGATGCATCTGCATGGAAAGATAGAAACGCATCTGGGCGGCCGGGGCGGACGGAACCTTGAACAGCCGAACTTCTTGCAGAAAGTGTAACTGCCGCCGCGGTTCCTTGGTGAAGGGTTCCGGTAACAACAACATTGGCACCCAGTGCTTCAAGACGCTGTTGCAACATGCGTACATTTGCGTAGTTAATGTCATTTTCTGTCCAACGCGAGTTACAACATGCACAGCGGTGATTCCACATAGGACCTAGTGCGCCCGGGTCAGAGTTGCCATGCCCGATATCAAGCGCAAATGTAAACCCTGTAAAAGGTGCGTCTGGGTTGGGGTGCAAAGGCCTGCGTGTTTGTATAAACAGCTCGTATCTGCCGCCAATTCTCCTTAGGTCTACGCCATTAAATGTGTAACGGTCGTGTAGGCGCAGTTCTAGGCGTGTGCCTGTCCAAGTCACGCTTTGGAAGATAGAGTTTGCCGGGTTATGAGGGTATCTAAAAGTTGGCTCGTTTGGCACATTAAATGTTATTAATTGCCCAGCGTCCAAAAGCGTGATGGCAGCGTTTAAAGTAGCATTTCCAAATCCTGTGTTTTGAACTGCCGCGCTTAGCAAAAAAGTACCGGTATGCGCCCAAGATATTGTTTCAAAATTATCGATACGCTCAAATGTACCATCTGTAAACATTGTAGTCGCGTCCATTGCAGGTGCTATATCTACAAATTCTGCAGGTGCTATCATTGCTATTTCAAGTTCCATTGGACCAAACTCTGCTTCTATCTCTGCAAGTTCTTCTGCCGTCATACTAATTGGCGTAAGGCGATTAACCGCATGAACTACCATTGGTACACCAGGTTGGAAGAATTCAAACACATTAAGCCCAAATTCTACAGGTGCCCAAAGCTGAAAGAACCCTTCCGGGGTGCGCCGCATGGTGGCACCTTCGCCAAACCCATACACGCCGCAGTGCTCTACGGGTACCCAATCTTCCCATACTACAGTGGTGGTGCCGGGTGCGCGTACGCCGCGCCTTACAAACAAAGGTACGCCAGTAACGCTGCTGCCATACACATTGCTGTTGGTTTGCTCCTCGGGTACAGCGGTGCTTGTAGAATTAATGAACAGGCGATCCATGATAACTATAGGTTGGTCACCCGGCTCGCCGCCAATAAGTTCATCTTCAATAACTACAGTAAACTCGCGCTCGTCATAACCACCATAGTCTGCTGCGCGTACAGTAAATGTGAATGTGCCTATTTGTGTTGGCATGCCAGAAATTAGGCTAGGTGATTGAATAATTTCAAGCCCCGGAGGCAATGCGCCTGTAGAAATAGACCAATATACAGGGTAATCACTTTCCACGCCCAGGAACACAGAATAATGCACATCCAATGCACCCGATGGAAGTTCCCCAGCAAGAGGGGTGGGTGCCGCCAGTGTAGGTGCAACCGGTGGCAGTACAACAAGCGTGAGTTCAGCTTCGTCATAACCGCCAAAGATATTTTCGGTTCGTACTGTAAATACAAAAGAACCATGCTGCTCTGGCGAACCAATGATATGCATGACACCAGGCGTAATGGGTATCAAATTCAAACCTGCTGGAAAATTGCCGCCTACAATCGTCCATTCAAGCACCGCGCCATAGGACTGGGCAAATACTTCATATACAAACGGAAGACGGTATATTGCATCGCCCAAAGTGTCTGTAAGAATGGTTGGAGAACTTGGCTCGTCATTTAAGAAAAATGTGCCTACTTCAATAGAACGGAACCCGGGCGCATGACTATGAATATTGCTCCAAGCCTCTACGCGCAAAGTATGGTGAATATTTGGCAAAGCAGCTAAAGTTGATACTTCTAGGGTATGCGTAACCACGTCCCCATCAACAGATACTGCTGTTGCAACATGGTCGCCATTTAACGTGAGCAAAAGGTCATCTACCGTAGTCCCAGAAAGCGTAACTACCACAGGAATATCATCAGTTACGTTTATTACATCGGGTAATACGGTGCCGTCAAATGTGATACTTATCTGTGGTGTTGTGGGTGTGCCGGTGAAGTGGAAACCACCAATGTTATCAATAAGTACATGATATGGGTTGCCGAAAGTCGGGCCTGGTGCAACACCAAAAAAATCTAGCCCTGCATAGCCAAAATATGGCGCACCGGCATCGTTATAGTTAAAGAAGAAAGTTAATCCGCTAATGTATATTGCACCTTCACCAGTGAGGCTGTTATACCCATGACGGAAGCCTAGGAACGTACCATGTGGGTTGTTCATCGCAACAGCATTAGGGAACCACAGCTGTTGAGTGGATGAAAATGCCGTACCCGTTGAGGCTCCTTGTCCCTGTGTTGTCCACCTGGATGTATTTAGCGGGAACTCTACAAATACCCAGTCTTCATGTGTAATGGCACCAGGGTGTGCATTATGGAAACTGGTTGCGGGGGCTGTTATCGAGCTGACTGTAGGCGAAAAGCCTCTCCAGCTTGTGGTCGTAGAGTTTTCGAGTGTGCTTACACCCAAAAACATTCGGGTAAAGCCACCCAGTTCCAAGCCGTCAAGGCGCATCCACATGCCAATGCTGGTTGGGTTTCTGCCATCTGAATTCTGTGGAATCATGCCACCTGCGGTGCCAATGCCGGAGCTGCCATTAAGCCCGTCTGCCCAATCTGCTTCCCATCTTAGGGCGTGTGTGCCAAGGAAAGCCGTAGAAGTAGGGGAATGAGATTCATTTTCGCCCATGCGCTCGATGGATATGGTGTGTACCGCTGGTGATGCTGGTGCCATGGCTAAAGAATGCCCAAAAAACGGTGCGATACCTCTCGCGGTCGCATTGCTAAAGTCCCAAATAATGTAGTCGGTACCTGCTATCATGCTTCTTGCCGCAAAGCTCGAAAATTCAGCTTGTATAACCGGGGTTACGGCATAGATATAGGCAAAATTATCTTCGAGTATTGCATCTTTTTCACAATTTTCTTCGTCGTAACAATACTCGTCGTCATTGTAGGCATCGTACGCGTTGCTGTCATCGACTTGATAGTCGTAGTCGCTATCATCTGACGGATAGTAACTGGCATACGCAAAAACCGATGGGATAGAAGTTGCCATCATACATAAGGTCAGTAAAATGGCCAATACTCTACCGTGCAAGCTGCCTGTGCGGATTTTTTGATTCATTTTTTTGTATCCCTTTCTGTGTATATTAAATGGAGGCAGGTATGAACTACATGCCATACCTGCCTCCATTTCGAGCGAATTGGTTACATAGGGTTAATCAGCGTTAATTCAAGCGTTTGTTCATACGCAGTGACAGTCAAATATATCCGCTGCCACGGTGCGTGAAAGTTTACATCAAAGCTACCTTGCGGCGATACGCCCACTGTGTTGATTCTGCGCAGGTGTTCCATCGCGCATTCACCGTCTTGGTCTACCGCTGTGATTTCGTCGATTAATACGTTGGTATTTACACCGTCCAACCGCGTCCACAGGCGAATCAGCCCTGCGCCTGCCAACGATGGGTTGTTGATTACTCCATTGTTGAACACATTGAGGCTAAACTCCGGTAGGTCTACCGGTGGCATTGGGTTTATCAGCTCAAGCGTTACTGTTTGACCCAATACTGTTGCCGTGAGGTAAATCCTGTGCCAGTTCGCATGGAAGTTTACATCGATGAGGTTGACATAACCTGGGTTGGCCCATGGTTGGTTAACGCGCACATGATGCATCGCGCATTCGCCGTCTTGGTCAACTGCGGTAACGGCCAAGTTGTCTGGAACTAGCGCATTTGCACCGTCCAGCCTTGTCCAGATGCGGATGATTCCAGCATTCGCTAGGGATTGGTTGTTAATCACGCCATTGTTAAATGCGTGCAGACCAAACTCAGGGATAACCGGCGGCCGTGGGTTGATCAGCACAAGTTCAACTGTTTGGCCAAACACAGTGGCTGCAAAGTAAATCGTATGCCAATTTGCGTTAAAGTTTACGTCGATGAGGTTGACATAACCCGGGTTGGCCCAAGGCTGGTTAATGCGGACAAATTCCATTGCGCATGCGCCGTCTTGGTCAACTGCGGCTACGGTTAAGCCGGCGTAAGGCACCAGTGCATTGGCACCCATCAGCTGTGTCCAAATGCGGATAACGCCGCTATCTGCTAACGACTGGTTGTTAATCACGCCGTTGTTAAACGCGTGTAAGCTAAAGAAGCGTGGGTTGATAAGTGTTAACTCAACCACTTGCTCACCCAATGTAGCGGTGAGGTAAATACGCTGCCAAGGCGCGTGCATGTTCGCGTCGATAAAGTTGACATAAGCTTGGTTGTTCCACGGGCGGTTGATGTTTACAAAGTGCATTGCACAATTGCCGTTTGGTAAAACAGCAGTAACGGTCAAATCGGCGTAAGGCACCAGTGCGTTTGCACCGCCAAGGCGTGTCCAAATGCGGATATTACCGCCACCTGCTAGGGATTGGTTGTTGATTACGCCGTTGTTGAATGCGTGTAGGCCAAATTCTGCGACTTCTATCGGATATTCGGCAGCAGGGAAGAAGCTTAACAGTGCATCAACAAGTCTTTCTGCAAAAATTTCTTGATTCGCAGGGTCAATCATCCAGCGGAAATCTTCTACGTTTGGCATGAATCCTACTTCAAACAGCATCGCCGGTGTCCAAGATTGATTGATAACACCAAATATACCGTTTCGTGGCGCAGGATTACCGCGCGTCGTACCTGGGACAACTTCCCATAGATACTCATTCATATGGATTGCAAATGGTGCGGCAACGCCACGTGTATGCGCCGGGCCTAATTGACCCCATTGCGGGGCGCTAGACCCGTTAAGGTTTTCGGCTCTAATCCATCCAGTATAACCTTTGGTATTAATCATGTTTTGCGTATTGCCCAAAGAGTCTGCATGGAAAGACATAAATGCATCCGGGCGTACAGCTTGGCTTTGGGATGCTCTGGTTCCAAGTAGCACAGCAGCACCTGCTGCTGGGTCGTGGATTGTTCCTGTAACAACAACGGTCGCGCCCAAAGATTCCAAGAGCCTACGCGTTGCGTGTACATTCGCATAGTTAATATCGTTTTCTGTCCAACGATAACCTTCTACAGAACGTGTCGTACCCATTGGTCCAAGTGCGCCTGGGTCGCTATTACCATGACCGATATCAAGCACAAATGTAAAGCCTTCAAACGGTCTTTCTGGATTTGAGCTAAGTTGACGGCGTACTTGTACAAACATTTCAAAACGCCCGTCTACTCGTCTTAAATCAATACCATTAAAGTCGTAGTGGTCATGGATGCGTAACTCTAACCGCCCGTTTGCCCAAGCAACACTTTGGAAAATAGAGTTGTTAGGGTCATGTGGTGTTCTGAAGGTTGGCTCGGTAGGAACATTCAATGTGAGCAGGCGTCCGTCGTTATAGAATCCAATCAGACCTCTAAAGCTGGCGTTGCCAAACCCTGTGTTTTGGTTGTGTGGGGATAGCGGAGGGGTACCGGCGTACAGCCAAGAAATATCTTCATGGTTGCCATTTCTGACAAAGAAACCATCACTAAGCATTGTGTCTGCGCCAACAAGTGGCATAATATCTTCAAAATCAAACGCGTCGAACTCTGCGTATTCTTCATACACTAGCTCCAGTTCGCCCATCAATGCAGTGGGTCGCATGACGTTGTGAGTGAGCAAAGGTACGCCAGGTTGGAAGAATTCAAATGTGTTAAGACCAGGGATTACAGGTGTCCATACTTGCCAGAAGCCCTCTGGTGTGCGCCTCATTGTTGTAGGCGCGCCTACTGCCGCCTCTACGCCGCAGTGTTCTACAAGTATCCAATCTGTCCACACTTGTTCGCCGTTAATGGTATTGCCGCGTCGCATAAATAGCGGTATACCCGTAACACTACTGCCAATGATATTTGTATTGGCTTGGCCGGCACCTACAGATGTAGTTGCAACGGCTGTAGGTGCAATAAACAACCCATCCATGGTGAGTAGCGGGGTTTCACCAGGCAAATCGCCAGGGTCTGCTGTAATTTCTACAGTAAACGTACGCTCTACATAACCGCCATAGTTTGTTGCGCGCACAGTAAAGGTAAAGGTACCTATTACTGTTGGGAAGCCTGCTATCAAGCTTGGTGACGGAAGCAGCGTAAGACCTGTTGGTAATGTGCCATCTGAAATAGACCATGTTACAGGATAATCACTTTCTACACCCAAGAAAGTATGGTAATGGATACCTATTACGCCATGTGGAAGTGAGCCAGCATCAGGTGTTGGAGAAACAAACGTTGGTGGTGCTGGAGGCAATATGGTCAGTGTAAATTCACGTTCGCCATATGCACCATGCTCATTGGTTGCTCTTAGTGTAAATGTGAAATCGCCATACACAGTTGGTATACCTGCAATGCGTACTGATGTTGCGGTATTAGGCTCTAAATATAAGCCAGCAGGTAATGTGCCGGTTGCAACAGACCATGTTACATCGGCACCACCTGCGTCTACGTCCACTACATATTCGTAAACGAGGCGATATATGGCATTGCCTAATGCAACTGTAGTAATTTCCGGGTTTGGCGCATCCATATCTAAGAAGAATGCAACGACTTCTACAGTGCGGAAGCCAAGTCCATATCCATATGCATCATTCCAAGCCTCGACACGCAAGGTGTAATGGCCTGCAGGTAGTGCCGCTAAAGCAGCTGCGGTAATAACGAAGTAACCGTCGCCTGCTTCTGTGGCTACAGGTGCGCCATTCAAAGTAATAATAACGCGGTCTGCCCTAGAGCCAGACAATGTGATAACTATTGGGTGGTTGTCGTCTGTATCTACCACAAACGGCACCTCTTCACCATCCATGGTAATTTCTACTTCCGGTGGTGTAGGTGTTGCAAGCCAGTGCAAGTGACCAGTACTTGCAACAAGGATAGTTTGCGACTGTCCAAAGTTTGGAGATGGTGTGGCATCAAAGAACTGATAGCCGATATAGTCAAAGTTTGGTACGCCAGCTTCGTCATAGTTGAAGAAAAATGTCAAACCGCTGATATAAATCGCGCCATCGCCTGTTATGCTGTTTGCCCCATGGCGGAAGCCAAGGAATGTGCCATTGGCGTTGCCCATTGTTGCGGAGTTAGGGAAATACAACGCTTGGGTTTGTGAAAACGCGGTGCCTGTTGTGGCACCTTGCCCTTGGGTTAGCCATCTTGCCGGGTTAAGTGGGAATTCTACAAATACCCAGTTGTCGTGGTTGATAGTACCAGACTGTGCGTTATTCCATGCAGCAGGTGGCACCATTGGGGTTGGTGTAAAGCCGCGCCATGTTGCATCGGTAGATGACGGGGCGGTGCTTACGCCAATAAACATGCGTACAAGGCCAAACTGATTCAAGTCTTCGTAACGCATCCACATGCCAATGCTGGTTGGGTTACGGCCTTCCGAGTCTTGAGGGATACGTTCGCCCGGTGCAATTGTGATGCCAGAGTTGCCATCGTAGGTTGTGGCATCGCGCCAGTTTGCGCCCCATCTTACGGCATAGTTACCAAGAAATGCGGTAGAATTTGCACTATGAGATTCTTCATCTGCCATTGGTACAATAGATACATCGTGTAATGCAGGTGAAGCAAGTGCAGATAGTGAATGTCTTGCAGATGGTACGTTGGTTGCATTCATATCCCAAACTATCGCGTTAATTTCAATTGGTTCTGGACATGCACATGGATATTCTCCGCACTCGTCGCAAGGGATATCTACTGGTGGGAATAATAACTCGCCCCAGTTTTCCCACACAGGGTTGCCTGTTTCTTCGCAATAGTTATAGAAGAACACGATGCCGCCAAGGTATAGGTTGCCTATGCCAAGTATGCTTGCAGCGAAGGTACGCATGCTTAGGAAGCTGCCGGCAACATTGACGCCGCCGTTTTGGCTGTTAGGGAAGAATAAAGGTGTTGTGTAATCAAACGCTGTGGTACTTTGCCAAACTTGCCCTTGGTTTACCCAAGCACCGGTGTAAAGTGGGAATTCTACAAATACCCAGCCGCAATCAGGTGTTATAGCAGGACTGCTATTGACGCCTGAAACAGGTGTAAAACCTCTGAATGCGGCGTCTGCACCGCCTGATGTTATGCTAACGCCAAGCATCATACGGAATACATCCAGGTAAACATCTTCGGTACGCATCCAAACGCCAATGCTGGTTGGGTTGCGCCCTGCTACTTGTGGGATTTGCCCATAGGCATAGCCAATACCACTGCTGCCGTCACGTCCATAGAGCAAGCCCCATTGGAACATGCGGTTGCCAAAGAAGTCGTACATAACTTCTTGGTGGAAAAGGTCTGTTGGTGGTACGTTTACAATGCCTGCACTTGTTGTCGAGGAGTTTGCACCTGTTACGGAATCTCTAAAGTAAGGAACATAACCAGGTGTGTTGCCATCGAAGCCCATGACAATAAAGTGTGTGTCCTCGATTAGCGAGAATGCCTCAATAACAGTGGCGGTTGCGGTACCGTATACAGTGTTGTTAAACACGGATGTTGCAGCAACTGTAAGGAGTGTGCCTAAAGGTACATCTGCCGCAACAGATAGCACACCGTCTGCGCTAATGGTTGCGCCTGTGTGACCACTTACACTCCACGTTACATATTCTGGCGGAGTGCCTGTTACTGTCAGCGACGCAGTAAAACGGCGTGTGCCGTCTTGGCGTACTTCTGTGGTTGCAGGTGTAACTGTTACAGAGTTAACTGCCCAATCGCGCAGGTCAATTGTTACATCTTTAATAGTTGCCCTGCCGCAGTTGTTAAAGGCGATCACTTCAATTGTGAAAGAGTCGCCACCCTGTGGGAAGTCGGTTTCTGGGATAAATATTGTTGCAGTAATATGGTGGTTGCTTGCCCAGATGCTGTCGTCGGCTGGGTCTACAAGGTTTGTGCCGTCTAGCCATACTTCAAGCCTTGGGCGATCAAGACCACTACGTAAATCGCGGATTGTTAAAATAATGCCTTCTACGCCATTTACTTCGTCGTGTACGTAGGTCACGGTTGGTGGTTCTAGGCCAAAGTTTACGTCTGCGCCCGTTGCGCCATCGAACATGAATGTGATGTTGTCGATAAATACGTTCATGTCCATTGTATGGCTACCGCCCGTTTGCCTAAATAGCAGGAAGGAGTTTGCATTTGTTGTACCCTGCCCAGGGATCGAGAACGGTAATGACGGATTATAATCGATGGTGCCCATGGTGGCGGCGTTTAGCGGTTGGGCGGTTAAGAAGCAAATTTCTACCCATTGCCATACATTTGCCATGTTTGCACTTCTACTCATTTGGCCCGGCCAAATCATATATTGATTACCGTTAAGAAGTCCGACACGGATTGGTGCAGTTATACCAGGCCAGTTGGCGGCAGTAACCGTCATGCCGGAGGCGTTAAGCCCGGTAGTACCCATGTTGTCCACCTTTATCCAAAAGCCCATGCCGGTTGGGTTCTCGCCGTTCCTTTGTGGTATTTGTATCGGACCATCGGCGGCACTAAGAGACGCACCTAGGTTGCCCGCAGATGTCACATGCCAGTGTAAAGAGGTGTCACCCGCAAATACATTATTGCTTGGGCGGTTTACCAGTTGTGTTGTACTGGCTTCTGTATGGTCGACGTTTTGCCAGTTGGTGCGCACAAACGGCGGGGCAGTTAAGCCTTCGAAGTCGAATGCCATGTATGCGCGCGGCTCGGTTTGTGGTGTAGGTTCTGCATCAATACGGATACTAAATTCGCGTTCTGCAGAGCCTGTGAATGGGTTAGCAACTACAATTGTAAACTCGAAATAGCCAACTTGCGTTGGTATGCCGCTGACTACACCATTTACCAGGTCAAGCCCCGGCGGCAAATAGCCTTCGGTAATTGTCCAAGTAAGGATATAGTCTGTGTCAACTTCAATTGTACGGTTGTAAACCAAATCCAGTGCGCCGCTTGGCAATTCGCTTTCTGTAATAAACACAGGGGCGCGTGGGCCGTCTACCACAATTGTAAATGTGACTTGGTCGTAATCGCCAAAGGCATTAGTTGCGGTAATTGTAATTTCAAAATCGCCCGCTTGCGTTGGTGTGCCAAAGAAGTCGAGATAGAACCTGCCCCTTGCGATATAGCTTATACCCAGAGGTAAGTCGCCTGAAACTGTCCATTCCACCGCGTAAGTTGGCGCAACTTCAACTGTCAAAGCAAATGGAAGTTGGTAACCAGGGGTGTAAAGGTATTCGCCTTCTTCTATTGTAAGAATTTGTGGCGGTGTGGGGGCATAAAGCTCAAACAAGACAGATGTGCTTGCACCATTCGCGTTTATTGTAAGGGTTACCATCTCGCCAATATGCTCTGGCAGGAATGTATAGGTTAGTGCAAGAGGCACTTCTGAATCTGTTGTGCCGCGGCGCATTAGCCTGTCGGTTACGTCGATTATTGTGCCGTTGATAGTAAAGACTGCGTTAATGTCGCGGATATTGCTACCAACCACTGCACTCCTAAATTCTATCGTAGGGCCAACAAGCACTACAGGTGAGCTGCTTAGCAATGTGCCATCGCCTGTAACTACATCAATACCAGTTACAAGTTCTACAGGCTCGTAGCCCGGTACACTGTGATGGTGTAAGCGGTTTACTGCGGTAATTACAACATAAGTGGTAGTTGCCGGGAATGTATATGGCAGCCCAGAGTCAGTTGCAACAACTGTGCCAAGGATATTGGCAGGGTTGTAGATGTCTACAGGGTAGGTATTAGAACCAAAAATTACGAAATAGTGCGTAGAAATTAATGGATTTGTGCTGGTTTCGCCATCTAGCCATTGTACATAACCACCACTGTGCACTACGTTTATTGGATTGCGCGGTGCAATTGCCCCAAGCCCAGGTACTGCCGGTACAAGTGCAGGATAACGCCAAGAACCAGAACCTGCCATTGCAGAGTTAGGGTCTACCAGCGCGTCCATTGCAGAAGAACCAACACCACGCATATCGCGTACTGTAAATAGCATAGAACCACTAAAAGCCGGGTTTCCGAGTACGTAGTTTTCTAAACGCAGATATTGACGCGTACCTTCAAATTGGGTAGCGGCTGTGTTCGTACCAAATGCGGTGCCTCCAGCGTGAAGTCCCGCCTCTTGAGGGCCAAATGGACCATTATGACCCCAGTCGTTACGGTTTATTCTATACGGTGCAAGACCTGCAAAAAGTTGAGTATAGGTGTGACCCCAAGGCGAACCGTCTACATGTTGCCCACCTGGACCAAAGTCTGTGATAAGACGTGCCCACCAGTCTGCAACGGGGCCAAACGGTGCAGCATTGTCTATCATACTCCAGTAAAGCTGTGGCGTGATATAGTCAACAAGGTTACGGATAACCCATGTGCGTGTATCTGCCATAGAGTTGGAGTAGTTAAAGTAGCCGCCGGCTGTAGAGCCAATGCCAGCACCAATGCCTCCAACCGGTTCGCCATACGCACCTGTGCGCCCGTCGCCACGGCTAAATACACCTGCAGGGCTAATGCCAAAGCGTACCCATGGTGCATACATACGTATTGCGTCGCTAACGTCTTGCACCATAAGGCTTGTTTGTTCCCTGCGCCATGCGTCGTAACCTGCTGCGGTATTTGGGAACACTTGGTTAGAGAAAGTATTGTATTCGAGCCTGTTTCTTTGCTCGAATGTGTCGCGGGTATCTGACCCCGCCCAGTAGAAGTAGTCGTCGAAATGGATAACGTCGATGTCATAGTTTTGCACTACTTCCAGAATACGTTCTACCACCCAGTTGCGTACTTCCGGTAGGCCTGGGTTTACATAATAAACGTCGCGCCCTGGGCGTACTTCGTCGCCGAACAAGAACCATGGGTTGCGCGGCCAGCGTTCGATAGCTTCGGGGGTTGTCATAATTGGGCGTACTGCATCGCTGCCATGGATTGCAGAACCGCTTGCTGTAGAACCAACGCGATATGGGTTAAACCACGCATGGAATTCCATGTTAAATTCGCGCGCAAGTTGGATTGCGTATTCTAATGGATCCCAAGCGTTGCCTTGGCTATCTACAAGCTCGCCCATAAAGCCAACAACACCTGTAAGGAAGAATGACCACGGTGCCATTTCTGAGCGGAAGAATACACAACCATGTGGGCTTATTTGGAAAATTACCGCGTTAATGCCCAAAGTGTACAGGTATTCATAAATACCGCGAAGCTCTGCGCGTTGCATATCTACATGTGCAGGTGTTGTGCCGCGCGCCGTTGTAGATGGGAAGTCAATATTCCACGCAGTAGTTATCCATGCTGCGCGAAGGGAATCGCGTTGTGGGATATCTTCGCCAGTGGCGATATAGTACCAATATGGGTTGCTTGCTTCGGCGCGTTGGCCAAAGCGAGGTGCCGTGCCACCTGCGGGAGTGCCTTGTATTACCGGCTCAATGATTTGGCTCATAAATAAGTTGATCGCATTATTGATTGCAATAATCTCTGCGCCGATAATAGCATCCAGATGCAAAGCAGGGGTGTTTAAAATGTTTTGCGCATTTGCAATTGCATTGGCAAAATCGTCTATGTGCGCTTGTGTGTGGCGTCCTGCTTGTATTGTTGCACTAACAGGGGTTGCATTGTTAAGCCTGTTTTGCGCAAAAGCTACCCTTGCGGCAAGCTCTGCAAAAAGAGCGGCGTCTGCGACATCTGGGTCGCTATCAATGCGGAACGCGATTGTTTGAACCGCAGCACGGAAACCTGCTACGTTCCAAATTTCTACAATAAGAATATAGTCTTCATCGTCGTCTAATTCGTAAAGGTCGATTTCGATTGTTGTGGTTTGGCTGTGAACAATATCTTCGCCATTGATGGTTATTACGCTACGTGCCCAGTCTATATCGTACATGCCTGGGGTTATTGTAATAACGATTGGATACATAGCCGGGTCGTGTTCTTCTATAAGCGGGGGAACGCTGTCGCCATCCCATTCAACTGTAACTGTTGGCGGGGCAGGGGTATCGCTTGAGAAAAGGTGATGGCCGTTAAACCCAAAGTATGGCACACCGGCGTAGTCGTAGTTATAGAAGAAGGTAAGGCCGCTGATGTAGAACGCACCTTCGCCGCCGATGATTTGATTGCTTTGGTGACGGAAGCTAAGGAAGCTTGCCATAGAGTTTCCTGGCACGGAAGCAGCAACAGGGAAATAAAGTTGCTGGGTTTGCGTAAAGGCTGTGCCAGTTTGTGCTGCTTGCCCTTGATTTAACCACCTGCTTGGGTTAAGCGGAAACTCTACCCATATCCAGTTTTCGTGATTAATCGGAGCCGGGTGTGCGTTTGCCCAAGTGGTCTCGGAAGATACGGTTGGCGTAAAACCCCTAAAAGATGCGCCGGTAGGTGGTACAGTTGGTTCTGTACTTATACCAACAAGCATTCTAGTTAGTGCAGGCATTTGTATTCCGTCAAGTCTCATCCACATACCAATGCTGGTTGGGTTTTGCCCGGCGGCATTTTGTGGTATTTCACCTGATGCAAAACCGAAGCCAGAGTTAGTGTCAAACCCTGATGGGAAATCGACATCCCAGCGCAGCGCGTATTCGCCAATGAAGGCAGTAGAATTTTGAGAATGAAACTCGTCATCGCCCATAGGCACAATGCTTGTGGTTTGTGCTGGATGCAATGGATTAGCATTGATAGACGGCCTAAAATATGGTGCCTCACCAGGCGTTGTAGCCGTACTAAAGTCCCACATTACATAATGTGTACCTGCTACCAATGTTGGCGGCATGTTAGAAAACTCTGCGACAAGCAAAGGTTCTGGCATTACAGCCGGTGTAGCAATCGCAAGAATGCACGCTTCGCACATTTCGTAATATATGCAGTATTCGCATTCCTGTTCGCACGCGCACTCGTAATATATGTCGCATTGGCAAGAGTACTCGTATTCGTTGTAATCGTACACATATTCCTCGCACTCATATTCGTACTCATTGTACTCGTAGTCAGTTTCGCACTCATATTCATATTCTGCTTCGTAGTCTTGGTCATCGTATTCGTATGGCGGCGGTGCGTCGGCATACTGCGCCCACACCGGCGGCATAGATGTAAGAACCATGCAAAGGGCAATAAGTACAGCCAGCAGGCGTCGGCTTATGTCCAATGTGGTTCTTTTTTTTAAGTTGTGCATACATACACCTCTCTAATTTTTAGATTTACTTGGTTTTGCAACTGAGAGCGTTTCTTTGTTAATGAATTTACGGCTGCAGACATATACCCATCAATGGCTTCTTTCTATGCTGTTTTATAAATTTGCCAATGCGCAAAATCTCCGTTTTTGGTGATAACCGCTGTCATCTTCGGCTTGATTTTGGCATTTTTGCAAATGGGGGTTGCTATGTTGGAGAAGCTAAAGCTTGGTAGTATATCTCATTTTTAGCCGCTTATACGCCCACCCGCCTTTCATCGTCAAACTCAAATTGGGATTTTTGTAAAAACTTTTCATACGTGTACTTGAATTATATAATTTACATATAGCAATGTAAAGCTGTTTTTGTAAGTTTTGTCAAAAAAAATTATGTTCTCATGTTAATTCTGTAATTATTGCGCAGTGTAAAAAATTTAAGTTGCTTTATTCCATAAAAAAAAGCCCTGTGTGACTATACACAGGGCATAATAACTAAAGAATTGTCAATCTGTTGCTGGGAATAATACGCTGCCCCAGTTATCCCAAACAGGCCGGCCTGTGTTGTCGTAGTTGTAAAAGAACACGATACCACCAATATAGATAGAGCCTGTGCCACTTGCGCCCTCGTTTAAATGGCGCATACTTAGGAAACTACCTACAATATTATTGCCTGTTGACGTACCACTTGGGAACCAAAGCTCCTGCGTTGGCGAGAATGGTACCCCACGCGAGCTGCCTTGCGTATTATTCAGCCACAAGCCGGTGTACAGCGGGAATTCTACAAACACCCAGCCATCTTGTGGAGTGAGCAAGCCGGGGTCACCATTGCCGGGAGTGCCAACTATGCCGCTGCTGCCTAATGTTGGGGTGAAACCACGGAATGTCATTTGAGTTGCATGTTGTGCCGTGCTTACGCCCAGGGTCATGCGTACCAGGTCGGTTAGGTATACGCCGTCAAGCTTTATCCATACACCAATGGTGGTTGGGTTTCGGCCGTCACTGTTCTGCGGTATGCGTCCTTGCGCGTTGCCAATGCCGCTGCTGCCGTCGTGCGGGAAGCTTACGTCCCATTGGTATATGCGGTTGCCAAACAGGCTGGCAAGATTCTGCTGGTGGAAGTTGTCATTTTGTGCTGCGGATACAATGCCCACGCCTGCGGTTGCGTTGCCAGCCCCTGTAATGGACTGCCTAAAATAAGGCGCGTTGCCCGGGGTTGTGGCGTTGCCAAAGCCCCAGGCGATATAGTGTGTGTTTGTAACCAGGTTATACATTTCTGCTACGGTTACTTGTGCCGTGTCGTAAACGGCGGCGTCAAATACAGACGTTGCGGCAACGGTTAATGTCGTGCCAACGGGTACGTTTCGCCCTACGGTTAGTAGGCCATTTTCGTCTATTGACACGCCCACGTGACCGCTTACGCTCCAGGTGATATCTTCCGGGGCGGCGTTTATGGTTTCCACACTGTATTCAAATTGGCGCGTTGCCACCTGCCTTACCTCTGCCGTGTTTGGCAAAATAGTTACAGAAGCAACCGCAGCGCTGCGCATGTCAACTTCAATTGCGGTAGTATTTACTCTGCCGCCGTTGTTCCATGCCACAACTTGTATGGTAAGGATTTCGCCCCCTGGTAAATCTGCTTTTGGGACAAAAATATTTGCCGTCATGTGTTGCGGGCTTGCCCAAATGGCGTTGTCTGCCGGGCGGATAATATTGGTACCGTCTACCAGTACTTGCAGCCTGTGGCGGTTTAGTCCGGCAGATAGGTCGCGCACGCGGATAGAGATGCCCGCTTCGCCGTCTATTTCTTCAAATATATAGTCGATGGTTGGTGGCTGATGCGCAAAGTTGGCTTGCTCACCAGTGATGCCGTCAAATAGGAATGTGATGTTGTCGATATAAATATTCAAATCCGCATTTGCGGCGGTAAGCTGCCTAAAAAATATGAAGGAATGGGCATTGTTTGTGCCTTGCCCTGGGATAAACAGCGGCTGGCTTGGATCAAAATCCACCACTGCGTTGCCCGCAGGGATTCTTGCCGTGTCGTTGATGAAACATATTTCTACCCATTGCCATTGGTTTGCCATTGCGGGGCTACGGTCGATTGTAGGTGCCCAGAATGTGTAGCGTGTGCCGTTTAACAGCCCTACACGCAACGGCATGTCGTGCCAGAACATCCCCGCGCCGTTGGTGTTGCTCATGTTATCGAACTTTATCCAAAAGCCCATGCCTGTAGGATTTTGTCCGCCTTGTTGCGGCACGCGGGTTTGTGTATGCGCACTTAGCGACGGCCCCATGGTGCCAACTTCGGTGATATGCCAGTGCAGTGCCGCTTCACCTGCGTATACGCCAAAACCGGGGCCTTGCGCTAGCTGCGTTGTGCTGGTTTCGTTGCCGCCAACAACCCAATTGGTACGTACAAATGGCACGGTACTTATATTTTCAAAATCGAACAGTACATTCATACGCGTTTCGGGTTGCAGCGTTGGCTCTGGGTCGATGGTAAGGGTGAATTCGCGGGTGGTGTATCCACCATGTGGGTTTTCTATCCTAACCTCGAAACTGAAAGTGTCTGCTTCTGTTGGTGTGCCACGGATTGCGCCGTTTACAAATGTAAGCCCTGGCGGCAAGCCACGCTGATATGCTGTCCAAGTGATGGCATAATCGGTTTCCGTTTCTATAACAAAATTGTACGCCATTTCCAATGCGCCGTTTGGCAGGTTGGCAGCGGTGGTAAACACCGGTGGCCGTGGGGGTTCTACCACCATTGTAAACACGCGGGAATCGGCCGCGCCAAACTGATTGGTAGCGGTTATGATTATTTGGAATTCACCGATTTGGGTTGGTACACCAAAAAAGTCCAGGTAAAAACGGCCGCGCGGGATATAGCTGACACCCCTTGGTAATACGCCAGTTACAGCCCATTCCACAGCTTGATTTGCTTCAACTTCGGCGGTTAGCAAAAACGGAAGCTGGAAACCGGGGGTGTATATGCGGGCGGTGTTGGCGGGCGCGGAAATTATAGGGGGTGCGGGTTCTTCTAATATAAACTGCACAGATGTTGCGCCAAAGGTGGTAGAAATTGCAAGGGTAATTGGCACGCCAAAATGTTGCGGCTCAAAAGTGTAAGTTAGGCTAATTGGCACTTGCGTACGGGAGGTGTCGCTGCCACGGCGCATGAGCCGGTCGCTAACGTCAATGACTTGCCCACCGATTGTTAACGTTGCGTAAATGCCACGTATTTCGTGGCCGGTGACAAGGCCAGTAAAATTTACGGTTGGGCCTGTTAGGTTAACAAGTGTGCCGCCAAGCTGTGTGCCGTTGGCTGTGATACGGCCAATGGAAGACATGCCTTCCACCGGCTCGAAACCGGGTATGCTTTGGTAGTGCAGCCGGTTGGATGCGGTAACAACAATATATGCTGGTGCGTTGCGGACGGTAAGGCCGTAACTTTCCCCGGGTGTGTCGCCCGCTTGCACAACCGCTAAAATATTGCCGGGGTGCGAAATGTCCACAGGGTATTCGTTAGCACCGTAAATGACAAAATACCGCGTGCGGATAAGTTCTAAATTGCTTAATTCGCCGTCTGTCCATGTTATATCATTGCCGTCACGTGCGACATTCACCGGATTACGTGGTGCCACCGCGCCTAAGCCGCGCGCAGGCGGCACCAGCGCGGTATAACGCCACATACCGGAACCTGCCATGTCGGTTTGATTCCGCATATTGTACATAGTAGATGCGGCAATGCCGTCACCAATAATATCGCGGGTAGTAAACATCATAGAACCGCTGATATAGGGGTGTCCAAGGCTGTAATTCTCTAGTCGGATATAGTTGCGCATACCCTCAAATTGAGTAGCGGGGCGGTAGTTGCCCCAGTCGTCACGGTCTACCCTGTATGGCGCAAGCCCTGCAAAAAGCTGCGTATAGGTATGCCCCCACGGCGAACTGTCTACATGCTGCCCACCCGGGCCATAGTCGCGTATCAGCCTTGCCCACCAGTCTGCGATTGCGCCAAACGGTGAAACACTGTTGTTTACGCACCAGTAAAGCTGCGGCGTGATATAGTCGATTGTATTGCGGATCACCCACATGCGCGTGTCTGCAAACGAGTTTTGATAATTGAAATACCCGCCTGCTGTAGAACCTATGCCAGTACCCGGTGCGCCTACGGCTTCGCCATATGCGCCTGTGCGCCCGTCGCCGCGGCTGAACACGCCTGCAGGGCTGATGCCAAAACGCACCCATGGCGCGTACGTTCTGATTGCGTCACTCACGTCTTGCACCATTAGGCTTGTGTTTTCCCTGCGCCAATCGTTGTAGCCTTCACGCGTGTTGGGGAAAACTTGGTTGGTAAATGTGTTGTGTTCCAAGGTGTTGCGCTCTAGGAAGGTATCAAAAGTGTCTGTGCCTGCCCAATAGAAATAATCGTCAAAATGCAGTACATCAATGTCGTAGTTAAGCACCACTTCCAAAATGCGTTCCACTACCCAGTTGCGTACCTCTGGCAAGCCGGGGTTTACATAATACACACTGTCTGCGGCGCGCACTTCGTCCCCAAATAGGAACCACGGGTTGCGCGGCCAGCGTTGTATCGCTTCCGGGGTTGTCATAACATCGCGCACGTTGCCGCCGTACAATGGGATTGTTGTTGCCGTAGAGCCAACCCTGTACGGGTTAAACCACGCATGGAACTCCATATTAAATTCGCGTGCAAGCTGGATTGCGTATTCCAACGGGTCCCAAGGGCGGCCTTGGCTGTCTACAAGCTCACCCATAAAGCCAATTTCGCCTGTGAGGAAGAACGACCACGGTGCCATTTCTGACCTAAAGAACACGCAGCCATGTGGGCTAACTTGGAATATGACCGCGTTAATACCAGTGGCATAAAGTGCTTCAAAACTGGCGCGCAGCTCTGCACGTTGCCTGTCCACATGTATTGGGGTTGTCCCCCTTGCGGTGGTAGATGGGAAGTCGATATTCCAGGCGGTGGTTAACCATGCGCCGCGCAAAGTGTCGCGCTGCAAAATGTCTTCGCCCTGGGCGATATAGTGCCAGGTGGGGTTGCTTGCCTCTTCCCGCTGGCCATAGCGCGTGGCAGTAGTGCCAAGTGCGCCCGCGGGTACATCTGGCTCTATGATTTGGCTCATAAATGTGGAAATGGCGTTGTTGATATTTTCTAGCGCGGGAATCACAAAATGCTCGAATTGGATAAACTGTGATTCCGCAATGTGCTTAGCAAGAAAAATTTCCAGCGCGAAAGCGTCCATGTCTTGTTGGCTGTGCCGCCCTGCGGAAATGGTAGCGCTTACAGGCGTTGCATTGCGCAGGCGGTTTTCTGCAAAGGCTACGCGGTTGAGTAGTTCATTCCTAAGTGCGTCGCTTGCCATAACGGGGTCGGTATCTATGCGGAAGCCGATTTGGTAGACGGCGGTGCGGAAGCCTGCTACGTTCCATATTTCTACTTCAATTACATGGTCGTGCGCGTCTTCTAAGTCGTGTAGGTATATGTCTATGCTATAGCTGCCGTCCAACGCAATTGGCACACCATTGACCGTTACGTTGCTGCGTTCCCAGTCGATTGCATGAGTGCAAGGAGTGATGTCTATTGTAATTGGTGCGCTTGGTATTTCTGTTACAAATACAGGCGCGTGCTGTATGTCAATTGCAGGTATTGATGTTTGTACGGCCGGTCCGCTAAACTCAAAAATAGGCTGCTCGCCGTCGTAATTATAGAAGAAAGTAAGCCCACTTACATAAATTGCGCCGCTGGCAAACGGTGCGCCCGCAAGGTGGCGGAAGCCAAAAAAAGAACCCGCCGCATTGCTTTGTGCCGCATTCATGTTTGGGAAGTACAGCGGCTGAGTTTGTGTAAATGCGGGTTCTGCGGTTTCGGCAGTTTGCGCTGCGGTTAGCCACCTGTTTGGGTTAAGTGGGAACTCTAGCCAAAACCAGTCCTCGTGTGTAATGCGTGGCGGCTGGGTATTGTTCCACCCTGTTTCGGACGATGTGGTGGGCGTAAACCCGCGCCAAGAATCGTCGGTTGCGGTAGGTGTTGTGCTAACGCCCACAAACATGCGGTGTATGCCGGTAGTGTTCCATGTGTTGGTAAATGTAACACCGCAAAGCCGTACCCACATGCCAATACTGGTTGGGTTAAGCCCATGTTCGTTTTGAGGTATGCTTCCGGAGGCTAAACCCAAACCGGAGCTGCTGTCGAATGGGAACTCGACCGCCCAGCGTAGCGCGTGTGCGCCAATATATGCGGTAGAGTTTTGGGAATGTGCTTCGTTACCCATGGTTACGATGCTTGTATTTTGTGCCGCATGTTCTGCTTCGCGGTAAATAGACGGGCGGAAATATGGCGCAACCCCTGGGGTTGTCGCTGTGCTAAAGTCCCATAGGATAAAATCCTCGCCTTCTATCAAAACCCGTGGCGGTGCAGTTTGAACCGCAGGTGTGGCGGCTGGTGTAGCTGTAGGGCTCGCATCACTGGGCGGGGTTTCACTTTCGTATGCGGTGTATTCGTGATACTCATATTCATTTGGTTGGCTAATGTGCCATGCCAATGCCAGCACGGACACCACTGCCAAGCAAATTGCAATAAATTTGGTTTTGTTTTTCACAACAATCACCTTTCTATAGGGCAAATATGCTGGCATATTATCATATTAAGCAAAAAGCGGTCAAACTATGCAAAAATGCAAAACAACTTGACCGATATTATGTTCGATTGATAAAATTGCACTAACAAATGAACAACGGTGGCATTTATATTGTGCATGTAAGACCTGATATCAGGTCTAAAAAACGACGGAGGGAATGTAATAATGAACAAAACAGCGAAGAAACGTGAGTACAATAAAAAAACGTACAAGACATATCTTGTACGCGTGCGTGTTAATTCCGACCTTGAAGACCGCCTTGGCGAATACCTTGCCAGCGGCGAAACAAGTGTGAATTTTTTAGTAAATCAATTGCTGTGCGAATACTTTGACGTGCCGCTGCCCCATAGATGGTACGAGACTAGGGAAGTGCGGAAGATGGTGTAGGGCGGTCTATTCCTTCTTCTCCACCACACAAAGCGTCAAGCACTCCACCCTTGCTGCCCCAGCTTCTTTCAGCACTTTTGCGCATTCGTTTAAGCTTGCCCCTGTAGTATAAATATCATCTATAATTATGTAACTTTTGCCGCGTGGGTTTGCGCCTTTTTTTATTGCGAACGCACCCGCCACATTTTCCGCACGTTGGCGCGGGTGTAAGCCGGACTGCGGCGGGGTGTCTATGGTGCGTATAAGCGTATCTTCCATTTGCACACTACAATGGGCAGCAATATGTGACGCCATAACCTCCGCCTGGTTAAAACCGCGCTCGCGTTTCTTTGCACGGTGCAAGGGCAGGGGGACGATGATGCTGTCTGCCGGTAGTTCCGCAATGTTTTTTGCCCAAAGCTTACCCAGGCTATGGGCAATTTGCTTATTCTGCCTAAATTTTAACGCGTGCAATAGGTCGCGCATAAGCTCGTCGTATACAAACGTGGCACGGTTACATGTAAAGTGGAATGTCTTGCCGTGGCAGGATACGCACCGTTCTACATCCTGTGCTGTTGGGCAGCCGCAAAATTTACACACGGGTGGCTGGATAGGCTCAAAAAGCCCTTGGCATATGCTGCAAAGCTTCATGTCGCGCGGCTGGGTATCTGTCATGGCTATTAGCGTCTGGCACGCCAAACAAGCAGGGGGGTATATCCAGTCCAGTATGCGCGTGATGTGGTTAAATATCTTCATCGCTTGCCCCTATGTCGTACATATTGCGCAGGCGGCGCGCCAGTGCCGTGTACCTATGCGTGATGCGGTTATTATCTACCATACGGTGTAGGGTGTCGGGCATGCCTACAAGCACGGCAAGCTCCTTGGCACGGGTAACGGCAGTGTAAAGCAGGTTGCGGGTAAGTAGCATCGGCGGGCCGTTGTACACAGGGATAACCACTACTTTGTATTCGCTGCCCTGCGCCTTGTGTACGGTAACGGCATACGCCAGCTCCAGTTCCTCCAGCTGAGAAAAATCATATACAACGCGCCGCCCGTCATCAAAGTTTACCGTTAGCCCAAACTCGTCATCGATATCCAAAATGGTGCCCATGTCGCCATTAAACACGCCCTCGCCTTGGTCTACCGGGTAGCCGCGCTCGTTAAAAATTTCCCATGTTGCGTCGTAATTATTGCGGATTTGCATCACTTTGTCGCCAGTGCGGAAAATGGCGGCACGAAATTCCCGTTCTTTTTTATTTTTAGCAGGCGGGTTAAGTTTTGCTTGTAGCAAGTTATTGAGGTTGCCGATACCCAGCGGCGACTTGCGCATGGGCGAAAGTACTTGTATATCGTGATGCGGGTCAAATCCCTTGTATGCGGGCAAGCGTTCTGCCACTAGGTCTAAAATGGTGTCCATAACGCCCTCCGGGGTGTTGCGGCGCACAAAAAAGAAGTCTTTTTCTTTGTCGTTTATTTCCGGGTACATCCCACGGTTTATCAAGTGGGCATTGGTGATTATCGCGCTTTCTGCCGCCTGGCGGAACACTTCTGTCAGCCGTGCCGTTGCCAGCCCGCCAGATTCTATAAGGTCGCTTAACACGTTGCCCGGGCCAACAGACGGTAGCTGGTCTACATCGCCAACCAAAATAAGCCGTGTACCAAGGGCAACGGCGTTAAGCAAGCTGTTGGTAAGGCTGATATCCATCATGGATGTTTCGTCAACTATCAGCACATCGGTTTCCAAGGGGTTTTCCTCGTTGCGTTGGAATACCTGCCGTCGCGAATCCTCGGATATAAACGAAACTTCCAGCAACCTATGGACTGTTTTTGCTTCGCGTCCGGTGGCTTCTGTCATACGCTTTGCCGCGCGGCCGGTTGGCGCGGCAAGTGTCACGTTTAGCCCCTTATTTTCCAATATGCCAATGATTGTGTTAATGGTGGTGGTTTTGCCTGTACCTGGCCCGCCGGTTATAATCAAAACACCCTGGCTAACCGCCGCCACAACGGCGTCGCGCTGCCCCTGCGACAGTGTAACACCGGTTTCTTTCTCCATGGCGAATATGGCGTTTTCGTTTGCGCTTTCGGTTGCTATGTTCACAGCAGAAAGTGCCGACAATTTTGCCGCCACCGCAATTTCTGCATAATACAATGATGATAAAAAAATAAGCGGTGCTTGTTCATTTCCAATTTTTTCGCGTACGATTAGCCGCTCCATTTGCATGTTTATAAGCTCGCGCTCGATATGTTCGGGTTCTGCAAGCAACAGTTCCGCCGCTTGGTGGACAATCTGTTCTGTTGGTATGCATGTGTGTCCTTCGCTGGCGGCCTCCCACAGGCAAAAGCGTACACCGGCGGCAATACGCTCGGATGCATCGCGCGAGATACCAAGTTTGTGGGCAATTGCGTCTGCCGTTTTAAAGCCAATGCCATCGATATCGTCTGCAAGGCGGTACGGGTTGGCTTTTATCAGCTCGATGGTTTCGTCTTTATAGCGTTTGTAAATACGCATTGCAAAAGTAGATGTTATACCGTAATTTTGCAGAAACAGCATTGCCTGACGCTGGTCTGCCTGGGCGTGAAAGCTTTCGGCAAACTCTAGTGCTTTTTTTAGGCTAATGCCTTTGATTTGTGCAAGCTTTCCGGGTTCATTTTCGATGACATCAAAGGCGTCTTCGCCAAATTTTGCTACAATTAATTTTGCAGTTTTTGCACCCATGCCGCGTATCACGCCAGACGCTAGATATTTTTCTATGCCTGCGACAGTGTTGGGGCGGGTGCGCTCTAGCTTAGTCACAGAAAGCTGCATTCCGTAACGCGGGTTTTGCATATAACTGCCCTCAAGCTTTAGTGTTTCGCCCTCCACAGGCGCGTTTAAATAACCCGTGCAGGTGGTAAGTTCTGCAAAGTTGCTGCCCTCGCTTGCGACGGTAAACACGGTAAACCCGTTTTCCTCGTTGTGGTAGATGACACTTTCTATTGTGCCTTCCAAGTAATCCATTGATATCAGTCCTTGTACTAATTTAACCGTTGTCTTACAGCTTCGTACAACAAAATGCTACCCGCCACAGACGCGTTAAGCGACTCTGTGTCATTGACCATTGGCAGGCTAACCAGCGTTGTAGCATGGTTTGCGGCTTCTTCCGACAAACCGTGCGACTCGTTGCCAACAAAAAAGCAGAAACCACTTTTTAAATCCAGCCTATATGGCAAAATACTGCCCCGTGGGTGTGCGGCAAAAATGGGAATATTGTTGTCGGCAAGCCAACCTGCAGTGTCTTGCACACTAATATCAGTTATAAACGGCATACGTAAAACCGCACCTGCCGCCGCGCGCAGCACCTTTGGGTTGTAAATATCACCGCTACCAGATGTGAGTACAATGCCATTTGCGCCTGCCGCCGCTGCTGTGCGCATAAGTGCGCCAATATTGCCGGGGTCATTTAAATTTTCGCCAACAAGGATAAATGACGGCGCGTTGCTGTTTAATAAATCGGAAAGCTGCCATTCCCGCTTTTGGCACACAGCAAGTAAACCCTGCGGCGAAACGGTGTCCGCAAGGCTGTCGAATATGGAGTCGCGCACGATGTCGCAAGCAGCGCGTGCTTGATATTTTGCAAGGTCGTTTGTAGCGGCAAACCGCTGGGAAGCCACATACTGGCACACCTGCCAGCTTTCCGGGATTTCGTCCACAAATTTTTTGCCCTCTATGATAAATTGCCTTGTTTCATCGCGGCCTTTTTTTGTCTTTAGCGCCTTTAAATATTTCATGGCTACTCCCCTACAGTTGCGTATTCTAAGACAATGTCTTATGATAATGTCACACCATTATAACACAACAATTCCAGTAAATACAAACGTTCGATAGGAGTTTTGTATATGAAAACAGTTGTACTTGCCGAAAAGCCATCGGTTGGCAAAGACATAGCCCGCGTCCTTGGTTGCAAAGGTGGTGGCAACGGGTATATAGAAGGTGCGAAATATATTGTTACATGGGCGTTGGGGCATCTTGTTACTCTTGCCGACCCAGAGGATTACGATAAAAAATATAAAACCTGGGACATAAACCATTTGCCAATTCTGCCAAAGTCATTAAAGCTTAACGTTATTCCACAAACGTCTAAGCAGTATAAAACCGTTAAGGATTTGTTACTACGCAAAGACGTGGGCGAAATTGTAATTGCCACCGACGCTGGGCGCGAGGGCGAACTTGTTGCGCGTTGGATAATAGAAAAAGCCCAATGCAACAAGCCAATTAAACGCCTGTGGATATCGTCTGTTACAGACAAGGCAATAAACGAAGGTTTTGCAAACCTAAAAGACGGTAGGCAGTTCCAGCACCTTGGCGACTCCGCAAAGGCTAGGGCAGAGGCAGACTGGCTTGTGGGTATCAATGCCACACGTTGTCTAACGACAAAATATAACAGCCAACTTTCTTGCGGGCGCGTGCAAACGCCCACTGTTGCCATCATTGTTAAACGCGAAGAAGAAATACGCGGCTTTGTACCAAAGCCGTATTATGGTATGACTGCGGACGCGGGCGCATACCGCCTTACCTGGACAGACGGTAACTCGACCCGTTGTTTTAGCAAGGATAAAATTGACGGTATTTTGACACAACTAAAAAATGCCAAAGATGGCATCGTTGCTGATGTTACAAAGACAATTAAAACAAAACACGCACCGCAGCTATACGACCTTACCGAATTGCAACGTGACGCAAACAAACGGTACGGTTATTCGCCAAAGGAAACGTTATCCATCATGCAACGCCTATACGAAGAGCATAAACTGCTCACATACCCGCGCACAGACTCGCGTTACCTTTCTGCCGACATTGTGCCAACGCTAAAGGAACGCCTAAAGGCTTGCAGCGTACCGCCATATTCAAAAAGCTGTGCGCAGGTGTTAAAGGGAAATATCCGCCTTAGCAGCAATTATGTAAACGACGCAAAAGTGAGCGACCATCACGCCATTATCCCAACAGAACATTATGTAAATTTGCAGGCGTTAAACGAGAAAGAGCGAAAAGTCTACGATTTAGTCATCACCCGCTTTTTGTCTGTTTTTTACCCACCATACGAATACGAAAGTGCCGTGGTTAAAGTAAAAATTGGCGGCGAAACTTTTACCGTTAAGGGTAAAACTGTGCGCCAGCAAGGTTATAAGGCAGTTTACCTTAGCGAAGATGCAGACGAGGACGATGACGCGCAAACAATCCCAAGCCTGCAACGCGGCGGCCGCATAGATATCAAAGGTATAAAATTGACGGAGGGCAAAACAAGCCCGCCCGCGCCGTTTAACGAGGCAACGCTGCTTTCTGCAATGGAATCACCAACAAAATACATGGACGACAAAACCCTTGCCGACACGGTAGAAAAAACAGGAGGTCTTGGCACGGTTGCCACCCGCGCGGACATTATAGAAAAACTGTACGACAACTTCCTAATAGAGAAACGCGGTAAAGATTTGTTCTCGACATCTAAGGGGCGGCAGTTGCTGACGCTTGTCCCGGCAGACCTTAAAACGCCAGAGCTTACAGGCAATTGGGAAACTCGGCTACAAAGCATATCTACGGGCAAGGCGCGTAAGGGTGACTTCCTGCAAGATATCCGCCAGTACACGCAAGAGATTATAAAGGAAATAAAGGATAGTACCCACACGTTTAAGCATGATAATTTAAGCACTACAAAATGCCCGGAATGCGGCATGTTTATGCTGCAAGTCATGGGCAAAAAAGGCGAAATGTTAATATGTCAAGACCGCGAATGTAACGAGCGCATTAGTGTTTCGTTGTCGATACGCTCGCGCTGCCCCAACTGTCACAAGTTTTTGACCATTGTTGGGGCAGGGGAGGGCAGGCGGGTTGTGTGTGCTTGCGGACACCGCGAAAAGTACGACAGCTTCGAGAAGCGAAAACAAGAAGAGAAAAATTCGATGTCTAAACGCGATGTGCAGGCGTACATGGATAAACTCGGCAAAAAAGAAGAAAAGGGAAACAACGCCTTTGCTATGTTGCAGGGTGTGAAATTTGATAAGTAGGTGCAAAATGCAAATAAGAAAAACAACCCCAAAAGACCTGATAGCAGTTTTGCAAATATACGCCGACGCACGCCAATACATGGCGGAAAGCGGCAACCCCAACCAATGGCACAGCGGGCACCCACGGCGGGAGATAATCGAGAGCGATATTTCCGTGGGTAAAAGTTATGTATGCGTAAATGGAGAAGAAATTCTGGCGGTGTTCTTCTTTGATATTGCGCCGGATCCTACCTATATAAAAATAGATGGTGCATGGCCAACCCCAGGCGAGTACGGTGTTGTCCACAGGATAGCCCGTGCGCCGTATAATAACACGGCAAAAGGAGCAGGCGCGTTTTGCATCAACTGGTGTTGTGAACATGCGCCGCATATCCGCATAGACACGCACAAAGATAATACCCCCATGCTTGTGCTGCTGCAAAAACTAGGGTTTAAGTATTGCGGTGTAATTTGGTTAGAAAATGGCGAGGAACGGTTGGCGTTTAGTAGATAATTTATTTTGTTATTTACGTTACCCCAATTTTTATGTATACTTGTTGTAAGTAGGATATGCGACTAAAACATATTGAGGAGAGGTTTCAATGAATCACAAAGGCAGAAAACAGTCTAAAAAATCAACAAAATGCAATAGGGTGCGCATGTTTATATCCGCTTTCCTTGGGCTAACTATGTGCATTAGTCTTATTGCAATGGATTCCGCAATAGCTCATGCTGCTGTGGCCATTATTAATGTGCCACGGCGAGAGATTACAACAATCCTAGACAGTACCCGCAGCTTTGCGTTGTCAAATGTGCAAGATATCTATGTAAACAGTTCAATTAATTCTGTTCATGTGACAGTGCATGATGGAAGCGAAATTATTGTGAGTTTTGATGCGCCGGATGATGACAATCACATCCGTATAGCATATGAGTTGAATGATGGTATACTAACCATCATCGATTATCGGAGAGGTGCGGCGTCAACACGTACGCGTCTTCAAGCGGGCACTTTAAACATCGCTATTCCACAAACACAAAGTTTTGCGGTAGATTCTCTTGACATTAATGTTGCCAATGCGCGCATAACCATTGATGGCCAAGGTAGTGCTTTGGCTGAAAATATTACCCTAAACGCGGGTAACGGAAGAATTCAGCTTGCAGATTTTCGTGTATCAACCATCACAGCCAGAAGCGGTAATGGTGCCATAACTGCAGAGTACTTAAACGTGGACTATGACGCGACTGTATCCACTGCCAACGGTAACGTCACAATGGAAAACTCCGTGATTTTAGGACACTTGTCTATACGGCTTGCTAGGGGCAATATCACCCTTAACAATGTCGATACGGGTACAAATACGCTTCGCACAATAGTTGGTCGTATACGTAATAACTAAAAAAATCCCCCTCTTTGAAGGGGGATTTTTTTGCTATCTTTCAAAATGATGATAGTCAATGGGTACATTCCAATGCCCGCCCCAACGCCAGCCACGGCTTGTAAATGCATTGTACACAACATCACCCGGTACTATCATGCCAGGGCGTACATCGTCGCGGTTTAAGTAATCTGCACCCGCCGCCGGCCAAATAGTTTCGCCCCTAATATACGGGTTTTGCACGGGGTTAATATCAATTGCCATACCCCATGCATGGCGCGACAGCCGCGTAGTTCCCGCAATGTACCTAAAATTGAACGCGACAGAATTATTGTCTGCCATGGAATAATAATCTGTCGCGGCATAATAATCTATCAAACGAATGCGCTCTATCGGGAAGCCGCCCTCATAAATTTCACGGAAAATATCCAGTACTTCTTCTGCAATGGATGCGGCAACAATCATATGGCCGGTGCGCCTTTGTCTGTTAAAGTCCACATGTGTAAGCGTCAAATATGCCAGGTGGCTTAGTCCAAAATGCGGGTTCTCATGGAACGAGCTACCCATGATTTGCCTTACGATATGCTCGGGTATCGGCTCTGCTGTAAAAACGGCTTCTGTTACGGCGGCCTGCGGCGCTAGGTCAAGTAAAAAAGTGTCGCGGCTTTGGATGTGGTTGAGCCTAAAACCCAGTGCGTCTACCGCGTGATGTAAGTTTACATATTTGTTTCCGTCTTGCATGTGTGTAGAAGTGCTGGGCGGTATATGCCCCAGCATCTTTTGCAAAACAACTGTATCGGCATAAAGCTCGCCCTGTATGTCTAGTGTTGATATTGTATGATGTGTGCCGCTTACCAGTATTGTTGTGCTGCCGGGGACGCCCTGCCGCGATGGCGGGGTTGGTTGGTCTGGCAAAATTATCACCTCGTCTGGTGGTTGTGGTTTGGGTTGTGGTATGTACTGCGGTGGTGAAGCACAAAAGTTTTTATATAGGAAGGCCGCGGTATAGCCATGTGGTTTATCATATACAGCTGTAGTGGTTTGTGTGCTTGTGTTGCTACATGCGCTTAGCAAAATTAACAGCGCTGCAAGCAGAACAAGTATTATGTGTTTTTTCATGGTTAGCCTCTTATCATATTCATTGCTTTTTACTCTGTACGTTTGAAGTTAATTATATCAAAAAGCCCGCTGTCATTACAACAATGACAACGGGCGTATATTCAATTATGCAGGCACATATTCCTTGCTATACAAAATTTTGCGGATACTGGCCTCAGACAGGCAGTACTCCATCATCAGTTCGTATATGCTTGTGCCGCTTTTATAAGATTCAACTATGTTGATATTGCGCTTATGCACTTGGGTGCGCGCTCCATTTTTCTGCCCCCAACCGATTTTGTCGTCATCTTTTTTGGGAACATATATCAGTGCGCCGCCAGAATATTCTTGCACGAGGGCTAAAACATCAGGGGGAAGCACATCCTTGGCGTTTACATATTTCAAAGTGTAATACCTCCGTAGATTGTCGTAAGTGATTGGGGGATGAGTAGCTATCTTTGATTGCAGTCATTTTGTACGCCTCCTTCTATTATAATTAAGTGTAATTTGTTATCAAAAGGCGGACGCAAAATTGCGCCCACCAAATAGTCCTTTTTAGGTTAGGACAAGAACCACCCTAAATATACCAATATAACCAGCTCCTTTCTTGGGTTGGTGTACCCCCAGCTAACCGGGGATATTGGTATTTTACTATTGGGTGCACAAAAGAGCAATATAAAGTTTGGTTTATAATCGATTATTATCCCCCGCTTGCGCTATTAAAGTTGGTGTGCTATCATTTGCATGAAAAAAATAATGGAGCAGAAGGGAGTTTTAGCATTGGAACAGTTCACATATGTAAAGCGTGGGTATGATCCCGAAGAGGTTAACAAATATATCGAAACAATGGAGAACGTTATCAAAAGCTACAAAGACAAGGATAATGCTATAAAAAACGCCATTATCAGTGCGCAAGTAGCGGCAGACAATATGATAAAAAATGCAAAACTACAAGCAAACGAGTATAAATCGCAAATCTCAAAAGAGTTAGAGAAATTGCGTACCGAAGTTGAACACAAGCGTAAAGAGATACAAACTTTTCAAGACATATATAGCGGCTTGGTTCGTAAGCACTTGATCGAGCTGGATCAAAACGACGTTGCAGGGCTACATTCTGGCCTGGACAATGTGGAAAAGATGATAGACCAGTTAATGGCAACGGATATTATTGCCGGCGACAATGCTACCCCCGCGCAAAATTAATTTTGTAATCCTTAACCTCTGCTGTCACATCTTGCGATTCAATAGTTGCGCAAAACCAATCCAATTTATTACTTAATATTACCGCCCTGTTTGGGGCGGTTTTTTTGTCATTCAAATATTGCATAAGCTCTGCTTCGCGATATTCTGCATGGTTGCTTATGTTGTATGCCGCAACCGGCAACCCGTTATAAATACTCAAGATACGAATGCCATCACCCTGCGGGAAAACGACCCAAAGCAATCCGGTGCCCTGTGCTGCATACTGTTGAAAAAGCATGTGTTCGACAGTATCTAGGCATTGCAGGTTGCGTATCCCAAATAGTTTTGAGCCAATGCTGGCCAGTTCGTTTGCGTAATGCTTTGGCAATGCAGTCATCAAAAAGCATTTATCGCCGATAGTGTTTGTAACTTCGACACCATCAAAAATATGTGTATCCGCATTTAACTTCTCGCCAATTGGGAACGCAGATTTTACAAGCTGCCATTTATCATGTTGTTCGTCGCTTTTTGCAATGCGGAATATGGCTTGCTTTGTGTTTGCAAGAAGCACCACTCGCGATAGTCTACAATGTGCATCGTTGGCAAGCGGTAACGCAAAAAAAGTATCGTCATGTTTGCCGCCATGAATGGTCACGCCGTGCTCAGTTATTTCTGCAAATGAATTTTTCACAATAACCTCCAAAAAAACCTCCGGCATGTATGCCAGAGGTTTTAATTACAATATAAATTACGCGCCTTTATTAATTTGTGCCCATGCAACATCCCCAACAATAGGGATTTTAAAGCTTTCGTTATTGTATGCCTTGTAAGCAAGAAAAATGATGCTACCAATTGCAATAATGCCAAGGATTGTAAGAATAGGATTGATAAATATACCTAAAATCCAACCGATAATTGGGAAACTGGAAATAATGTTAAGAATCCAGCTTACAATGGCTAAGAATAAAAACCACAATGTAGATTGCAACGCATGGAAGCGTACAAATTTATTTTCGCGCTCCATAATCAATACCACAATACCGCTGAAAAATCCAAACACATAACTTAATGCAGCAGCAACATTTTGCTCCAGTCCAAAAACAGATTTCATATAAATTCCTCCTTCAAGATACTTTCACAAACATATACGGCATGGCTGCATAAAAGTTTCAAAAAAATTTACATTCTATCCTCGATACGTTGAATGGAGTTTCTTATTCGCGTTGGGTTGTGGTTAGGGGAGTGTATTTGTAGTGCCCTTAACATATCAAGCGCATCTTCCAGACGCCCTGCGTTTTCGTATAGTTCACCCAGCATATCAAGCATATCGCGACGTTGCGCATTGGTGCCGCCTGTTTCACCCCAAAAGCGGAACGCGTCCTCAAGCAGCGGCAGTGCGCGGTAAGGGTCGTTTGCGTTAAATGCAGTACGCCCTTGGTTAAATGATGATAATGCCAGTTGAGGATACGCACTGGCATAAATTGCTGTTATGCGGTCACGTATATCAAATGGTAAATCGTCGGTTTCAAAGTCGTCCAATATAGTTATTGCGTCACGAAGCTGCCCCTCGTGGTAAAGCAAAAATGCTTGCTGCGCGTGAAGAATGCGGTCTTGAAAATCTGCGGCTTGGTTTAACTCGTTAATTGTAAAGTCGCGGTCTGCAATAACATGTTCCAATTCCATAATATCAGATTCTAATGCTGCCAATTGTGCTTGGTGCGCTTCTTCTACATATTCTAGCTGTTGTCCTGCACGCGCAAGATCGTTTTCACGCTCCTGCTCTAGTGCCGGGAATAGCAGGAAATAAATAACGGCTACACCACATGCGGCACCAATGACAAACGCAAGAATTTCTACAATGTGGAAGTTTTTTGCCTTTTTGTCTTGTATGCCTATCGCTTTGTATGGCGTGCTGTTTTCCGGCTTTTGCCGTTTTGTAAAGGATGAAATTGCTGCACGCGCTGGCCTGTTTTTGTTGTGGTTAAGCTTTTTTAGGTAGCCCAGTGCAGTAGGGTTGTGTGTGTCTATGGTAAGTACACGCTCTGCTGTTGCAATGGCGCGCTCCTTATCGTTTTGAATCAGATGGCAAAGTGTAAGTAGATTAAGCGCGTCAACGAAATTTGGGTTAATTTCTACCGCACGTTTTAACTGGATAATTGCCAGGTCGTCGCTTTTGTTTTTTAGATGCCCAAGCGCGTTATTATACATAATAACAACGTCGTTAAGTTTTTCGAGTGTACGCGAGTTTTTGCGTGCGCGCTCCAAATAACCTTCGGCTAGGTTGTTGCTGCCACCAAGGGAACTGCTAATTACCCATTGCTTTATTGCTTCGCCAACATGTCCAATTTCAAATAAAGCAAGCCCTAGCAAGTTGCGTGCTAAGGTATTGCTTTTATTGGTCGTAATGCTTTTACCAAGTAGTTCGATTGCATTGGTAAAGTCGGAAGCCTTTAATTTTTCTAATGCTTGGTTGTAATATTTATCAGAGAGACGGGCAATGCCGCCATAAAGTACAGTATCTATCTTACATTGCGGGCATATGCTCCCGCCTTCTAAAATTTTTTTACAATTGGGGCACGTCATGGATAACACCGTCTTTACCAGATGCTTTGCCAGAAATATATTGCAGCAAATCCATCATATCCAGCACTTCGTCTTGAATGCCGTCTTCAACCTCGTCCACTGTGCGGATCGGTTTGTATTTTTTCATTTCGTCCTTAAAATCTATCATAGGGCACAGCCTCCCATCAACTTTCATCATTGTATTTATATTCTATCACATTCGTCAATCTTCGCAAGAATTTAACAAAATGTTTACATTTTAATCCCCAGGGTTTTTAACCATTCGTTTATTTGCAAGAAATATGCAATGGTTTGTGGATATGCCATCAATTGGCCATACCAATTTGTATTTGATGTATCGTTTTCTACAAGTTTAGAAAGAGCGTTTTTTGACACAACGCTAAAAATTGGCGCGGTGTGGTCGTTTAATACAACCTTTAGCATATCCTGTACACGATTAAGATATCCAGGGTTGTGCGTTTTAGGAAACGGGCTTTTTTTGCGCTCAATAATTGCTTCAGGTAAAGTGCCTTTTAAAACCTCGCGAAGCAGGCCTTTTTCGCGCCCGCCGTAGTTCTTAAATTCCCAAGGCACATTGTACATGTATTCTACCAGCCTATAATCCAAAAACGGCGTACGCGCGTTAACCTTTGCCGCGGCGGCCATACTGTCTGTGCGCGAAGCCAGGGTTTGCATAAACCAACCAAGGTTCATGTTAAACATTTGGCGGGCTTGCTTTTCGGTTTTATCGTCGTCATATAATGTATTTGCAGAAGCCAGCGCGTTTGCGAAACGACTTTGTACATATTCGCGCGGGTGTTTTACAAGCCCGGGTTTAATAAAACTTGCGCGATAGTCTACATTTTGTGCCCATGGGAATGTGCTTGGTATTTCTTCGCTTTGGCACCATGGATACCCTCCAAAAATTTCGTCTGCGCCGTCGCCGGTGAGTACAGTGGAGTGTCTTTCACCTATATGACGCAAAAATAAAAGTAGGGAAGCATCTATGTCTGCCATTCCGGGGAAGCCACGCGCGGCCACTGCGTCTGCTAACGCGTCCGCAAGTTCATCGCTGCCAAGCACAATTTTTTTGTGCGTTGTGCCCAAGTGGCGCACTACGATATCTACAAAGTGTTCATCGGTTTCGTCGTTATTTTTGCTGCCGACAAAGTCTAGTGAAAATGTGTTCCGCAACCTTGATAGCGCGCAAACCGCACTGGAATCCAACCCGCCGGAAAGCAAGACGGCTTCGTTGCCGTTAGTTTGTCGTTGAATTGCATCGGATAACAGATGACGTATGGTTTCCACTGTTTGTGCAAAATTATCTTGATGGATTTTGGCTTTTAACCGCCAGTAGGTTTTTGTTTCTATTGTGCCGTTTTTATAGTAAAAACATTCACCCGGGGCAAGTTCTTTTATATTTTTAAAAATGCCGCACCCCGGAGAATGCCCAGGCCCAAGCAGAATAAGTTCGGCAATGCTGCTTTCCGTTAATATCGGTTCGATTTTTTCGTATGACAAAACCGCTTTTATAGTGGACGCAAATACTAGCCCAAAATCGCCATTTGAATAGTACAATGGCTTGATACCTAAGCGGTCACGTGCCGCAAAAAGCCTATCATTATCCCATATAACAAATGCAAAAACACCGTTAAACCGTTCTACGCACGGTTGGCCCCATGCCATGTAGCTATACAACGCTACCGCCGCACAGCTATTGTCTTGGAACCTATGCCCCAATACGCTAAGTTCTTTTTTTAATTCCTCTTTATTGTACAATTCGCCATCAAAGGCGATGACATATGCTTTTTGTCCTAAAACTGCACGTAATGGTTGTCTGCTTTCGCGTCCTGTATGTATTAAGCACAAATCTTGAGAAATATATGTGCCAAATGTATCTGTTCCTCGGTTTTTTAATGCATCATGCATATTTTCGATAAACTGTGCTGATGCGTTTGCACCATATCCTACTATTCCGCCAAATCCATTCATAAAAACACCTCTATGTATACAAATATTAATATTGTATGCAAGAGGTGTTGTTTTAGTGCTTGCGGTTTTTCCACATTTTAAACATATTAAACAATGCTGCTATTTCCGTGGTTGTGAAGTTAAATGATTCAATGAGCCGTATGAGCTTTTTAATCTCGTTGTTTGGTTGGCTGGGGTCGGGTTTAATATTACCAGGTAAAATTTCTGAGGGGGCTACTTGTAATATTTGCGTTAGTTTATAAATATTGTGCGCAGATGCGCCGCGCTTACCGGCTTCTATCTGGTTTAAATATTGCGGGCTAATGTCAAGTGCTTTGGCAAGATATTCTGTTTTAAGTAGCCTGTCGCGGCGCAGTTTGTTAATATTTGCGCCAACTTTCATATTTAATTGCAGTTTAGTAATTTTGGTGCTGGAGAAAGCACTGTATTGGTTTACCTCTTCGCAAATTTTCTTGTAAATAGCAAAGCTTCCCTTGGTATTTAGGCGCGTAAGCCCTGCATCAACAATAGCATGATCTTGCTCAAATATCCCCTTGCGGATAGTTGCAATTGTTTCATTGTGGTTGTTATCGTTTTTAGATAGCTCCATTACTTGACTAAAATAGCTGTGGAATAAGGCGGTTAATTCCTGTGACTCTTGTGATTCAAAATATTTTGCACGCAACAGACGAAATAATATATTGGTGCATGTTTCGATTTTGTCGGTTGTATATTGGACAAGGAGTGCTTTGCGGGCGATATTGTGCGCTGTCGTGTAGCTATTTGTGTAGCCAACAATATGTTTTGCCATAACGGCATCATGCGCATCCAGTGTTTTGATATGAAGAAGCCTTTCTGCAACAGTAGCTACTTTTGCACGTGCGGTGCTAAAGTCAGTTTCGTCACCCAACATATCGAGTATTTGCACTGCGTCTTTAAGCTGGATATCGTCATGTGACTTTAAAAATGATTGGATTTTTTTCTTGAGTTTTTTTGCTTGAGCTTCACTCCCACGGAAGGTGCAAAACTCATCCAGTAGTATTATTTTCATAAGAAACTCCTACAAATTTGAAATAATTGCGTCGGTTATTTGCCTGCTGGCATCGCCCGTGCCATATGGGTTGCTTGCTTTGCTCATTGCATTGTATACGCTTTGGTTGGTTAGTAGCTCTTTTGTATGTGCATATACAGATTCTTCGCTTGTGCCAGTGAGTTTTAGCGTGCCTGCCGCGACACCTTCCGGCCTTTCTGTGGTGCTACGCACGACCAAAACAGGCTTGCCAAGTGATGGCGCTTCTTCCTGTATGCCGCCGCTGTCTGTAAGGATAATATGTGCGCGGTTCATAAAATTGTGGAAATCAAACGCGTCAAGCGGTTCGATAAGACGGATTCTATCGTTGTCTTGCAATATTTCGTCCGCAATTTTGCGTACCTCCGGGTTCATGTGGATTGGGTACACAACTTTTACGTCTGGAAATTCTTGCGTTATGCGTTTTACAGCACTAAAAAAGTGCCGCATGGGCTGCCCCAAATTTTCGCGCCTGTGGGCGGTGAGCAAAATAAGGCGGCTGCCGGTACACCAGTCTAAAACCGGGTGGGTATAATCTGCGCGTACCGTTGTTTTTAGCGCGTCTATAACCGTGTTGCCGGTGACAAAAATCTTAGATTCCGGTTTGTTTTCGTTAAGTAGGTTTTGCTTGGTTTCTTGTGTGGGGGCAAAAAATAAATCGGTAATATTGTCAATCATTTGACGGAAGCCCTCTTCCGGGAATGGTGACGCCAAGTCCCAAGTCCTAAGCCCTGCTTCTACATGCCCAACGGGGATTTGACGATAGAACGCTGCCAGCGCGCTTGCAAAAGCGGTGCATGTGTCGCCATGCACCAGTACAATGTCCGGTTTTTCTTTGTCAAAAATCTTGCCCATGCGGGTGAGTACCGTGGCAGTAACGTCTGCCAGAGTTTGCCCGTGTTTCATAATATTTAGGTCGTAATCGGGTGTGAGTTTAAACACGTTAAGTACTTGGTCTAGCATTTGGCGGTGTTGCGCGGTTACGCATACGGTGCAAGAAATGTTTGGCCTGCTTTGCAATTCCTTAACCAGCGGTGCCATTTTTATAGCTTCCGGTCTGGTGCCAAAAATGGTGATTACTTTTATCATTGGCTAGAACCTTTCTGTCAAAAATAGATTTTGCTTGGTAAATAGCTGTGATATGTTGTTATATATGGTGGTATCTTGCTTATATCCCGCTTCTTGCGGGGTAATGTAACCTGTCACAAGTTGCGCAAGTGTTTGAATGCTGGTTGTTATATCTGCTGTACCGCTTGTAGTTTTTGCTGCCGTTAGGTTGCCACTCTCCCATTGCACGGCATACAACCCTGAATTGGCAGGGCGATACGCATCTGCAACGTCAATTATCACTTCGCCGTTGCCATGTGGTGCACGCAAAGTTGCAAGCGCGGCGGTTACATCTACGATACGGTTCATTCCCACGGCGTTTACGCGCCATGTAAGGTCGTACCCCTCTGGAAAAAGCGCGTGAATATTAATGTCGCAAGGCGCATTCCACAATACGGCGTTAAATTCTGCACCAAGCTTACCCAGGAAACCAAAAATATCCCTAAGCCCTGTGGGTGTGCGCCAGCAAAGTTCTTTAATGTCTACACGGCTGCCATCGCCGCTTCTGTCTACGCTGTACAGGATATATGCGTCTTGCACAAGGTAGGTAAACTCTAGGTTTTGATATGGGTCGCGGTTTAGCAAATGCTCCCATGTTTTTGTATCGCGTTTGATTGCAAGGTTGCGATTGCGGGTAAACGCTTCATAAATTTCTACAAAAGGGGTGATGCTGTTACCGGGTTCGTACGGGGTGATATTTTGGGGGAATGGATAACCTGTAAATTGCTCGATTGGGATTGTCACTTTGTTGTATGGCAGGCACATTTCGTAACCAAATTTACGATAGTATCCATACGAAAACGGATACAAAAATGAAAATACCTGCCCGGCGTCTTGCATTTCTTCAAATGCTAAATCCATTATCTTGCGCACAAGCCCTTGTCCGCGTGCTTCCGGCAGTGTGACTACACCGCCGATACCGCCCATTTTTACGTCCTTGCCGTTCATACGCATGGTGTATGGGATAACCGCCAGTGCCGACTGCAGGCGACCGTTTGCGTCTACCGCGCCAATGCGAACGTCATTGCCATTGCTTGCGTGGGCAAGCGGGTCTTGTTTTTGCTGGCGTATGTCGCGACGCGCCGTGTCGAAAAATACCGACAGACAAAGCCCCTCGTATTGAATATGTTCCTCTGGTTTTAGTTTTCTAATTTCCATGGTGCATCCTCCTTGGTTTACAGTACGGTTGCAAGTTCAAATGTTGGCAGTACAACTGCCAGCATGATTAGCATCAGCAAGATGCCCATTGTAAGTGTGATAATTGGCTCTACAAGTTTGTTGAGCCTGGTTATGCTGTGTAAATAATTGGCGGCAAAGTAGTTGTTGCACTTTTCCATTGTTTGTGGCAGCGCGCCTGTTTCTTCGCCAACTTGTGTTAGGTCGCGCAGCAGTGGGTCGATATATTGTATCTTACCCAGCGCATGGGAAAAGCTATCGCCCATAGCAAGTTCTGTAGATATATTATTCAAGTCGGCTTTTACACAGGGGTTATTTATCAAATCTGCACAAAGCTGTACCGAGTCTGATATTTTGATACCCGATGTAAGTAGCAGCGATAACGCCTGAGCGATATGAAAATTTATTCCCTGCCGCAATATTGGGATTTTAAGTTCCAGTTTTGCTAATGCCGGTTTTAAATTTTTGCTTGTTGCGGCAAAAAAAATTATTGCAATTGTTATAACTGCCGTAATAATGATAAAAAAAATATTGCCCGTTATTATCGCTGACACACGCAGCAGTACTTCCGTTATTGCAGGCAAGGATATATCGGACGCGTCAAAAATGCGTGCGTAGCCTGGCAGCACCATAACCATTGCCATAACTGCTACGCCAAACATCATAAGCATGACCGCTGTGGGATACACCAATGCAGCAAAAAGCTGTTTGCGTACTTGAGCGTTTTGCTCGTACAAATTTGCAAGTTTATTACATACATTTGCGAGTTGCGCGGTTTTTTCGCCAATGGCAATATACCCGACCATAAAGGCGGGGAAAATGCGTTCCTGTTTTAAAGCATCGGTAAAACTTGCACCCTGCAAAATAGATTTATGTACTTGTGGCAGGCAAACGTCCAAACTTGCCCCCAGTTTCTGCCCTTGCAAAATGGGCAGGGCATCTTTAATGATTAGCCCCGCCTCTAGCAAAAAAGCCAGCTTGCGGCAAAACAGTGCCAACTCCGCTAGCGGAACTTTTTTTGCAAGGTTACGAAAAAGCACCTCGGAAACACTGGTGTGCCAGATTGATTTTTTTCTCGTGCTTGTACTTTGTGACGGCGTAATTGGCATATTACACCCCAAATTTTCGTTTTACTGATTTGTAATACGCCAGCGCGGTTTTGAATTCGTCTTCTGAAAAGTCTGGCCATAGTAGATCTGAAAAAAACAATTCGGCATAGGCTGTTTGCCACAGTAGAAAATTGCTAAGGCGGCGGTTTTCTGCCCCGCCCGTGCGGATAACCAAATCGACATCTGGAATGCCCGCAGTGTCCAGATGGTTGCTGATTAATGTTTCTGTGATATCTTCTGCATTTACATTTGCGGCTATTTTTTTGACCGCACGTACAATTTCGTCACGCCCACCATAACTCAGCGCGATTTGCGCCACCAGTTTCGTGCATGCGGCAGTTGCGGTTTCTATACCTTCGATTACAGATAACACGCGCTTGTCGAACCGCGTGCGGTCGCCAATGATTTTTATGCGTATGCCTTTTTGCACGCAATTTTCTTTTTCATCGATAAAATATTTTTCCATAAGCGCAAAAAGGTGGCGTATTTCGCGCGCATTACGCGTCCAATTTTCTGTAGAGAATGCGAACACTGTCAAATATGACACGCTGTTTTGCAGGCACCACTCACACATATGCCCAAAAACTTCGGAGCCTTTGTCATGCCCTTTATGCAGCTCGAATTTATGTGCTTTCGCCCAGCGGCGGTTGCCGTCCATGATAACGCCTACATGTTGTATATTTACATTGTCCATTTGCTAGTTCTCCCGTTCGATTAAATAATATACTAGCCCGCGCAAAAGGGATTTACAGTTATCGTTAATTTGTAGCGCGGCAATAAGTTCTAAACTTACATTTGATAGCCGCCGTATTTCTGCCTCAGCAAAATGGCGTGCGCCTGTGTCTGTAAAAATTTTGCGCACATCTTCCAGGTCTTGTGGCGTGGCATTTTGCTTGCCGTAAAGATTGTCTAAAATTTGCATTTGTGCAGGTGTCGCGTGTTTGCAAGCGTGACCATACAGTATGGTTTGCTTTTTTTCTTCTAAGTCGGAAGTCGCGGGCTTACCTAGTGTTTCTGTCGCCCCATACATACCAAGCAAGTCGTCTTTTATCTGGAACGCGATGCCAAGCGGCAGTGTTATGTCGCGTAAGCTTTTGAGTAAATTATCGTTTGCGTTGCCGCAAATCGCGCCAATCATCATAGGCCCGGCCAGGGTGTACCATGCCGTTTTGCTGGTGTAAATTTGGTAGACTGCGTTGTCATACTCTGGCGTAGTAGGCGGGATTGGCGAGTAGGGCAGGGATACATCCAAAATTTCGCCCTCTAGCGTTGTAAGTTCTACGTCTGCGAATTGACGGAAGATGCATACCTTTGTTGCATCGCTGACAGGCGCGTTGGCAATGATTTTGTTTGCCAAAAACAACCCATAATCGCCAATGCATATCGCGCGAGAAAGCGCAAAGTGCGGGTTGCCCTCTTTTGCGTGGATAGTAAACTTGCCGCGGCGAGTTGCGCTGCGGTCTATAATATCGTCGTGTATAAGAATGGCAGTTTGAAAAATTTCGTACGCGCTTGCAATGGGCAGGAAGTTTTGGTTGTTACCTACGGCAATAAGTTCGCCAAGCTTTATCATAGTGCCACGTATGCGTTTACCGCCTTGGTTTTGTAAGTACAAATCGGTTACGGCATCTTTGATAAATGATTCGCGTTGGTTTGCTAGTTGTTGCAGATATTGGTCGCTGTGCTGGTCGATTTCTTGTTTCGCGCTTGCCATAAAATTTGCAAAGGTTAAGTAGTCGTAGATTTTTTCTACCGTTTCGCCCGGGGTGGACGCGCTACCAACTAAGCCAATGTCAGATTCCGGGTTAAGCCCGGAATGGCGAAACTGCAAAAATTCCTCCAGGTTTGCAACAAATACAGTGTTGGGGCAAATAGCGGCACATGTGTTGTACATTTCCAACGAGTTGGCACTTTTTTTGTCGCCCACTACTATCACATGGTTTGCGGCACGCGCGATTTCTACTGCTTTGGCAACTTTATTGGTTACTACGTTGCACAAAGTGTCTCGGATATCTGCGGCGGGGTTATGTTGCAAAATGTGTGCGGTTGCAGTTGTCCACCAATCACGTTTGACAGTTGTTTGCCCTACCACGCAAATAGGGGCTTGCCAGTTAATGTTTTGTAGGTCGGCCTTGGTTTCCAAAACTGTGGCGTTACTGCACCAGCCGCAAATACCCACGACTTCCGGGTGGTCTTTTTTACCGATGATAAAAACTTGTTTGCCGTTCGCGCTTTCTTCTTCCACAATTTCGTGGATTTTTTTAATTTTATCGCATGTGCAATCTATAATGGTTACGCCTTTTTTGTTTAGATTTTCGTAAACTGCCTTAGGTACGCCATGTGCGCGTAAAATTACCGTTGCGCCTGCGGGTATGTCGTTTGTATTTTCCACAACAATAAAACCCTGGCGGCGGAATTGTGCCATTACAGTGCTATTGTTTACCAGGTCGCTATACATGTAGACATTTGTGGTGGCGTTTGCGCGCGCCGTATCTATCGCGCTTTGCACGCCATAGCAAAAACCAGATATTTTTGAAATCATAGCTACATCCTTAACCATTCATTCACTGCTCTATCAATTTGCTGCGCAGCCTCTTGCGGCGATACCATCCCACGCAACATGTTAAATACGATATGCTCGAACACGCTTGGCGGTACAAGTGGTATGGGTGCAAGTGGCAGGTCATTTAGGTCCTCTATATGAGCAATTGCGGCGGCGATTGTTTGCTCACGGCACTCTGCGCCCGCTTCAAAAAAACCGACAATTGGTATACCTGTGCTTGGTGATACAGACCTGTTGCCGTCCGCCCCGGTGACGCGAATCCAAAGTATATATTGCGAAAAATAAAACATTTGACGCACATGTTCCTCTGTTAGACTGCGAGTAACAGGCATATCTAAACTGTGCGTACCAATGTTTGGGCGTACAACCCCTGCCGAGGGGATTGTTGCCTCGCGCCTTGTTGCGGTTGGGCATATGGTTGCGGGGATAAGATATTGAGAAATAAATTCCCACGCGAGTTGGGCATTATGATTATTTGCAACGGCGATGGTTTTCCATGGAAACTGGGAAGCCATGTTGGTTATAACTGAACCGCGTTCATCTACCAATGGAATAAAGCCCACAAAGCCGTTTGGGAGATAACATGGGTAAATTTGCGTAATGGTGTTAAACGGCGTTAAAAACTCGTTGTGGATTGCAAAGCCGTAGCGAGTTGAACTATTATTCATATCCAGACCGTTAGCGATGAAACCAAAAGGCGTACGTGCGCCGATTTCTATTGTCCATGATTCGCTGTCTGAGTGATATCTATTTTCCACCGCGCCGCGTGTGTTGTGTCTAAAATTACCGCTGGTTGTCATGTCCGAGGTTATGCCAGTGTCGAACTGTGTGCCTAAAAGCTCTAAGAAGCGGACAAAGGACGGGTGTGTAAGATTGGCAGTGCGGTCATTTATGTCTATAAAATTGGGTAGCATATTCCAAGTTAAAAAGCCGGGGTACAGCATGTCGCGGCAGGTGGCAAATTGTGTGTCATTTGTTCGGGTTCGCACCATTTCGCCAAGAACACTTTGATATATATAGTTGAAGTTGTTGCGCGATTCATCCGCAAAAAGCTCCATCATTTGCAGAGTAGTAATGCGCTCTTTTTGTAGAAACTCGTCTACTATATGCTGCGGGAATACAGTGGTGCTTATGCCTACATACTGCATACCAAACCCAAGTGGGAAGAATGGCAGCGTATCATTTATACTTAACGCGTGTAGTGCTTGGTCGTAAAAATGTGTGATAGGGAAGAGCACGCAATTGTCTATTAGTTGGAAAAAGTCCGCAAGCGCGCCGCTTTGCGCAAGTTGCAACAGGGGCTGGTATGGGTCTATAAAAAACATATCAAAGTTGCTTACATGTTGTGCCCAATATTCTGCATGAGTGTCGGGGTTGAAGCTGGTGACGTGTATTGTGAATTTGCGTGACTGTGCCATTTCGGTAGCCGCGGCGTTTAAGACGCGCACAAAGTGTGCTGGCGCAAGAATGGTAAGTTCGCCTTCAAGTTGCCTGGTTGCACCGCCTGTGTGCGTGTGCGTGGGTATGGTAGGTTGGTTTGTGTTTTCTGTTGAGACACTGCTACCGCGTTCAAGGCAAGCGGTTAGAGTCAAAATAGCGGCAAGAGTTAAGCAAAGTACGAGTCGCTTTTTCATAAGGAAACTTCCCCTTTAATTCAACCATTCTCTAACCGCGTTATCAATTTGCTGCGCAGCCTCTTGCGGCGATACCATCCCACGCAACATGTTAAATACGATATGCTCAAATACATCCATTGGCACAAGCGGTATTGGCGCAAGCGGGCGTTCGTTCATTTCTGCCATGTGGTTTAATGCGTTTTCTATTGTTTGGTTTTGGGTGACGGGGTCTGCGCCGTATACCCCTATAATTGGCAGGCCGGTTCGCGGTTCGGTATAGCCACCTTCTTCATCCATAACGAAATGCACCCACTGTAAATAATTTGACATTTCAAAAATGTGACGGATATGTTCTTCTGTTAGACTGCGTGTAATTGGCGTGTCTAGGCTATGGTTGCCGATGTTTGGGCGCGCAAAAAGCATAGGCGTAATTTGCGATTCGCGCCCTGTAATATCTGGGCATACCGTTGCGGGGATTAAGTATTGGGAAATAAACTCCCACGCCAGTTGAGCGTTGTCATTATTAGCAACGGCCAGCGTTTTCCATGGGAATTGAGAAGCCATGTTGGTTTTAACTGCGCCGCGTTCGTCTACCAGTGGGATAAAACCGACAAAGCCGGGGGCTGAGTCGCTATCGTAGAACGGTGCGATTACATTCATTGGTAGCAAAAACTCGTTGTGTATGGCAAAGCCATAGTGGCGCGACCAGTTGAGCATGTCTGTTGGGCTGGCAACAAACCCGAATGGTATCCGCGTCCCCAGTTGTAATGTCCATGCCTCGCCATTTGAATGATACCGTTCCCAAACTAAACCCCTTGTGTTGTGTCTAAAGTTGTTGCGCATCATCATATCATTATCAATTTCTATGTCAAAATGCCCGCGCATCAGCTCCAAAAAGCGGACGAATGTAGGGTTGGTAAGGTCGGTCGTACGGGTGTTCATATCTATAAAGTTCGTCATCATGTTCCATGTAAGGAAACCGGGGTACAGCATGTCGCGGCAGGTGGCAAACTGTGTGTTTATGCGAGTGGCAATAACTTCGCCAAGCAGCATATTGTACTGGTAAAACACCTGTGGCGGCATCTCGCTAAACATTTCCATCATTTGTAGGGTAGTGATGCTTTCCAGCTGCAAAAATTCGTCAACCATATATTGTGGGAATGCAACATTGCTTATACCCACATACTGTATGCCAAACCCCAGCGGAAAGAAATGCAACGCACCATCCACTGTTAGCGCATGTAGTGCCTGCGTGTAAAAATCTGTCTGAATAAAACTGGTGCAATTGTCTATAAGATAAAAAAAGTCCGCAAGCAGGCCATCTTGGGCAAGCTGCCACAGTGGCTGGTGCGGGTCTGTAAAAAACATATCAAAGTTGTGTGCGTGCTGCGCCCAGTATTCTGCGTGGGTGTCGGGGTTAAAGCTGGTGACGTGTATCGCAAAATTGCGCGACTGTGCCATTTCGGCGGCAGCAAAGTTTAAGGCGCGTGCAAAATGCGCGGGCGCAAGAATGGTAAGCTCGCCTTCCAGCGGCCTGGCGGCAACACCATCGTGCGTGTGCCCTGGTATTGTGGGTTGGTTTGTGTCCTCTGTTGTACTTCCGCCGCCGCGCCCAAAGCAGGCGGTTAGGGTTAAAATAACGGCAAGCATTAAACAAAGTGTGAGTTGTTTTTTCATAAAAAACCTCCCTATGTATGATTTTATAATAACATACACATTTTCTGTAGGCAAGGTTATGGTGTATGAATTACTCCGTCAAATTGCACAAATGGAACAATTGTTCGTTGTTTGAAACTATACAATATAAGACTGATATCAGGTGTAAAAAATAACGTACCACATGTCATATTGCACAAACCGTGATATACTACATATGAAAGGTTAGTGACACATATGTCCTTGCGTTTTATCCTTGGCAACCCTGGCACAGGCAAAACAACGCTGTGTTTACAAGAAATAAATGAACGGCTCAATAGCAACACCCCACTGTGTTACCTCGTGCCAGAGCAATTTTCCTTGCAATCGGAAAAGCTGCTGCTTTCCCAGCGGAGTGCGGCAACGCAGGTGCAGGTACTCAGTTTTAACCGCCTGGCATACAGGTTGTTTGCCATGTTTGGCGGCGTACCCGGCAAACTTGCCGACGACTTGGGTAAGCAAATGCTTTTGCGCAAGGTGCTTTTTGAAGTGGAAGACAAGCTTACATATTATAAAAGTGCGGTCAATAAGCACGGTTTTGTGGACACGCTTGCGCAAACAATTACGGAAATGAACCAATACTGCGTACAAGCCAGCGACTTGCAGTACCGCGCGCAGGACACATCTGCGTTTTCTGCCAAATTAAGCGATATCGCGGTTATTTCTGCGGCATATCGCCAATTGGTAAAAGGGCGTTATTTGCTTACCGACGATATGTTAGATTTGCTGTGCAGCACATTGGAAGAAATGCGCGACTGTCCATTGCTGGACGGCGGTTTTGTTTGGGTAGATGGTTTTTCCGGTTTTACGCCACAAGAGCGGCAAGTGCTGAAACATATAATGAAACGTGCGCAAATGGTTTCTGTGACTTTAACCACCGCGCCAGACCCACTACTAACCCCGCCAACAATCACCAAGGACAAGCTGACACAGCTTGCAAACGACGCCCGCATTACAATAGAAAAGGACGTTGTGCTAGAGAAAAACCATCGTAACTCGCCTGGGATTGCTGCATTTGTGCAAAACTTTACTATGTTGCAAGGGTGCAAGCCAGCTCAGCCCACCAGCGACATCGAAATTATTGCCGCGCCGGATAGATATGCCGCAGTAAATACGGCCGCCGCCTACGTTACTCAACTGGTGCGGGAGCAGGGCTACTGCTTTAGAGACATTGCCATTGTCTGCGGCGACCGCACCCACTACGAAAAAATATTGCAGACCACTTTCGACCGTTTGAATATCCCGCTGTTTGTGGATACAGAAATAGATATCCTTTCGCACCCGCTCACCGAGATGATACGCAGCGCATTGGATATTGTGCTGTACAACTGGAGTTACGAAAGCGTGTTCCGCTTCCTAAAAACGCGCATGACCAACCTGTCGCTGGACGCAATTGACGTGCTGGAAAACTACGTGCTGGAGCATGGTATCGCGTCTTACCGTTGGCGTTACGCATTTAAAAATCCGCAGGCAGAAGCCGCGCGGGTGCAGTTGCTTGCCGCACTGTCTGCTTTTGCAAAACCACGCGCCAACGACACGGTGCAAAACCATTGCCGTCGCGTTTTCGACATGCTTTACGCTCTAAACGTACCCGACAATTTGCACCGCCTGTATGAAACACACATGCGAAACGGCGACCACGCAACCGCTAGGTTGCACAAGCAAATATGGCCGGCGATTTGCGGCATCTTTGACAAGCTGGTAGAAATGCTGGGTGACGAAAATATTAGCCTCAAAACATTTGCTGCGACCTTGGACGCGGGTTTTAACCAGGTGGGGCTTGGGCGTGTGCCGCCCGTGGTAGACCAGGTTGTGCTGGGGGACATTGGGCGTTCGCGCTACCCGCAAATTAAAGCAATGATAGTGCTGGGCGCAAACGAGAACGCCCTGCCGCCGCCCCCCACGCCGTCCGGCTTGCTTACTAACAACGAGCGGCAACTGTTGCGCAACACAGGCATAGAGCTTGCTGCAGAAACCATGCACCGTTTGACAGAAAGTCACTACAGCCTGTACTGTGCGCTTTCGCAACCAAGCCATAAATTGGTGCTGGTGTATTCGGAGTCCGAAACCAGCGGCAAGCCCCTGCGTCCGTCGCCGATTATTACCAGAATGCAAGAAATTTTCCCGGGTTTGCGCGCAAAAACCGCCCCGGCGATATCCGAATATGGCACGGTTGCGAACCCAACAAGCGCGAATGACCAAACCCTTTCGCAGGAGTCCACAAGCCGCTTATATGGCGAAGTGATAACCACTGCGGCGTCGCGCCTGGAATCCTATGCCCGCTGCCCGTTTGCATATTTTATGACATACAACCTTGGCGCACAGCCGCGCAAGCGTTTCCAGGTGCTTTCTGCCGACCTAGGTACGCTGTTTCACGACATATTGGCGCAATTCGCACGGCAGGAGTGGCAGGGCAAAACCCCGCGCGAAATTACCCGCACGGAAATTGACCACCACGTTGACAATATCCTCGCTGCCCTCACCGCCGGGCGTGACATTTTCCACGACACTGCCCGCAACCGCCATATGTTAAACAAGATGCGCCGCGTTGCTGCCGCGTCTATTTGGGCATTGGGGCAGCACCTAAAAATGGGCAGCTACACGCCCGCCTTTGCGGAGTACGAAGTACACACAAGCGAGGGAATAGCTCTGCCCAGTGGTAAGACGCTGCACCTCAAAGGTTATGTAGACAGGGTAGACACGCTGGAAGTAGACGGCCAGGAATATGTCAAAATTATCGACTACAAATCCGGCAATGTGAAGTTTGACATGCGGGAAGTGCGCAAGGGAATACAGCTACAGCTTATGATTTACATGAATATCTTGACCGCAAAACGCGGCGCAAAACCGGGCGGTATTTTCTACTTCCCGATAGACGACCCTGTGCTTTCTACCGATATTTTGTTAGACGACAAGCTGCGCGAAGCAGGGATTTTGAAGCAATTTAAAATGTCCGGCATCACGGTTGCCAACGATGATGTGATGGCGGGGCTGGATAAGACGCTCGCGCCGGGTGTAAGTTCCAACATTGCGCCAATGGGGCTGTTAAAAGACGGCAAAAAAAGTGCCGCCACAGCCGCACTGGATTTGGGGGATTTTATCGCGCTTGGTAACGAGGTGAATGAAAAGATAAAAGAGCTTGGCACGCGTATGACTTGCGGGGATATCGCTGCCGTGCCGTATGTAAACGGGCAAAAAAGCCCGTGTAATTATTGTGGGTTTGGTGCGGTGTGTGGGAGGTGACGATAGGGTCGTGGCATGCCATTACAAGCGAGGTTCGCTCTAAAAAACATATAAGATTATCGATTGTTTTTCTTGCTTATTCTATTTGCGTGTGATTCTCTGTTATTTATGAATCCGCTCACGAGTTTTGTTAAAGGCTCACCTATAGCTTCTTTAAAATTGAAGCCCAGTAGTTGTAATGTTCTTAATGTGCTGGTGCTAATAATAGCGTTAAGCAAAGACTCCATATTTTCAATTTCAAGGTTTTCATTTGGTATGAACGGCATCAATGTATTTAATAGAGCTTTTGCTGTTTCATTAAGGTGTTGCATATCTGCATCGCTAATTTGTACACGGTCTAATTCGCTTTTATAACTTTCAGCAATTAAGATTGCTTCTTGTTTTTGTTGCATGAGTTCGTTAATGATTTCCATGTACCCTGTGTGAATTTCAGATATTTCTTTGTTTTGCTTTAAAGCTCCCGATTTTTGATAAATGGTGTCTGCTGTATTCTCCAACGATAATCTTTTCAATCCGTCAGAGATTAAAGCCGTACCAATCTGCTTCATGTTATCCGTTACATTGCCCATTTTTTCCTCCTGGTTTTTTAAAATTATCCATCACGTTTCATGGTTTTCGACTTAGATGCAAGATAAAATAATTCATCTGTTGTTTTACCACTAAACAAATCGCGCTGCCACTTTGTATAATCCAACGGCTAATCCACATCAATAAGCTCATGCTCGGTCATATTTATACCTGCATTAGCATCAGCTATGGCTATTCTAAGCCTGTTTAACGCCCCCCTCCAACACCTATACTCTTCCACAACCCCAACCACAAACTCATTAACCACCCCCACAGAATAAAAACCAGGTTTCGCCAAGGGGTTACTAACATGATAGTTATTGGCCCTTTTTAACGTTGCAACAATATTCTCATTCGATATATTCTGCGTTTGGTTATATTTTGCAATATCGCACGCCAGCATCTTGCCCCATACATCAGCACTCCAAAAGTTATCGTGGTACAACCGCGCACTTAATAATCCCATTTCGGTTCTGTACGGCAGATACCATCTATCGGAATCACAGCTTGCCTTAAATTGTTGCAGTAAACTTTCGTCCCATTTCCAGTCTACAAACAAGTGCAGCAGCATACCCTCTGCAAATAAATCGTTGCTGTCTGTAGCATGTGCCAAGTCATTAAAGGCTTGCTCTTTTTCGGTTGCATTGCGCAGATGGAATATATCTTTTTCTTTCCAGTCGCTAATACTGTCCGGTGCAATATTTCCTACCCAAAATTCCGCAGGCGCGGCAGGGTTGTATGCATACGCTGCCATTAAATGAACCATTGATGACGGCATGGCATCCTCCTTGTCGTATCAGTCTTCAAAACTCAAACATTGATTACTTGCATCAAGTTTTGCTGTCATGCCAATCGGTAAAATGGCGTGCCGCGTTCCGTGGCCAAAGTCATCGGTATAAACGACGGGAATGTTGTGTTTTTGCCCAAACCTCTCGAGGCAACGTAATAAATCGCTTGGCATATTGGTAGAATAATGTCCAAAAATAAGCCCGCTTACATTACGCATAAATTCGCTTTGGGCAATGTAGGCAAGATATGTGGCTACCGCGCCCATACTGCTGTATTTTTCGTGGCTTTCCAAGAACAACAAATATTTTTTGTTTGAATCATATCTAAAATAATGGTTTGCCAGCATAAGCCCAAACTGCGAAGTATATCCGCCGATTAACGTACCCTCGCAATTTCCGCCGTTTAAAGTTATCCATTTGCTGTCGCTGGCAAATTGCCTTGCTTCATAGCCCTCTACGAAATGAGAACAAAATTGCATGTAATTATAATGGCGCAAATCGGCGAAATCGCCGGCGCATATTCCGTGGTATGTTATCAAGCCTGTTTGCGCATAGATAGCATTTAGTATCGGGGTCCCGTCGCTGTAGCTGCCTATACGTTTGGGGTTGCGACGGATATTTTCATAATCGATATACGGCAGAATTTCCGCGGCGGCGTTCCCGCCGTTAAACAAAATCGCGTCAACACTTTTATCTGCAACCAACGCGTTAAAATCATTGGCGCGCTCCTCTGCACTTGCGGCGTATCCCCAGGTATCTTTGTGAAAATTTTCGCTAAGCTTTACCCCAAAACCCATACGCTCAATGCCGGCTATTTGCATTGCATAACGCTCTGGAATTGCAACATGGCTTGGGCAAAATATCCCGATTGTGCCGTTTTGCAGTAGTCTTTTTGCTTGCATATAAACCTCCTGTGGTTATTGTTATTCAAACAACAACTCCATTACGTCATTCTCGTTTTTAAACCCCGCCCGCTCATAAAACGGTATGCTCCGTTCACTTGGGCAAACAATCAATTCTTCCAAATCCTGCTCGCGGCACCAAGCCACAACCCTATCCATTAACGCACTGCCTACGCGTTTATTTCGGTATTCCGGGATAGTGCGCACAGTCGATAACCGCCCACTCACGCGGTTCATTCGCCCTGGTTTTGGCACTTTTTGTGATGTAATTATGTAAATGTGCGCAACAATAATGCTGCCGTATTCGGCTACCCAGCAACACAGGTCAAAACCCAGCCTATGCTCTATATGCTCTGCACAATTCTGTACATATGCCGCTTTTTCGTTTATATCAAGCGGACTTTCTTCATCCACATGTTCCCATATAAGTTCTGCTAGGCGTTCTGAATCGCCTGCAGTTGCAAGTCGATAAATCATTGCATTCTCCTAGACCTTTTCTTTGCCTGCTCTTCTGCAAAGAACTTGATAATCGGCACAAGTATCATGGCGGTAAGCCCGCCCGCAAAACCATTGTTGTACAAGTTCATACCGCCGTGGAAAATTGCGACATTGGTTGCCAACGCCAAATGGACAAACCCGGCCACAAGTCCCCATTTCCACCCAAACCTGGTTGCAATAGGCGCAAGACAAGTGGAGAAAAACGCCGCTAAAAGGAAGCCGCGGTGGTTAGCAGGTGTGCCTGTCATAAGCCAGCTTGCGCTTGCAGCCATCATGGCACCTGCCATTATAATTAGCGAGCTTATAACCGGCTTGCCAAAGGCGGCAAACCCAATAATCGAAATCATTCCACTGACTACAGGGCCGGAATATTCTCCGCGCACAACAAGCATAAACACCACACAAATAATCCCCAATAACCCCATAGAGATATAGGTTGTGTTGGCGTATTTTTTGTAGTAATCGTAATCCTCGGCATCTATGCGGATAAGGTCTAAAAACCGCAACTGGGTTGCGCGACTAAAGACCCCGCACAAAATATAATAGACAGACATTACAATGCAAAATATCGCAAGGTGGAAATTGTATCCGCTGCTCCAGTTGTCTAAAATATCCTGGTCTACGCCTAAAGTCCTAAACAGCGCGAACATACCCACCGCCAAGATACCCGCCGCAAAACCTACATTATAAAGATGGTATCCTTCATGCGCCTTGCGTAACGCGGCGGCAAAAGGCGTCATTATAAACCCAACAAAAAGCCCAATACATATTCCGATAGCTATACCCACAGCCGTTGGTACGTCGTACACAAATGCAAGGCGCGTGACCATGGGTGCAAGACACGTTGCCAGTACAGACGGCAACACGCAACTGCGGTGCGGCGTACCTGTGTACTTGCTGTAAAGCCAGCCGCCAACGATAATTGGCAACATATTGGCCGGGTTTTTACCAAAAAAGGACATAGCCACAACAACGCCAAGTGTCGCAATGGCCAGGCCGCTTGGTTCGTGTTTTGCTATGCGCATGGCAGCAATAGCTAAAAGCCCTGTAAGGGCTACGTTTACAAAGGTGGCGCCAATACCGCCAACCGCTATGTAGTCTGTAATTAGCAAATCTGTAGATAAGAAAATAGCTACTGTGCCGTCCCAAATTTGCCGAGGGGTATCATAAATAAACCCTTGTACGATAAATAGTAAAAATAAAATAACGTGTACTCTATATGGGCGTTCCAAAAATTTTTCTTGAAGTGAAGTATTGTTGCGTATGCTTGTTAGCATTTATGTCCTCATTTCTTATAAGAATCTCAAATACACAACCACCGCCGCAAAAAACACACCAATGGCGGCACACATTCCTCTAAAACCAAACTCCAAAGTTTTAATACGCGCCAACAGCGCACTATCCTTTACATAATACCTTAAAGCCGCAAATCCCGCAACCAAACTAACCGCGAATATCCCTGTCTTTTGTAGGTATCCGACAAGGTCTATAGTAATATCCTCGTTAAACATAAACCGCACAATTACTTCGCTCAAAATTCCAAGTGCAATGCACGCCGCGCCCAGTGCAAGCAACGGGACTTGTTGCCACCAATCTGCTTTCACTTTTTCGCCCTGTGTTTTGCCAAAGAACATATACGCAAACTTTACAAAAATCATAATTGTGCCAAGGTTAATTGCAATCATAATTGCGTTAATAACGCCACCGGCATTGTACGCCAAAAAATACTTGGAAACACTGCCACCAAAAAGCGGCGTGCCAATCATGCCTAAAATCGCGAGTATCATTGCAATGCTTACGAGTGGCAAACGCCGCCAAACGCCGCTAATCTCGTGTGTGTCGCGCGTATTGTAGGTGTGAATAATCACACCCGCCCCCATAAACAAAATGACTTTAAAAACGGCGTGCGCAACTACATGATACATACTGCCAAAAAAGTTCCCAATATTTAACCCGATAAATATTAGCCCAATTTGCGCAACGGTGCTATATGCAAGTATCAGCTTAATATCCGTCTGTGCAAGCGACATGATAACGCCCACGATAGCGGTGAGTACTCCAACAAAAATAAAAAGATTAGTGGCGTCTACCCCCGCAAAAACACCTTGGAAGCGTATAAACAAGTATATGCCGCATTTGATATACAGCCCCGACAGTACAGCCGATACCGCCGCAGAAGCCCCCGGCGTGCCATGCGCTTTGGGTAGCCAGCTAAACACAGGCACAAGCGCACATTTTAATGCCACAAAAGTCATAATCAGCGCAAAAGGCAGTATTTGCTGCGTGGCCTCTATTGTAGCAAAAGCATAACCCGCCGCCTCGATATCAAAAGTGCCAACCGTTCTGTATACATAACCAAGCCCAAACAAGTAAAACTGCACCACAACAACATTAATCATCAGATAAATCATGCCGTCGTACATAGAGCGGTTCTTCCTGTTGTACATTATAAGCACAGAAACAGCAACGGTTCCAACTTCCATGAGTACAAAAATATTAAACATGTCACCGCTTAGAAAAATGCCGATAATCGACGCTTCCCAAATAAACAGCAAAAACCAAAACAAGCTACTTGTGTTACTGCTAAAGCTATAAACGGCAGCAGCCAAAAAAATAAATGCGGTAAGCAAAATAAATGCAGCAGCCAGCGCATCTGCCCTAAGGGTAATGCCCAGCACGCCGTAATTGCCAATGGCGGTCACAATTTCGTTTTCGCGGCTGTTAATAAACAGGAATACGGTGGCAACCGTAAGCCCAATTTGCGTGATGATAGAAACGATACGCGCCGCCTTTTTAAATGGGAAAAGGTATAAGAACACCGCTATCAAAATAGGCACAATGACATAAAAGGTTAGCATAAATTACTCCATACTATATTTTTTAACGATACGCCAGTCGGCAGTTTTATATTTGCGGAACAGTGTGATAAACATCGTGATATTTATTGCTGTTGTGGCAAGCCCAACCACTACTGCCGTAATCATAAGCGCTTGAGGTAGGGGGTCTGCCACATATTCCAGCGCGTACAAGTCTACGTCAATGGGCGGCACAATACGCGAATGAAAACCAATGCTCAAAAAAAACATGATCACTGCCACTTCCATCACCACAATAAATACAATAGATTTTATGATATTTCTGGTAGTAATAAGCCCGTAAAAGCTTAGAAAAAATGCAACAATGGCAAAAAGCTCAACAGTTTGCATAGCCTATTCCCTTTCAACCGCAATATATCTATAGAATAAAATGATAAACGCGCATGCCACTTTTAACCCGATTAAAATATTCATCAAAATCATATGGGTCGTTTGTACCCAGGGTTGGATACTTTCCGGCAAGTTGGCAGAAAACCCCCAAAACACAATAACAACCGCAAATAGAATAATACCAGCAAAAACTGCTTCTTCCAGGCGCATAAGCTTGCGAATAGGCAAATCAAAAACATTGTAAATCATAAAGCGGCACACAAAAAATGTTGCAATCGCCAAGCCGCCTTGGAAGCCGCCGCCGGGTGTTATATGTCCGTTAATTAGTAAATATACACCAAACAGTAGCATTACAGGGCATATGACGCGAATGGCAAAAACCGCCATGCCGTCGTGTTCCATTTCACTGTGCTTACCTTCTTTAACCACAATTTTTTCAGATTTAGAAACATGAATAACTGCTACAACACTGATGACCAGCACCAGTGCTTCAAACAATGTGTCATATACGCGATACCCAAGGTAAATAGCCGTTACCGCATTGTCACCAGCAAAATCGTTGGCAAAAGATGATAAATATAACTGGCTAAGATATGCGTCGGCGGTGCCTTCCGGTAATACCAAAATAAATAGCCCAAGCAGCCCAAGGGTAAACGTAGCCGGAATAATTACTTCTATCGGTTTGCGTTTTTTAGTTTCTGTCGCTTTTGCGGGGCGGCCAAAATATTTCTCTAAGCAAACTATAAAAAACACGGTTGTAAAAACGCTCGCGGCGGCTTCTGCCATTGCTACGTCTGGCGAGCCTAAAAACATATACGCCGCAGTAGAAACAAGCGAAAATATTGCAAGATAAATAATTATCCCCATAATCCGCTTTTCAAACAACATAAGCAGTATACAAGCAATCCAAATGCTTAATATGACATATATCATTCTTCGCTCACCTTTGTTGTTTCTACTTCCGGGTTTTTTAAGTGCCCGCTTAAATATGCAGACCGTGCCAGTATATGCGCAACCAGCGGGTTAAATAGCAACAAAATTAATGCAATAAAAATAATTTTGCCTGTAAACGGGCTTATCCCATGCTGCAAAGCCAGGCCAATAATAATCGTAAGCGCGCCAACCGTGTCAATTTTGGACGCCGCCATAATGCGCGTATAAAAATCCTTAAACTTAAACATGGCTACAACGCCAAAAAACATAAAAACAAAGCCGATAACAATAATCACCGTACCTATGATATATAAAATGTCACCCATATTTGCCCCCTAGTTTTTGTTCCGCTTGCTACGCTCTGCCGAAAACAGCGCAAGAAAGAGAATGCCAATAAACCCGAATAATGCGTAAATAATTGCAAAGTCTAGTATATATGCTGCATCGTTGGCCGCGGCGTATAAAATGATGATGATGATAATTTTAATGGAAGATACACTCATACCAAGCAGTTTATCCCAAAGGCTTTTTCCAAAAACAACAAGTCGAATAAAAATCGCCAACAAAAAAGCCAGCATAATCCATAATAAAATATTCATGAGTCTACACCCCGTTGCGCCGCCAATATTTTCTCTTCCAACTTGCCTTTTAATTTTACGTCCAAGTCTGGCGGCAGTTCTTCTTTATCGTACATCCACAAAACTGTGATGTCGTCGCCGTTTAAGTCCAGCAAGATAGACCCTGGCATTAGCGTAATCGAGTCTGCTAAGACCACGCGCAATATCTCATTTTTGATAGGTGTTTTAACCGTTACGATATGTGAAGTTGCGCCGGTTAAAATCATTTTTATGACATAAAAACCTGCGCTATATATTTGCCCAAGAAGATAAAACACAAAAAAGGCCAGCTTCAAAAAGCTAACCCCCCGTACCGCGTTGTAGGGGATAAACTTGCGGCTGTACCATATACAAATAAAACTAATCGTCAAACCAAATATAAGGTCTGCAAAGGAAAAAGCTTCGCGCAATATAAACCAAAAGAATGTGAGTACAATAATTTTTATAAAAAATCCCATAGGGTGGTTCACCTTCGTGCATTTTAATTTGTATACAATACTCCTTTGCGTATAGGAAGTCAAATAAACCCGCCTACAAATTAAGTCAAATTTGTAGGCGGGTTTATATTAACTGCCATAATCCTCTAAAATGCGGAACAATTCATCCTCGGTATGCACAAGAATACCTTGCAAAAGCAGTGCCTGTTCTTCCTGCGGCAGGGCGGCGACAGATGTATTGACAATCATGTTTACGCGTGTGTGTGCTTTGCCACCGGTGTCGGCATAATACACAACAATTTGCCCGTCACGGGAAGTTACCAAGTAGCGGTAGGCCGGTGGTGTTGCTTGCATTGTGGTTGCTTCCGGTGGTGCATACACTGTTGCCGGGGGGTAAAGTGTTTCTGCATAAATAAGCGTTTGATAAGGGGTGTCTTGCTGCGCGTATCCATAATACGCTCTTGTAGTTTCTGTTGCGGCGGTGCGTAGCGGACCAAAAACAAGATATCCTGCTACAATGCCAAAAAGTGCGGTACATGTGAAAACTGCAAGCATGATACCGCGGTCGCGGTTTTTCATCGTCAATCCTCCTTTGTGTAGGAAAATGCTTCCTACGCAAAGTGTTGACAATAATAGCGCACGTTATTCAACAATAGTGAAAACAACTTTTTCGTCAACAAAATCGCCAGCTACGTTATACCCCTCTAGGAAACGCCCTTGTAAAATTGCCTCGGCAAGTTCGTCCTCTATTTTGTTTTGAATGGCACGCCTTAGTGGCCTTGCGCCATACATTTGATCGTAACCATCTTGCGCAATGTGGTCTATCAGTGCGTCGGAATAACTTAACGTAATGTTCATATTTTGGCTGATACGCTGTGCGGTTTCGCTTAACATAATGGTGGCAATTTTTTTAATATCGCCGTTATCCAGCGGGTGGAATACGATGATATCGTCGATTCTATTCAAAAACTCTGGGCGGAAAAGGTTTTTAACTTCATCCATTACGGTTTTTTTCATGTCCTCGTAGCTGCGGTTTTTGTCTTCTGCACCAACAAACCCCAGTTTTTTAGGGTTGATAATAGAACGCGCCCCCACGTTACTTGTCATAATAATTACAGTATTTTTGAAATTTATCTTGCGCCCTTGCGCGTCGGTAATATGCCCATCATCAAGCACTTGTAACAGCACATTAAATACGTCCGGGTGGGCTTTTTCTACCTCGTCAAAAAGAATGACAGAATACGGCTTGCGGCGTACTTTTTCGCTCAATTCGCCGCCCTCGTCGTACCCAATATATCCGGGAGGTGAGCCAATAAGCCGCGAAACATTGTGCTTCTCCATAAATTCCGACATGTCGACGCGGATAATCGAATTTTCGTCACCAAATAAAATTTCTGCCAAGCTGCGGCACAAATGCGTTTTACCAACGCCCGTTGGCCCCAAAAATAGGAACGAACCGATTGGCCTGTTTGGGTTTTTTAACCCAACGCGTCCGCGGCGTATGGCTTTGGAAACAGTTGTAACTGCGGTTTCTTGTCCAACAACGCGCCGATGGATTATATTTTCCATGTCCATAAGCCGCTGGCTTTCTTCCTGTTGCAGACGTGTAACGGGTACGCCGGTGTTGCTGGAAAGTACCGCAGCAATTTCGTCTGCATTCACAACATAGTGCGACTTTGTATGCGCATCTTTCCAGCGTTTCTCCTCGTCTTCAAGTTGTTCGCGCATGGCGTTTTGACGTTGTTTTATCATGCCAGCCTTTTCAAATTCTTCAATTTTGATGGCGGCTTCTTTTTCTATTTCAAGTTCGGCTATTTTATCGTTTAAAACTTTAATATTTGGTGGGGCAGTGTAGGAGCGCAGCCTTACACGTGACGCTGTTTCATCTAGTAGGTCAATTGCCTTGTCCGGCAAAAAGCGGTCGGAAATATAACGCGCAGACAGCATAACAGCAGCATCTACCGCGTCGGACGTAATTTCTACTTTGTGATGCGCCTCGTACTTATCCCTAATGCCCATCAAAATAGCGATGGCCTCTTCTTCGGACGGTTCTTCCACCATGACAGGCTGGAAACGCCGCTCTAATGCCGCGTCCTTTTCTATATGCTTGCGATATTCGTTTAAGGTTGTTGCGCCAATCACCTGCATTTCGCCACGTGCAAGCGCAGGTTTTAATATATTTGCTGCGTCTAGCGAACCCTCTGCCCCGCCTGCGCCGATGAGTGTGTGTAACTCGTCGATAAACAAAATGATATTGGTGTTGGCGGTGACTTCCTGTATAACGCGCTTTATACGTTCTTCAAATTCGCCACGGTATTTTGTGCCTGCCACCATGGCAGCAAGGTCTAATGACACAACACGCTTGTCCTTTACGGGTTCGGGTACGTCGCCGGAAACAATACGTTGCGCAAGCCCTTCCACAATTGCAGTTTTGCCAACACCAGGGTCACCAACCAAACACGGGTTGTTTTTTGTGCGCCGGCTCAAAATTTGGATAACGCGTTCGGTTTCTTTTGTGCGGCCAATGATAGGGTCTTGTGTGTTTTCTTTTGCTAACTTTGTAAAGTCGCGGCTAAACCTATCCAAGTTGGGTGTCGCATCTTTGCTTTGCGGCTGGTTTTGCATCGGTTGACCAAATGGGTGTGACATGTGTGGCACATTACCTTGGTTTGGTTGCTCGCCCAACATAGCCATAATATCGGCAAAAGCGCGTGCAACATTTACGCCAAGCGATGCCAATATACTGCTTGCGAAAGATTCTGTTTCGCGCAGTAGTGCAATCAGCAAATGCTCTGTGCCAATGTAATTAGTTTTCATGCGTAGGGCTTCTTGCTGGCTTATTTCCAAAACACGCTTTGTGCGTGGTGTAAAACCAATAGGCCCGGTGGTTGCGACAGGCGGCGACGTTTGCCCGTTAGTGGCCGCTACAATTTGCTTTTCTATATCGCTTGCTGTAATTTTTTGCGATGCTAAAATTTCTGACGCGATACTGCCGCTTACTTGCGCCAGCCCAAGCAGCAAATGTTCTGTTCCAACCAGGTTGCTACCCATTTGCGTTGCGATGTTTTGTGCGTTTTGTATCGCTTGTTTTGCCTTTTCTGTAAATGAACCATTCATGTGTATGTAGCTCCTCTACATAATTAATAAAATTTAGTTTGTAAAAATACCGCGCAAATAATCTGCGCGTGCTATTTCTAAGTTTTCCAGATTATCGGCGGAATCTGCAACGAGGTGCATGTGTCCGGGTTGTACTTCCATTGCAATTTGATACAGTGGTTTTTCCGGCATCGGTGCGTCCAGCACTTTTGCAAAAAAGCCGAGCCGCACGTCCATGAGTAGTGCTAGTGCTTCTTTTGCACTAATTTTACGGCACTGGCTTAGTATTCCATATGCCCTGTATACTTTATCTTGCAAGAAGCTTTTCCTTGTTGTAAGGATTTTATCCAACGCTTGGTTTTCGCGTTCTATGAGTATGTCTGCAGCAATTTGCAATTCGCTTAAAATGCGTTTTTCGGTTTTTCCAAGTGTTGTCTGATTAGAAAGTTGATAAATGCTGCCAGCGGGGATTGTACCTTCGCCATAAATGCCGCGCATTGTCATGCCAAACTTTTGAATAAATGGTGCAAGTTTGCCAAGCAAATCGGTTTTATCTAGACATGGGATATGCAACATATACGATGCCCGCAAACCTGTGCCAACATTGCTTGGGCAAGCGGTTAGGTACCCCAGCTCTTTGTCAAAGGCAAACTCCAGCTGGTTTTCCAGCAAGTCATCAATTTTATTTGCGTGGCTGTATGCCCAGTTTATGTCGTTTCCTGGCTCTATTGTTTGGATGCGGATGTGATCCTCTTCATTTACCATGATGCTTGTGTTATGAAAATCATCAGAAAAAATGCCCTTTGGCAACTCGTTTGCTAAAAAGCGTAAACTTGCAACATGCTTTTCTACAAACACTTGAGTTGATAAATGGCACAGCTCTTGAAGTTCTAAATGGTTGTGTAAACTTTTGTTTGCCGCACTAACGGCATTACTAACCTTTTTTACAATGTCGGACGCGTCTGTTTTGGTGAGCTTGCGTTGGAATGGGTAACCGGAAATGTTGCGTGCCAAGCGTACCCGTGACGATAATATCTGGCTGTCCTCTGTTACATTATGTTTATACCACGAGCCAAAAATCACACAATCACCTCTTCGGTTTCGTTGTTGTTGCTGTCGACATCATTAAGCCGGCGGATTAAGTCCCTGTATTGGGCTGCCATTTCATAATTTTCTTCTTTTACAGATTTATCCATTTTATTGCGTAGTTTTATTATTTCCCGTTCGCGTTGCAACAATACACCGCTGCGCACAGGTATTTTGCCTTCATGGCGCGCGGCGTATTGTGTTTCGCTAAGCAGCTGGGCAATTGCGCCTTGGTATGCCTTGTAGCATGCGGCGCATCCAAGGGTGCTATCTTCCGAAAGGTCGCTAATAGAAAGCCCACAAGATGAACATTTTTTGCTTTGCTTCTTTGCCGGTTTGTATTTAAAATTATCAAAAATATCTGAAAAAATAGATTCAATCATTAGGGTAAGTTCTATTTCTTTCATACAACTTTCGCATAAGTGTACACTTTGCGCTTTTCCATCTAAACTTTTTTTTACAACAGAACTTGCTATATTTGTTTTACATTTTTCGCAACGCATGGGAAATCTCCCCCTAGTCTAATATCCTACCGCAGGAAAGGCAAAATTTTACCCCTGCCTCGTTTTGAGAATTACAAACCCTACATACACGCCCTACATGCTGGATGGGCTCTGGTTCTTGTATGGGGGGCGTAAGTGGCGGTGCAGGTGGTACTGGCTCTTGCTCTGATGACGCGACAGTACCCCCCAATTCTACCTTAATGCCACATTTATGGCAAAATTCTGCCGAACGTTCCAGCGATTTTCCACACTTCGGGCATTCTTTTGTGCCTTTTATCACACTTATTTGCTCTTTTATTTCGGCAATTTTGCGTTCAAATGACTCTATTTCCAGATATTTTTCGTCAAAAAACTTACCCAGCGAACCACCATATTGGTATATTTCGTGAACTTTTTTGCCAATTTCTAAGTATAGGTTTTTTAAATCCGCCTCTGCATTAGAAAGGTTCATGCTTAGCTTTGTAGATTTAAAAAGGTCGCCAGAGGTTTTAGAAACGCTTTTTGCCATATTAAATAATGTGCCCTTAATATCATTCATCAAATCACCTTATTCCATCCGCGTATATTAGTTTCGCAAATAAATACGTTGTTTTGTGTGTAAAAGTCGCAGCTTGCATACTCATTAGTATATGCCTAATGCTTGCGTAAATATCCTGTCCTTTACGAAAAAGACCCATTAAAAACGGGTCATAAAATTATTCTTCGTCTTTTTCTGCAGTATCCGTAACTTCCACAATACATTCTAGTGCGCGCCGCTGGTCGGCCTTTATGACCCTAACGCGTAAGTTTTCAAACTCAAATGTATCGCCTTTTTCTGGTATGCGCCTTAGCATATCCATAATCCAACCGCCAACCGTGTTAGATTCCGACTCGCCCTTGATATCAAAATAGTCAAACATGTCATTGATATATGCTGTGCATAGGATTTTGTGCTTGTTTTTGCCCAGGCTTGTAAACTCTTCAACAACTTCGTCGTTCTCGTCCCAAATATCACCAACAAGCCGCTCGAGTATGTCGTCTAATGTAACAATGCCCTCTGTGCCACCATACTCGTCCGATACAATTGCAATGTGGCTTTTTTCTTTTTTCATCAGTTTTAGCAAGTCTTTAACCAGTGCGCTGGTAACGGTGTATACGGCGGGCGTTAAAATATCATTTATATCCAGACCGTTGTTGTCGCTGCTTGTTGCAATACAACGCAAAAAGTCGCGCAGGTTGATAACGCCTTTGATGTTGTCAAGCGAGTCTTCGTAAACCGGTATGCGGGAATACCCGCTGTCTAAAAATAGTTGCGAAATATCTTCCATGCTTGCGGTGATGGGAAGGCTCACAATTTCTACACGCGGGGTAAGGATATCCCATGCGGTAAGCTCGTTAAATTCTATTGCATTTGTGATAAGTTGCGAGTCGTCCTCGTTCATAGAGCCATCTTTTTCGGCTTCTTCTACCATAAGAATTATTTCTTGCTCTAAAAGTGCCTGCTCATCTTCGTTGTCTTCGTCGCTGGAGTTTTCAAACTTTGCACTAAGCCCATTTTTCATCTTGACGATGCACCAGTTTACAGGTTTTAGTACCACCATAAGAAAATGCAGGAATGGTGTACAGAACAAAATAACTTTCTCTGGATTTTGTTTAGACAAGGTTTTTGGGAAAATATCCGTAAGTACAATAACAATGGCACTAATGATAACGGTAGAAACAAAGTAACCCCACTCGCCAATAAGGCGTATAAACAAAGCAACAGACACGGTTGCTGCAGTAATTGCCACAATATTGTTGCATATCAACAGGGTAGATATCACTTCGTCAAAGTTATTTTCGAATAAGTTTGAAACCATCGCTGCGCGTTTGCCACGTTTGCCGCCGTTTTCGGCAATATTTTTCATCCTAGCGCGGTTAATGGACGCAAACGCCATTTCTGTTGCGCTAAAATATGTGCCAAGAAGCAATAAAATGATTAGTGCAGTGATAGATATTATGTTTGCAATTGCTAGAGAATCCATGCGGATTACAACCTCCAAGGGTTAAGGTAAATCACCTTTTTATATATACTATGTAATTATGCGCTATGCTAGTATACCTCATTTTTACTGTGTTTACAAATTTTTAGTAACATATGAGTTGTTGTGTGTCAAAATTTATTTTATAATTTTTGTGTACATAGAAAGGATTGGATGAGATGAATTCAATAAAAAACGGCATAGACCGTCTGGACAATGTAAAGGCTTTTCTGAAAGGGAAGCGTGTTGGGCTTATCACAAACCATACCGGGCTTAACCAAAACTTACAGGCGTCTGCAGACTTACTAAAGGAGCATATCACCTGTTTTTTTGGCCCGGAGCATGGTATCCGCGGCATAATCCAAGACGAACTTCATGTAGACCACGGCACTGACCCTGTGACAGGGCTGCCGGAGTTTTCCCTTTTTGGCAGCCACTTAGCCCCCGACGAGGATATGCTAAAACTGGTAGACTGCCTTGCTTTTGATATCCAGGACGTGGGCGTGCGGTTTTACACATATTCCACAACCATGGCACTGAGTATGGAAGCAGCGTATAAACACGGCAAAAGCTTTGTGGTTTTGGACAGATACAACCCGATAGGCCGCCCTGTTCAAGGGATTTTACCAAACCCAAATTTCAAAAGCTTTTTAAGCTACCTGCCTGTAACCACACGCCATGGTATGACCGTGGGGGAGCTGGCGGTTATGCTCCAAAAAACACGCTTCCCCAACCTTGACCTGCATGTTATAAAAATAGAAAATTGGGATTTTGCGATTAGAAACGACGATACACTTCCAATTTGGGTACCGCCAAGCCCAAACATGCCTACGCGCCAATGCACTTGGGTTTACCCGGGTACATGCTTGATAGAAGGCACAAGCATTTCTGAGGGCAGGGGAACCACCAAGCCGTTTGAGATGATTGGTGCGCCATGGCTTAACGCATTAGAATTGGCGGCGGCGATGAACAGTAAAAATTTGACGGGTGTAATATTCCGCCCGGCGTATTTTACACCCGTTGAGTTTAAACATAAAAATATCCCCTGCCAGGGGATTCAAGTGCATGTGACAGATCCGTATCATTTTAACCCTGTGCGCATGGGTATACACCTAATTGACGCACTGCGTCAACTTTCTGGCGATAATTTGACATGGCGGTTTTTGCCGGAATACGGTCATTATATGACGGACTTGTTGTATGGGGGTGATGCGTTAAGGCTTGGTGCGCCGCTGGGTGATATTTTTGGACAGATGGATAAAGATGAAGCGGCGTTTAAAGAAATGGCTAGGGAATGGTTGATGTATTAGACGCGCTGTTCGCTTATGCGATTTTGTTAATCTAGGGTTTTTGGTTGACGAAAACATGAAAAAGCATTGACAGCATTATTACTTAGCAATAGAATATGTGTATAGTAAGCGCAACTTGTTGCGTATAATAAAAAAGGATGAGTGCGACAACACTCACCCTACAAGTCGGGAGCGGTTACGACCGAACTCGGTTAGTTAAAAACTAAAACAAAGTACAACTTAGCCGTTTACCTTACCCAGGGCGGCTATTTTTTTGTGTTTCTGTATGCCAGCCACGTTACGAAAAGCACCGCAGCAGTAAGAAGCAAATATATAACTTCAAACAAGGTCATATGGTCATTCCCCCTTTCAGGAGTCCGACCGAACACCGCCCACAACTTGCTTGTTCATTATATACCTACCGTTACAACGCTGCAATAGGGTGTGCGAACAAAAATTCTGCAAATGGGTGGGCCGCAGTAATTCATATTTAACCGCCCCATTCTGTCTCGATTATATTGCTGGGAACGTAAATCCAAATCTTGCAAAGATATCGTCAAGAATTGCCCTTTGGCTGTATGAGATATTGATAAACCGCTCCGAATCATTTATACGAATGATTGGACAGCCGTCGAGTGCAGGGCAAAATGTGATACTTCGCCCTTCTCCATACATAGTAATTGAAACGCTATTCACAAAGCCACATGCGGGAATATCTCGACGAGTGCGTCCTCGAAATATTTCTTGTAACGCAATAATATCAGCTTCCGCAGTTATAGAAAACTCATGGTTTGTGAATATACCTGTCACATCGTCACGCACAGAAAAACGCAGGGTAGCTTCTGTAGCAAAATCGGTATCAATTCTGTTGAAAGAGAACAATAGATACACACCCAGCAATACTAAAGCTGACGCTAATGCCACACTTAGTATAATCATTTTTTTATTCACAGCGCACTCCCATTATGGTAGGTAAGACAGGGAATCATCTTCTGTCTCATTTTTGATCTTTTATGACGGTCTTAGTGGCCAATTGTCACTGCCGTATAATGGGATCGGTGATACATCGACAAGTTCGTAGATTAAGTATAGCAAATCTCTATTGATGTGACGATTGATAGTTCTTTGCCGCTCCCTAGAGGCGTTGTCAATATCTGAATGATATAGACTCCAATATCTGCGTCCGTCGATAATCGCCCATGCATAATCGATGTGACCTGATATAAGAATCCATCTCGACGCTCTATTTTGACGCCCTCTTACAACATTTCTCGCCAAAGCCAAGACTCTATCTAGCTGCTCCTGTGAAAGCTCTAAATCATACTGATGTGTAATTTCGTATGCAAAGTGAGAAATATCCCCCGCTAAAAAATCGTCATAGAACCACCGTGAACCCCGAAAAACAGTAACTCGTGCAGCATCGTTATTTACTTCAAGCAATGTTACCGAACCGCCGCCACCGCCAATTAATATTTCCACATTTCTTGGCGTTGGTCTGTTTAAGTTGAAAACAAACCGCCCTATAAGGATTAATATCACAATGCTTACTACTAGAAGAATGCATTTGAATACTATACTTTTCTTCAAACCATAAGTTTTTGCCATATCTACCACCTTAGCCTTAAAGGAAGCCCTTGTTCTTCCCTTAGTGAATTTTCAGAAGCTATGCGTATTGCCGGCATTAGCTGCTTGCCGCCGACACGATAAAATGGAAGCCCTATTGTTATTGCTTCTTCACGAGGGATTGTTCTTATGTCGCGCGTGCCGTCTGGTAATATAATTGAGTGGGTCATTGTATTGCGCTGGTAGATAAGGCAGGGGGTTCGCCAGCCAAAAGTCTTAAAGATATAAGGCAGGGGACGGTTCTGTGTCCTGCTCTTGGTTTTTTGAAAAATCAAACCTAAAGAGTTTCAAGACAAGGAACCGTCCCCTGTCTCACGTTCATTGGCCTTTTGCGGTTGTACTCTGCCAAATCCTCCGAATGAGAGTATGCTGTTGCAAATTTCTCTACTATTTCCTGCGATTTTGAAATGACGAATAAATAGGTAGAGTCTATTGGAGCTATTTCTACAACCGACAAGGGATTTTGCATTATTATGGTAGGGTACAAATACCCCATATATTCTTCAGCACTTTGAATCGGGTGCTGTAACACGTCCTCCAGTGTAACGTCTTTTGTGAAAGCCATTGCTACACCCCAGATAAACTGAATGCTGTGTTCGGTGACAATGTCCACGAATTCGTCCCCACTAAGCCAAACGTAATCTTTATCAAAGGGGATTTTTTCAGACGGGTAATGGTTACAATCATAAAAGCTTAAAAGCCAATTGTACTCTCTTGCATCACCTAGCACATTAAATACGTCTTCTAAATTTACAACATATTCGAATGAATCTGGAAAAATGATTCTTCCACACATCGTACTTTTTCCTCTCTATGGTCGCTTATGGCATTGGAGGCAAAGGGATAATTTCCTTACAGCGTATTCCTACGCCACTTGCCCAGTTCCACATATGAATATGCCCTTGCCCTGGCGATAAGCCATGATGACCTGGGTGCCTAAAATCTATATCCATAAATGCACGTCCATCTGAACCAAAAAATCTCTCTTGAATAACTTTGCCACTGGAATCAACTAGCCGTGTCACAGAATTTGGCGTTCCATGTTGATTGGGTATATTGTTGCCGGTTATGGTCGTCACTTGAGTTGTAGATGCAGTCCCCGGCGTCTTAGGCGCAACAGGCGCAGTTGCATTCTTTGCAGCTATAGATCCTGGCTTTGGTGCTGTGACCGTTGCTGGTGGCGTTACCCCGGGCTTAGGCGGTACTACTGGTGCTGGACTCGGCGCAGGCCGGGTTAACCTTGCCATGTTACCGCCGGCACCACCCACGCCGTCTTGCCCGGTTAATTTGCAAGTACCCTTTTTAGGACACTTTAAAGAAACAGTCCAAATCGGTACAGCAAACAACCCAGTTGGGTCTATAAACCTTATAGGGTTGTGCATAGTAAACAAGAAAAGATTTGCACTTTGCAAGATAGCCACGGTACTGCTTTGCATGTTATGAATGCCCCAAAACGGGTCGGGTTGAGTTCCCTTTAGGCGGTTAGGGTTGAAGCACCTAGCACTATAATACTTTAATCGTACCCGGTTATCAACCTAATGCACAAACACAACTTGACCGAACACATGTTTGTGTTGTAATATTGCACAAGTAGATGTGTTGGTACGGTAGCTGCGTTGTGCAAAACAAGACTGATATCATGTGTTTTTGGTGAGGTGGAAATAAAATAATGAACAAAACCGCAGACGC
>Ga0123352_10000171_pt1 | contig 77976 bp, 70 predicted proteins | sample TergutLab28metaG_FD_89700 | JGI IMG/M metagenome (GOLD analysis project Ga0123352, IMG submission 89700) | Labiotermes labralis P1 segment gut microbial communities from Petit-Saut dam, French Guiana - Lab288 P1 | ecosystem: Host-associated > Arthropoda: Insects > Digestive system > Gut ...
CATAACGATAGTGGATGACACAGTTACGATAACAAATGACGGCGCTACAACTACGGCGACGATACCGGAGCTGCAAGCTGGCATAACGATCCCTGTGATCGCGACAGATGCTACAGTGACAATTGTGTTCAGCGTAGTAGTGCAAGAAAACCTTGACGCAGAAAATGTAGAGTACCTGAAGAACATAGTAACAGTAGACGGCAACGACTACGATGTAACAATCCTGACCGGAGACCCTGATCTATGGATAAACAAGGAAGTAGCCGATGAAAACGGTGATGGATACGCATCTCCCGGTGAGGTGCTGACATACACGATAACGATAAAGAACAATGGCGACGTAGCAGCGGAAAGTATCATGATTACCGATACGCTTGAAGAACTCGTGAATCACATTGAAATGCCGCATAGTAACGAAGTTGTTGTCACAGGAGTAAATATGACAGGGCTAACAGTAGCCGACCTAATGCATGGAGTCACAATACCAAGCATCGCTCCGGGCGCTGCCGTGACATTTACCTTCAGTGTTACCGTAGGGGAAAACCTTGACGTAGAAGCCGTGCGGATATTACGCAATACAGCGCTCTTAAACGGAAAACCAGGAGACAGCGAAAAAATCGAGACTCGTGGACCCGGACTTACAGCGACAAAAAGCGTGACGGATGAAAGCGGTGATGGGTATGCATCATCCGGAGAAGTGCTGACATACACGATTAAAGTGACGAACGTAGAAGGAATTAAGCCAGCGCAAAACAATATTGAAATAGGAACAGCATCTGTGGCAACGCCAAACTCGCTTATAGCAACACCAAATTCGCTGACAGCAACGCCAAATTCGCTTATAGCAACACCAAATTCATTTGCACAACAATTAACCGCATTTAACGTTCTTGTACAAGATGATTTGGCATATATCTTAGAGCACATAGCAGACCCACGCGATACTGCACTGCTGGTAACCGGAGCAAATATGCCAGGGTTGACAGTGGCAGATATTATGAAGGGGGTAGTGATAGCAAGTCTGGATCCGGGTGAATCAGTAACATTCACGTTTGAAGTAACGGTGAATGCCGGTTTGGACACGGACACTGTGACTGTGCTGAGCAATACCGTGCTTATAAACGGAGAGTACGGAGACCGCGCAAACATAAAAACCGGAACGATTGCACCGCCGCCACCATTACCTTGGACGCCGTGGGTGCAGGTTCCACAGCCTGAAATTATTGAGGAAGAGAAACAACCGTTGGTTCCGTTCACAACTACCCATTATAGCTACCTGATAGGTGATCACAGAGGCCTCATACGACCTGCTGACAGCATTTCGCGTGCAGAAGTGGCGACAATATTCTTCAGGCTGATTACTGATGATTTCCGGGTACAAAGATGGACTCAGCAGAACCCATTTCCTGACGTGACTTTTAATGATTGGTATAACAATGCAATCTCAACAATGACAAACGCAGGAGTATTGCGAGGTATGCCGGACGGAACATTCCAGCCGACACGAGGGATCACAAGGGCAGAGTTTGCCGCAATTATTTCAAGGTTTACTAATAGCTATTTCGATGGTGCGGACTTCTTTGATGACATATCCGGGTACTGGGCGCGAGGATATATCAACACTGTAGCAAGCATGAGCTGGGTTATCGGAGTGGGTAACAGAGCGTTTGAACCGAACCGTGAAATAACAAGGGCAGAAGCTGCAACGATAGTAAACAGAATACTGGTACGTCATCCTGAAACAGTTGAGGATCTTCTGCCGGGAATGATAACGTGGCCAGACAATACAAATGAAAACGCATGGTTCTATCTGGAGCTTCAAGAAGCAACAAACTCAAATGCATATGAGATGAAAGACGATGGTTTCTATAAGACTTGGATAGAATTAATCCCATGCCCCGAATGGGTGGCGCTTGAAAAGTCCGACTCCAACCCAATGTCCCATAGAGGAAGACGAGTAGCACAGGCTATGGAAGTCGCGCAAACCTTACATGAGGCTCTAGGGTGGAGTGCATACACCACAAATTGAGTAATGCCACAAAGTTAGGAGCGTGGGACAAAAATCCCACGCTCCCAAGAACGTGTAAGCCCCTCCCTCGGCGATGGGGGAGGGGTCATTCAATTGACCATGGATAAACCTATATTGAGTTGCTACGTGTATAATAAAAGATATATTGTTGTGCAACCCCGGCATAAGGACTGAAAATCCTCGGGTCAAAACTCTTGCCATAATGCTGAGCTACGGCTCTTTTCATCCAGACATCAAGCGGAAAAGCATCAAGCATGTGAAGCCCGAATAGCAAAACACAATCAGCTACTTTATCACCGACACCCTTGAGTTTTTTTAGTTCATATCGTGCCTCCTCCGAAGGTTTACCTGATAATTCATCAAGGTCAAGCTCACCGTTTGCAACAGCCCTTGCAGCACCAATAATATACTCTGCACGATAACCGCAGCGGAGTGAGCCCAAAGCTGTCTCATCAAGATTTGCTAATCTCTGCGCCGAAGGAAATGTATAATGCACGATATCGTCAAATTCAACCCTGTCACCAAATTCTCTGCAAAGAGTGGCGACAATTTTTTTTATTCTGGGAATATTATTACACTGGGAAATAATAAATGAACACAGGGTTTCCCATTTGTCCTGCTTCAAAATCCGGATGCCCTTGCCATATTCAGTTGCATTTTCCATAAATTCATCAACACAGAGTATCTTACGAATTTCAGAATAATCACGATCAAGGTCAAAATAATCACGCCAAATCGTCTCAAAATCCTCAGCAGAACCTGTAATATAAATACTCTCACTTTCTTTACGCACCTGTGCCGCCCGACCGAAAGCCACACCCGAGTAGATGCCATATTCATCGACATTCCATCTGAAACACTGTCCGCATTCAAATATCCTGACGAGATCGAAGTCAGAAATACCGTTGATCTCAATTTCGCCTTCACGATCATAATAATTCATAACGAGGTACCTTTAGCAGCAATGCATTGATAAATAGGCATTCCTAAGCTGTGAAATTTGCGTTCATAATCAGTCATGACGCCAACCTGACCATCTTTGTGCAAGTCACGAGTCTTCTCAAGCAAGGTGAACCCAGCACATTCAAATCCATCTAATGAATACTCGAACAGATGTATATTATCTGTCTTTAATTGAATCTTTCCCATGGGGCACAGAACCTGACGATATGACGCTAAAAAAATCGGAGAGGTCATCCTGCGTTTGGCATGTCTTTTCGCAGGCCATGGATCACTGAAATTAAGATAGATATTAAAGACCTCATCAGGTGCGAAAAAACTTTCCATATCATCTGCAAGGGCATTAATAAAACGCACGTTTCGTACATTTTCCCGCTGAGCCATTTCGAGCGCGATAACCAATACATTGGCGCTTTTCTCTAGTGCGACAAATAGTATTTCAGGATTAGCCCTAGCCATCTCCACTGTAAAAATGCCTTTGCCGCAGCCGAGCTCTACGTGAAGCTCTTTGTACGGAAAGATTCTGTACCAACGTCCGCGAAATGCTTCAGGGTCAGCTATTAATAAATGTTCGCATTTCTTTATCCGTGCATCCAGATTAGGTTTTCTTCGCATTCTCATGTCAGGTGCCTCGCCTCATGTTGATATTTATGCTAGGTAAACGCTGATTAAATCGCGCACCTCGTCTTTGCGGGTCTTATTCCGTCTGTTTTCCGCATTTTTCAGTTAAATACTGCTAGTATTCGCCCTCAAAATCCAAAAAACAGGCGAAAAAATACATCGCAATTACTTCGGGCGGATTTAATCAACGCTTACCTTGATAAAGAGTTATTTTTAATCATCCGGTTTTGAGGGCACGCAAGCCTCTAAAAAATCTGGTGATCAAATCGGAGCACTCATCTTCAAGAATTCCACCTGTAATTTGGGTGGATTGACCATAGTTTTCCATGAAAAGATTGAGCACACTGCCGCAGGAGCCGGTGATTTCATCGCGAGCACCGAAAAAAACCTTACTTACTCTTGACATTATGATTGCACCCGCGCACATAGGGCATGGCTCAAGCGTTACATATAGCGAGCATCCTGTGAGCCGCCAGTCCTCAAGTGTCCGACATGCATTATCGATCGCTTCGATCTCGGCATGTGCAATTGCGGATTTTTCATTTTCCCTGCGATTTCTTCCCTGTCCGATCACTGTGCCCATTGCATCCACGATAATGCAGCCGACCGGAGCCTCGCCGCCCTCGTCCGCCTCACGCGCAAGTTCAAGCGCAAGATGCATGTATTTATTATGATCAAAAGTTGACAATCTCCGCAACCTCCGTTTTCTAAGCACATAACTCGTGCAATTGCAGTTATCTGCAGAACTGCTTTTTATGTCATCTTCTCTAATTTCGCGAGCACATTCAAAAAATACTCGGGCAAATCCGTGCGTAACTCAACCGGCGAGCCGGTTGAAGGATGCAAAAACCTCAGAAATCGGGCATGCAAGCATTGGCTTGACATACCAAGCTCAGGTTTTTTTCTACCATAAATCACATCTCCGAGAACCGGTCGCCCAATCGATGCAAAATGCACACGGATTTGATGTGTCCGTCCTGTCTCAAGACGACAACAGACATGTGTGTATCCTGGGTATCTAGCTATGACCTCATAATGAGTCAAAGCCGGGCGTGAATGTTTATCAGTAACAGCTTGCTTTTTTCTATCCACCGGATGCCGACCGACAGGCGCATCAATCATACCGGAGTCGTCCTTCATTACGCCGCATACGACGGCGTTATACTCCCTGATTAGCGTCCTATCACTGAGCTGTTTTGCAAGCGAAACATGAGCGCGATCATTTTTTGCGATGATAAGAAGACCGGAAGTATCCTTGTCGATACGGTGGACGATACCGGGACGCTTAACACCGCCGATCCCTGACAAACTATCACCGCAGTGATTTAGCAAAGCATTGACCAGTGTGCCATCAGGATGCCCCGGTGCCGGATGAACGACCATGCCGCGTGGCTTATTGATGACGATTACATCATCATCTTCAAAAACAACATCAAGCCAGATATCCTGCGGCATGGCACAGGATATATCTGGCTCGTCTTGTACAACAGTATATACCTCTCCAGGCAATGTTTTGTGATTTTTTCCAACTTCAACGCCGCAGAGAGTTACGTGACCGTCCGCCAAAAGCTTCTGAGCAGCGTTTCTGGACAAATCGGGCATATTTGCGGCGAGGAAAACATCAAGCCTATCCCCGCCATTATCACACTCAAGATTTATCGTCTTCAAAGCCGTATTCTCGAAGGATTGCATCAACATCATATTCTTCTAATGACTTCAAGCCGGACTCAAGCGCATTAAGTGCATCATTTGATGAGCTGCGGTCTTCTTGTATAGGCTCGTAATATTCCTGCCATGATGCAGGTGAGACGCTATCTTCTACAGCAATGTTTTGCATCTGCGGCTCACCATATGTAGGGTGATCGGAAACCTTGACATCTTGCTCATAATTATCCTGCTGATTAAATATAGAATCATCTATACCTGAAACGAACTCATCGACCGGGTTTGAGTATTGCGAGGACTGAGAATCTGCCGAACCGGAAAATTCATCATCATAATCGTCAAAACCGATTTCGCTTTGCTCATCAGCAATATTATAATAATCATCATGCTCATCGTCTAAATCAATTTTGGCGCTTTCGAATGCCTCTTTCTCTTCCTTTGCGGATCTGGAAGACGATGAAATAAAATGTACAAGGAATGTTATAAAGCCTAAGGTGATGAAAATATCGGCGATATTAAAAATCGCAAAGTTGAAAAACAACACACTGAACATATCTATGACGTACCCATAAATAACTCTGTCGATCAAGTTGCCAACTGCGCCGCCAAGAACGGCAGCAAGCCCAAGTGTTCCCCAAAAGCCATCTGTATATCGGAGCAATATGAAAACTAATATTACAGCGGCTATAAAAGCTATTCCGGCTAGTAACCAACGTTGTCCTGCCAAAATACCGAAAGCTGCGCCTGTATTTTGGATATATGTTAACTCAATAACCCCCGGAATAAGGTCCATACTCTCAAATAAATCAAGCGAACGCACGATCCAGCGTTTAAAAAACTGATCAAGCAGTACGATAAGCGCCGCAAATACAAAGCATAACATTATCTATTACCTCCCCTGCGAAACTGCGTCAACGCAACGCGGACACAGCTCCGGATGATACGCATTATTTCCAACATCTTTATCATGTGTCCAGCAGCGGATGCATTTTGGCTCATCGCTTGCTCTGATAGACACGGAAACGCCGGGGAACTCTGTTCCCTCATAGCCCTCACCGCTGCCTTTAACGATATTTACAGCCGAAACGATAAACAGCGTTTTGAGATTTTGAGCGGCAATTTCCTCAAAAGCAGAAGCTGATGTATCATCAAGGTATAATGTAACCTCGGCATCCAGTGGCTTGCCGACGACCTTCTCTGCTCGGGCAAGTTCAAGAGCTTTGTTAACATCGGTGCGAAGCCGCATCAACTTATCCCACATTGCCTCCTGTTTGGGTGAGAATGCGTATTCAGCGATTGGTTCGGGCATGGAGTTATATAGCACACTCCCGCAGTCCGCTGTGCTGTGATGAGGCATTGACGCCCAGATTTCTTCGGTGGTAAACACAAGGATCGGCGCTAACATACGAACAAGGGCATCAAGAACAGTGTAGATAACGGTTTGTGCGCTTCGGCGTGGCAGTCCGTCAGTTACATCGCAATAGAGCCTGTCCTTTATTATATCGAGATAGAAATTTGACATATCAACAGTACAGAAATTATGGATTGCATGGTATATGGTGTGGTACTCATACTTATCGTATGAAGCCCTTACACTAGTTACGAGCCTGTTGAGTCGCGCAAGCGCCCAGCGGTCAAGCTCTGGCATATCTCCAATAGCGACAGGATTATTGATATCAAAGCCATTTAGATTACCGAGAATAAATCGGGCTGTATTGCGGATTTTCAGGTAAATATCGGAAAGCTGCTTTAAGATATCTTTTGAAATTCTAGAATCCATTCTATAATCGGTAGAAGCTACCCACAAACGGAGAACATCAGCGCCATAATCTTTTATGACCTCTTCGGGCGAAACTGCATTTCCGAGTGATTTATGCATCGCCTTGCCATCGCCATCAACAGTCCATCCATGTGTTATGATCATTTTATATGGAGCGACGCCGTTTGTTGCGATACTTGTCAGCATTGATGACTGAAACCATCCACGATATTGATCGCCACCTTCGAGATATAAATCCGCAGGAAACCTCAGAGCGGGGAAATTGCCTGAACTTAGCACATCGGCATGAGTCGATCCAGAATCGAACCAGCAATCAAGCGAATCAGAGCCCTTGGATAAGGACTTAGTGCCACAATGCGGACAAACAAAAACCTTTGGTAAGATATCACATGCTTCCATTTCATACCAAGCATTTGAACCTTTTTCGCCGAATAGCTTAGCGACAGTATCTATCGTTTCTGGAGTGCAGACGGGTTTTTCACAAGTATCGCAATAGAAAACAGGAATCGGCAGACCCCAGTGACGTTGACGAGAGATGCACCAATCGGAACGCTCAACAAGCATTGAAATCATGCGATCCTTACCCCATTCAGGGAGCCACTTTATACCCCCACATGCATCAACAGCCGTGGACTTCATTGCCTCTACAGATGCAAACCATTGTTCTGTAGCGCGGAAAATGACAGGGTTTTTACATCGCCAGCAATGAGGATAGGAGTGAATTATATCCTCGGCGGCAAACAATGCACCGCAGGTTTTCAAATCATCAATTATAGCGATACTTGCCTTGGAATAGAACATGCCGGCATATTGAAGTGCATCCTCGGTCATAATACCGCGGGAATCAACAGGCATTAGCATTGGAAGTTGCGGATATTTCCTGCAAACATTATAGTCGTCAACGCCATGACCTGGTGCAGTGTGGACACAACCCGTTCCAGCATCGACTGTGACATGATCTCCGAGGATAACAAGCGACTCACGATCGTAGAAGGGATGCTGAGCGGTCACAAGTTCAAGCTCTTTACCAAGAAGTTTTTTGAGAATTTTAAATTTTTCAACGCCTGCTTTTTGGAAAACATCCTCGGCAAGAGCAGCCGCCAATATCAATATTTCGCCATTTGCTTCACAGACGGCATATTCGATTTTCGGACCTAGGCATATAGCCAGATTACCGGGTAAGGTCCATGCGGTTGTCGTCCAGATAAGGATGCTCGCATTTTCAGAACCAGGAATATCATCCAGCAAACCCTTTGAGTCCTTTATCTTGAACCTAACATGGATTGCGGTGCAAGGATCGTCTGCATATTCGATCTCAGCTTCCGCAAGAGCGGTTTCATCATGAGGACACCAGTACACAGGCTTGAGTCCTTTGTAGATATAGCCTTTCTCATACATCTTTCCGAAAACGCGAACTTCTTCCGCTTCAAAGGATGGACTCATGGTTAAATATGGTCTGTCCCACTCGCCGAGGACACCCAGCCTCTTAAATTGCTCGCGCTGTCTGTCAACATATTCGGCTGCAAAAGCATGACATGCGTTACGAAACTCAGGAATTGTCATTTTTTTCCTGTCAAGCTTATTTTTTTTGATGATTGCACTTTCGATAGGCATACCATGATTGTCCCATCCGGGTACATATGGGGCGCAAAAACCTGACATATTCTTCTCACGGACGATCATATCTTTAAGAATTTTGTTCATGGCTGTGCCGATATGGATATCTCCGTTTGAAAACGGAGGTCCGTCATGAAGGATAAATGCGGGTTTATCCGCATTTTTCTCCATAAGTGTCTCGTAGATTTTCCTCTCATAAAAACCCTTGAGCATCTCAGGTTCGCGTTTAGGAAGTCCGGCACGCATAGGAAAATCCGTTTTTGGCAGATTTATCGTTGCATTATAATCCTGGGACATTTGGTATCTCCTTCTGATGGGTAAATGCTGAATAGATTAAGTCTATTCTCGTAAACAGGCCGCCATGTTAAATGCCGACCTGTTGGGATTGCGTTAACGTCATGCCTATCCCCTGTTATCAAAGTTTGCTCCGAATTTAAGATCGTCAAAATCAAACTTAGGTCTCGGAGAAACAGACTCAACATCCATATCGTCAACTTCCGATGGTTGTTCAAACTCGTCCATGATGTCTTTGGATGTAGGTATGGATGTAGATGCGGCACTATTTTCTTGAGGACTTTCATTTATAGGATTCGGCTCATCGGAGGCTGTTAGCGCACCGACAGCACTGCCAATCTGTTCAGCGACCTCGTCAAGATGCTGCTCATCTGTCGGCAACGGTGGTGGGGATGGATCGGGGTCGGGACTGATGGCGAGACGAGCAGTTTCAAGTTTCGAGAGAAACTCGGAATGCTTTTGGATGATTGCGTGTGATAACTGAAGGAATTTAGCTGTTTCCTTTGCGGCAACTTTGAGGCGCGCCTCTTCATCAGAGATTCGCTTTTTCACCTCTTCAAGCTTGGCTTTAACCTCGTAGTTTGTATTGCGCAAGGTTTCTTCCTTATGCTTATTGGCCTCAACAGTTATCTCTTCACCCATACGCTGGGCGGTAAGCAGAGCCATTCTCATAGCGTCCTCAGTCGAGCGATATTCCTCGACCTTTTCTACAAGAACTTTGAGCTTGCCCTTCAAAATGGCATTTTCTTTGTACAGTGCGGAATAATCATCGGATAGAGACTCGAGAAATTCATCGACCTCTGTCATGTCATATCCGCCAAATACGGCTTTGGCAAAAGCTTTGTCTGTAATTTCCTGTGGTGTCAGCATTGCTCATAATCCTTTCGGAGTTTAATAACTGTTTTTCAGCGACGCGGCATAGAATTAGAAATATAAACCGTTGTTTTCAAGTTCATCGATCAAATCGCCTAATAAATCGACATTGTACGGTGTAATCAGATATGTATTAACCGCGACCTTCTTGATCTTCCCATCCTGAGCATATGCAACACCGCTCAAGAAGTCAACAAGACGGCGAGCGATATCCTTGTTGGTCTGCTCAAGATTTAGCACAACTGTGCGGCGCTCACGAAGATGATCCGCAATTTCCGCAGCAGTCTCAAAGCGCTCAGGCTTTACCAAAACAACTTGAAGCTGGGCTGTCGCATGAATGTTTACGACTTTATTGCTGCTTGTACTGCGCTGTTCCTCAAAACCACCATAAGAACTTCTGGCTTGCGCCGTGGTTTTAGGAGGTGGCGGTAAATCATCAGATTTTCTTGGCTGAAAATCTTCGAAATCGTCCTCATCATCATATGGTTTGGTCAATTTTTTGAGTTCATTTAACAATCCCAATTTTGGAATCCCCCTTTTATTTTGGTGAGCGTACCCGGGTCTCTTGTTACATGCTCCTAGCGGTTACCAAAAATCGCAGAGCCTATCCTAACCATGTTTGAACCAGCCCTAATTGCATCGGCATAGCTGCTGCTCATGCCCATTGATAGAAATCGCACATCGGTATTATCGTATTTTTTTCCCCCAATGTCAATAAAAAGCTTCAACATTGCGTCAAAATAGTAACAATTTTTATCATTTTCTTCATAAATTGGTGGAATTGCCATTAACCCAAGCAGTTTTATGCCACTTGTTTGAGAGATCAAATCGAGTACTTCATCGATCTGCTCTGGCATTATTCCGGATTTTTGAGGTTCTCTGCCAATGTTGACTTCAAGGAGTATATTTTGGACGACCCCAAGTGAAACCGCTTTTTTTCCTATGAGCTCCACCAAGGTTAGTGAATCGACAGATTCTATGAGATCACAGACTCCGACAATTTGCCTGACTTTATTTGACTGCAAGCGTCCTATAAAGTGCAGTGGTGCTCCGCAATAGGCATTTTGCTTATACTTTTCGAGCATTTCTTGAACGCGGTTTTCACCGACTGCATCAATCCCATCTGTAATTGCCTGTTGTACCTCTTGAGCACTTCGCGTTTTAGCCGCGGCGACAAAGGTGATGCTACTAGGCTCTCTCCCTGTAGTTATCGCAAGTTCCGCGATTTCTCCGCGTATGCGTTTTATATTGTCTGTAATGTTGGTATAGGTCATAATATCATCGCTTTCCAAAGATAACACGCATGTCTCTGGCTATTATATCACATCTTTCATGCTTGCAGTGCAAAAATCTACATGATACAATAATGCCCACTGGAAATTGTTACTGTTCACGCAGCATGTGTGCGCACAAACTCGCTTTGGAAATTGAAAAACACAGGCTCTTCACCGCGCTGCAGGTCTGGTCTGAACAGTAACTGGAAATAAAGGAGTAAGAATAGTTTGAATTTGCGAAACATAGCAATAATTGCACATGTCGATCATGGTAAAACAACACTCGTTGATGAAATGCTTGCGCAAGCAGGGGCGTTTCGGGAAAACCAGAACGTTGCCGAGCGCATTATGGACTCAGGAGACATTGAACGCGAGCGTGGCATTACAATATTGGCTAAAAATACAGCGATTAGATGGGGCGATACTAAAATCAATATAGTAGACACACCGGGACATGCTGACTTCTCTGGCGAAGTAGAACGGATACTGAAGATGGTATCCGGCGTACTTTTATTGGTAGACGCCGTTGAAGGACCTATGCCGCAGACTCGCTTTGTTCTCAGCCGTGCGCTTGAGCTGGGGCACAAAACGATTATAGTTGTTAACAAAGTAGATAAGCCTGAAGCACGTATATATGAAGTTGTAGACGAAATACTTGAGCTGCTTATGGATTTAGAGGCGACGGACGAACAACTGGATTCGCCAATAATATTCTGTTCAGGGCGAGCAGGTACAGCCTCTCTTGCGCCGGAAGATGCGGGAAGCGATCTAGTACCATTGTTTGATACAATAATAAGTTATGTACAAGAGCCGGATGTTTCCTCCGAAGGACCGACTCAACTACTTGTGAGCTCCATTGACTATAATGATTATGTCGGCAGAATCGGAATCGGAAGAGTCGAGCGAGGTACAGTTTACGCAGGACAAGAGGTTATGGTATGCAACCATGTAGGAGACACAGAGCCGTATAAAACAAAAATAGTCAATCTCTACGAAATAGAAGATTTGCGACGTGTGCCTGTTGATAGTGCAGATGCGGGTGAAATTGTATGCTTTAGTGGAGTGGAAAACATTACTATTGGAGATACAGTCTGCGACCCATCTTGCGTTGAGGCGTTGTCATTTGCTCGTATATCCGAACCGACTGTGGAGATGACATTTTCAGTTAATAACTCGCCATTTGCCGGACGTGAGGGGAAATATGTTACCAGTCGCAACATTCGTGACAGACTGTATAATGAGCTGCTAAGGGATGTCTCACTCCGTGTGTCAGACACTGATTCAACAGAAAGCTGGAATGTCGCAGGGCGTGGGGAAATGCATTTGTCGATTTTAATGGAGACCATGCGCCGCGAAGGTTATGAATTTCAAGTTTCAACACCACGCGTATTATATAGGGAAATTGATGGTGTGCGAAATGAACCGTTAGAATGTCTGATATGCGATGTACCTGAGACTGCTGTTGGCGCAGTGATGACCAAGATGGGACAGCGTAAAGGCGAACTCAGACATATGAGCCCAATAGGAAACAGAATGAGGCTTGAGTTTGTAGTGCCCTCACGAGGGTTATTCGGATATAGGAGCGAATTTTTAACCGATACGCATGGCGAGGGGATTATGTCCTCTGTGCTTGAGGGTTATGCACCATACAAAGGCGAAGTCAACCGCCGAAGCTCAGGGTCAATGGTTGCGTTTGAATCCGGCGAGGCGGTCTCATATGGGCTTCATAATGCACAGGAGCGCGGTGTACTATTCATCGGTCCGGGTGTCAGTGTTTATGCCGGGCAGATTGTTGGGCAAAGCGCAAAGAATGAGGATGTTACAATCAATGTGTGTAAACGTAAGCAACTTACAAATTTTCGCGCATCGGGAAGTGATGATGCTCTGCGCTTGATACCTCCGATCATAATGAGTATGGAACAAGCATTGGAATTTATTGCAGATGACGAGCTACTGGAAATCACACCAAAAAGCCTGCGCTTGCGTAAACGTGAGCTGTCACACGAACAACGAATGAAAAAACGTAAGGATAAATAGAGGTTTTATCATCGTGTCGTATTACGGTCACCCGCCGCTCGTTCCGATTTTGCTATACGAACCAAGGCTATACTGAAAACAATAAGCCCAAGACCGATGAAGATGAAACTTACTATCTGTGATTCTGAAGGTCTTATTCCAACGATGAGCCCATATATCATGGAAAGAGACGGGCTTATATACTGCAGGAAACCAACTGTTGTAAACGGTATATCATTAACAGCGCGCGAATATAAAACAAGCGGAATCGCTGTTGCGGCACCGCCGCCCACGAGCAGCAGAACATCAATAAAGCCGGTGTCTCTGATGCTCTCTGTCATAAAGCCAAACGCAAAGATAAGCGCAAACGGAGTGATGAGAAGGCTTTCGATAGCAATGCTTGAATTTGGATCGGCATTAGCCTTCTTTTTAATCACACCATATGCAGCAAAGGTCAGAGCAAGAGTAAGTGAGATAATAGGGATGCTACCGTAAGCTATTATTGAAATCAGCACACCGATGAAAGCCAAAATGACCGCCGCGACCTGAAGCTTAGTAGATTTTTCCTTAAAGATGATAACTCCAAGCAGAAAAGCCATGAGTGGATTCATGTAATACCCAAGGCTGGTGTCGAATATTCGCCCGGTGTTCACAGCATAGATAAAAAGCCCCCAGTTGACAGCTATCAAGACTGCTGCCGGGATCAAGTGCCGCATTATCTTCTTGTTTTTAATCGTATCAAGGAAAACCTGTGTACGCCCAAGAACTTTAAGCAAAATGATCATAAATACAAATGCAAAAACAATCCTTGCGCAAAGAATGAGCATAGGATTAACACCGGATAAAAGATTCCAATATGCAGGAAGTATTCCCCACATTACATAACAGAGAACACCTATAGTCAAACCTTTATTTTTTGAAGACATTATTCCACCCCTAAGTGTATCGATACACTAGTATCACGGATATTCAGTAATACTAACCGATAATTTTCCCATGATACAAATTATTTGCCCTGACAATTATAGTTGAACCTGCACGAAGCGGGGTGCCGGACTCAACACCATCGCGCACAAGAAGCACATCACCATGTTCACTGATGATTTCCACATTGACCCGCTCCGCACGCATACCCGTTTGTAGGTAAATATATGTCGTGGCATTATCATCCAGACGAAGAGCTTCCATGGGGACACGAATGCCAGAAATCACATCTAAGATTATTTCAGCCTCGACCCCACGTAGTGCAACAGCATCATGAAGGCTGCGATCACTGGAAAAAATTACTACACTTCTACCATCCTCGGGTGTGCCTATGTTCTCAACCAACATGTGTTTCGTATCATGAAATGCTCCCGCAAACTGTATTGGAACCTGCCTGCCAACTGATAACTCCATAGCATCATCCGCGTCCATAATTGCAGCGAAGTGCCAGGTAAATGAAGTCACGAGCTTACCGATTCTGTGTGTATTTGAAGGAGATGTGAATAGAAGCTCCAGATTATCTGGAGTTAAACCCCTTATATCGCTTGGGTCAATATGCTCAAATCCATCAACAACCTGAGAAAATGTACCCGCAAAGGGAGCAGAAATCGTCCTGATCCCCTCGGATCTGAGCCTGAGAGCATCAAGCCTGTCTTGCAAGGCTGCCACATCTGTTATTGGTAAGGTATCAGATGTAAAAACAAGCGTTTGTACATTTAGCGCCATTTCATCAAGGTTGCGCAAATCACCCTCTATTACTGCCATCGAGAGGTTCATCACGCTCTCAAGACGTGCAGCTTGAACAGCTCTGCCGCTCCCGGCAGCCTCAAGTTGGTCGAGCCTTAGTTGTATTGAGCGGATTTCGCTTGCGGTCTCAAGAGCTTCGCGGCTTAAATACTCAACCGCTACAGCTTGACCTGATGCAACTCGCTCACCTTCTCTGACTACAGGCAAAATCATGCTGCCGGATTCTGTGAGCACAGTCTCTGTTCGCACTATGAATCCTTTAGCAGGCAAGGTTTCCTCAATTGCATAACTCATTGCGGTTGTGGTCACAAAGACATTTACCACAGCATTATATAGAAGAATGCCTATATAGCTTGCTACAGCGAGAAAAAGAATTCCGGTAGTCAGTCTTATGAAAAAATCACTTCGCTTCATTGATTCCTCCGCAGGTGGTTATAATTAATTCAATAGCTCGGTTAATATCGGGCAAACTATCCCAGAGCACCCAATTTGTGCTAAAGTCACGTCTGAGCCATGATAACTGTCTCTTGGCATATCGCCGTGATTCCATTTTGCTCTTTTCAACCGCATCGCTAATGTCGGTTTCGCCAAGAATAAAATTTGTCATTTCTTTATAGCCGATGGCTTGCATCGAGGTGTTAGTGGGCTTTACACCCATCTTTAAAAGCGAACGTACCTCACGTTCAAGTCCCATAGAAATCATCGAATCAAAACGTTGGTCAATTCTTGCGTACAAGTCAGCCCTGTTAGAATAGGTTAGGGCAAACTTCACAGCGTCATACCTTGGAGGGAGGGCTATGGTTTCCCTGTCATGTTGTGATATGGGCTTTCTCGTGGTCTCAAAAACCTCGATAGCCCGAACGATCCTTTTTTTGTCGTTGAAGTGCAATTTAGTTGCGCTTTCTGCATCAAATTCATGCAGCCTTCGAAGCATCGCCTCGCCGCCGACAGTATCATACTCCATTTCAAGTTCCAGACGCAACTTGAGATCTCCTCTTGCAGAAAATCCACGTCCGGATAATAATGAGTCTATATACAACCCTGTGCCGCCGACCAAGACCGGAACGTTACCGCGGCTGAGTACACTATCAATGCAAGTTGCTGCATCGGAAATGTATCTTGCTGCGGAATAATTCTCCCACGGAGGAACAAAGTCAAGCAAATGATGCGCAATATCAAGCATTTCTTCCTGCGTTGGTTTGGCGGTGCCGATATCCATGAACTGATATACCTGCATAGAATCGGCAGAAACAACTTCTCCACCAAAGGCTTTGGCACAAAGCGCACCAAGTGCAGTCTTGCCCGTTGCAGTCGGACCGGTTATAACAATAATCTTTGGTCTATCCACTTTTCACTCTACACCCTACACTACACCTTACACTTGTTAACGCCTTTGGAAGCCCTTGTCCAGTGCCAGTTTAGTAATCTCAAAGGCAACCGGACGACCATGAGGACAATGTGAAGCTTCTCCGGACATGACTTTAGACGCTAGTGCTTCAAGTTCAGGCATTGATGATGACTTCCCTGCCTTAATCGCTGCCTTACAGGCAATGGTGCGGAAAATATCATCATGCCCGGCGGCATCGGCAGTACCGCTATGCTTTAATTGGGAGCATATCTCTGACAGGACCGACTCAGCATCACCGATATCAATCTCAGCAGGAATGCGCCGAACCGCGATTGCATCCTCTCCGAAACTTTCTACCAAGAAACCCAAGTCATCAAGCAGTTTTGTATTTTCAAGAAGAATAGAAACCTCTTCGCTACCATGGCGGCATATAACAGGCGTGATCAGCGACTGTGACATAGGGCTAAAACCCTTGCGCTTCAATGCGTTGAAATGCAAACGCTCATGAGCGGCATGTTTATCAATAAACCATATACTGCTTTCATATTCAACAATAACATATGTACTGAGCGCCTCGCCGATAACACGAATCGCAACACTGCAAAATTCTGAATTTGAAATCTGGGGGTTATGGTCATGATCATGATCACTTATGCTCTCGGTGTGCCGTACTGTACGATCTTCTTTAGCGTCAGGAGTGTTGTTCCCTTTTAAGCCATATTTCTTTCGAAACTCATCAACCTGCATTGACTTAAATGCATCGTGGGTAGCATTTCCTGAGCCTAGTTTGCCCGCAGAATTACTGCTAAATTTGGGCTCTGATTTATAGGTTGCGGCAGGGGGTTTTTCGTCAACTGACCACTGGTTGGTTATTGTAGATTGTTGGTTTCTAATTATATTCTTATCTGATAATGCCCCCAATGCAGCGTAATGCACACCATCAAAAACTTGCTTATCAGAAACAAATTTAACCTCTGTTTTAGCAGGATGAACATTAACATCAACATCACCGAGTCTGGTTGTAATATACAATACGCATGAAGGAAACCGTCCGGATGGGAGCAAATTCTTACATGCCTGTTCCAGTGCGGCTTGTAAAGTTAAAGACTTAATTGGTCTTCCGTTGACAAAAAAGAACTGATAGCTCCTGTTACCTCTTGCCGCATCCGGAGAAGAAACAAAGCCTGTGACCGTAACAGCTTCATCAGATGTATCAGCACTTAGCAGTCCTTCGGAAAACTCACGTCCAAGTAGACTATAAATGCAGGAATCCGTGCGTGAGTCGCCCGGCGTATGGTATTCAGACTTGCCGTCCTTGATAAAACGGACAGACACATCAGGGCGTGACATCGCACAGCGAAGAACAATAGAAGCAACAGCGGAACTCTCGGCGCGGTCTGATTTCATGAATTTTAGTCTGGCGGGAGTATTGAAAAACAGGTCGCGCACTATTATGGTCGTTCCTTCCGGACAGCCAGCAGGGGAGAAGTCCACAATTTCACCGGCTACTAGAGAAAGGCTGACTCCCTCTTTTGCACCATGCTCACGTGTTAGAAGCTCTATTCGTGAAACAGCCGCAATTGCGGCAAGCGCTTCTCCGCGAAAGCCTAGTGTCCCGATAGCTTCAAGTCCGTCCGCGCCCCTAAGTTTGCTGGTAGCATGACGCAGAAACGCGGTTTTGACATCCTCCGGGGAGATGCCACATCCATTGTCGGTAACTCGAATAAATGTCATTCCGCCGGCAGAAATTTCAACGGTCACTATGCTTGCGCCTGCATCGATTGAATTTTCAACTAACTCCTTAACAACGGACGCAGGTCGCTCAACAACCTCGCCCGCTGCTATGAGATCCGCAACATGCGAATCAAGCTCAAAAATCTTCGGCAACTGTTTTCCCTCACTTCGTTTAACAACTACATAGCAAGGGCATTATATCATGTGACAGGGGTTCCGTACAAGCAGATTTATAACCAACAATTTACAACACAAATTCGATTTAATCAGCGTTTACTTAGGGCTGGGATAAAATGCAACCTTGCCAGAGTGTGGCAGAAATGCTATAGTATGTGGGCACTTAAACTTAATTTTTGAAAGGGGTACATTTAAACATGAAGAAGGTATCAATATTGAAGGGGTTTGTGATGGGTGTTTTAGTAACAACATTACTTTCCGGCACAGTAGCTATGGCGAATCCTGTAATGAGGGAACTTATCTTTGGTGTTAGCGTTACTATCAATGAAGAAAGTGTAAGTTTTGCGGACGATAGCCAACCTTTCATCACGGAAGGCAGAACATTTCTGCCGTTACGCGCAATTGCAGAGACACTTGGTTTTGAAGTAGATTGGGATGCAGATGCACGCACCGCTGTCATTACAACAACAGATGCTGAATTAAACCCAATTACACCGGCTGAAATTACAGCGCTTCAAGTGGCATGGGGTGAGGGACTGGTTGCAATAAGCACTGCCTATGCCGAAGGTGAAGGTTATGCAGATGTTGCACAAAACGTACTGGACACTTTGTACGGCTATGTAGATGGGATAGTGTTGTTTAAGCCCACTATTGCGCAAGAAGTTCCATTTAGATTTACAGAGGCAGCTGCGGCATCTTATTTTATAGGGGGAAGTATCTCTGAAGATACCGGGTTTGCATTAAACCCATGGACAGCCGTCAGATTTGGTAACGATGGACGATACATCATAAACGGTGAGACAGCATTATGGATGGGATCTGTGTTCCTAACAAACGGTGAAGGAGAAGAAATCCGTGTAGAAAAATCCTTAGGTTTGTACAGAGATAGCAATGGCGATGTAAGGATTCAACTGCATCACTCAAGTGTGCCTTTTTCGGACTAAATCCAAACGCTTCGTAAACTTATGCTTTAATCCGTCCTAAAATAGTACAGTATTCCCGGTTTTAGATGGGTAAAAGCGAAATTGCAGAATTTTTATTTAAAGCATTAAACCCCGGAGCTCTGCCCCGGGGCTTAATGCCTTTTAGTTCCTACGATAAAAAATACCTCGCAATTACTTCGGGTGGATTTAATCAGTGTTTACCTAGCCTTTATCGGATTTGATTCCCTTTTTTCTTTTCTTCACACACTCGTGCAATAGAAATTCAATCTGACCATTTAGTGAACGGAAATCCTCCTCCGCCCACGCAACCAAGTCCTTCCATAAAGACGCTGACAATCTCAGAGGAACCTGCTTTTTTTCCTTATCATCCATGGTCCGTACCGCTTAGTACAATGACCCGCTGTTGACCACAGGTTGTGCATCCTTACTGCCGCAAAGAACAACGAGCAAATTACTGACCATAGCGGCTCTGCGCTCATCATCAAGTTTGACAATTTCTTTTTCGTTGAGACTATGAAGTGCCATTTCGACCATTCCAACCGCACCCTTAACAATCATGGACTTTGCATCGATTATTGCAGAAGCCTGCTGTCTTTGGAGCATTGCCGCTGCAATTTCTTCCGAGTATGACAAATGTGTAATGCGCGCTTCAACGATCTCCAATCCCGCAACATTAACCTTGGACTGAATCTCTTCACGCAGTTTTTCCGCAACCTCCGCACTGCTGCCACGAAGTGATTCTTCATTGTTGGTACCATCATTATCATATGGATATAGTCTGACAATATTTCTCAAAGCAGAATCGCATTGTACGGATAGGAATTCCTTGTAGTTATCCACATCAAAAACAGCTTTTGCAGTATTTATGACTTTCCACACAACAACTATACCAATAATGATAGGATTACCTAACTGATCGTTGATTTTCTGTCTGTCGTTATTTAAAGTCATGGTTTTGAGCGAGATTTTTCTGTTTACAAAGGTAAATGAAGACGTGCCGGTAGCTGCTGCAACTGTTGCTTCAATAGGCGACTTGACTGCCCCGGTGGTTGTAGAAGTCACGCCCGCTGCTGGGTTGACTGCAGCACAAAATGGATTCACGAAATAGAAACCCGCGCCCTTTAGTGTTCCGTGATAACGCCCGAACAAAGTTAGCACAAGTGCTTCATTGGGCTTGAGAATTTTCAAGCCTAAGAAAAGAATAGGGCCGACGATAAAGCCATAGACCGCGCCAACTATTGTCAGAATCAGAGCGAGTGAAAAGCTTTCGCCATTTGCGAAAAATACGATCCCGATTATAAACGCCGCCAAGCTGATGAGAATCGCAAGAATATTCAGAATCAAACATGCCATGCCGCTCCCCGCTTTGAGTTCAATTTCCTTGCTGGGTATTTTTACATCTGTGTTATTAACTGCCATAGTGATGCCTCCGTACATAAAAGTTATGATATCAAATTAATATCATAAATATATTACAATGAACACAGGTGGCTGTCAAGGATTATTTTCTCATGTCGCAAAACTAGCTTGGAATATGTAACAATTTGGATACTTTATACAGATATACTACCTTACACAAGTTGACAAAATATTCTTTAAAGAACTATTTTTCCGGAGGGCAGATGAAAAATATAAATAAAACAAACATTAGACAACGGCTTATTATAACTATAATATTCACAATAGTTGCGGCGACAATAAGCACGATCGCCTACACCATGATGCGCTCAAGAATAGCAGACATGCACATAGTCTTTCCGATTGTTCTTGGCATGTCTGCTGTAATTTTCATATTTCTGGCATTATGGACGCTTGGGAAATCAGATCGATTCGCTCGATTTGCAAGAATAATGCGCCGCTGCTATATAACATGTCTTGCGCTCGGTTTTGTGATTTTCCTTATATTTCAAGGGCTTATCATCTCCGGTGCTAGTACGCAGGAAGCCGATATTGACGCTATGATAGTGTTAGGTGCCGGACTTCGAAACAATGCACCAAGCTTGGTTCTGCAAACTAGGCTTGATGCCGCAATTGAATACCTTGAAACACGCGAGAATATACCGGTGATTGTTTCCGGAGGTCTGGGACTCGGACAAAGCATTACCGAGGCTGAGGCAATGTTTCATTACCTTAGAACAAGGGGAATTGACGAAAGCCTTATATTCAAAGAAGATGCTTCAACGAACACCTTTGAAAATCTGGCTTTCTCGAGAGAGATTATGAATGACCTCGGCATCGATGTTGAAAATGCGACAATAGCTATCGTATCTAACGAATTTCACCTATTCAGAGCAAAGCATATAGCGAGTAACGCCGGACTTGACGCAGTCGGGGTTGCAGCGGCTACGCCGGGATTGTCGCTTAGGGCGCTATACTTCTTCAGAGAAGCATTTGCACTGGCTGCAGAAGTTTTATTGTAGTTGCGACGATTGAACAATTCATGATAAATGCTCGCTTACGGAAACAGTATAGCGACCCTATCTATAAACAATAGGCAAACCCTTGACATTGACAGGATCAACATCAAGCACTGCAATATCGCCTACAGTGCAATCTATGTTTGTCACATCGACGATCGTATGAAAAAGTCCGACACTGCCGAGCACTCGGGATTTTTGTCCGTTGATTTTGATATAGGTCTTTCTGCGGCGCCACCGCACAATATCAAACAGACTTCTCTCCACGATATATCGGTCAACACCGAAACCATGATAATAACCGACCGCCAATATCCCAATCTTTGTCGCCGCCTTGGTTACAAATCCACGCTCTGAGCCTATGGTGTGTCCTTTAGGATGCCAGCCTACCTCTTCAAGACCCGCCTCGATATATCCTACCTTCGATAACCCCTGAACAACCTTGCCCGGAATCCTGCCTGATAAAGCCGTATCAACGCGAACGGCATCCATGAGCTCAAAATCATATTTAAACAATGCGGCAGAGTCACAAATATGAGCAGCACCAGGTTCATACCCCATTTCGATGATCCTGTCAAGTACAGCATTAAATTTATCAAGTTGAGCCAATGTGAGCTTCTTATTACGCCAAGAGGAAGCAAATGTAGAAAACGTACCGACTATATTCAAGCTGGACATGTATTTATAAATAGCCGCGACCTTATCAAGTTCCGTTGGCTGGAAACCATAAACACCAAGACCTGTATCGATTATCACCTGAATATCAGCGACAACACCTCGCGACTCGGCAATACCATTTATAGCAACAGCCGCATCATAAGAACCCGCAGTACACACAACCCCAAGCGAGATGAGCTCGGAAATCTCATTCGGATCAGCAGTTGAGCGGAGCATCATTATGCGCTCCTTCTGAAATCCATTTTGGCGCAAAAGCCTTGCATCCTCCGGATCGGAAACAACAAAATTACTTAATCCCTCATCCCGCAGAAATTTTGCGACAGGCAAAAGACCCATACCACCCGCATTTGCGCTTAAATCGGCGAAGACAGAAACTCCTTCGACGCGATCTTTAATAGCACGAAGGTTATTTCTGACAACGCGCAAGTCAATTACTAAATTCTTCACAAAGCCTCACCCTTCACAAAACCAGACTTGCATCCGTCAGACTGCTGCATAAACACAAACAAGCCAAAGCCGACGCATGCACCTATCTCTTTTGAAATACCGTAACATAATCATGCGAAATTTTCAAGAAAAACCTAAAAATCGAAATCAAACTTGGCATTGTTAATTTTTCACTTAGGTGATACAATATGAAAAAAGAAGTAATCGGAGGAAACCGTGGGCGAAAGAACCGAAATACCACTGGGCGAGATAGAAAATCAGAAAAAAATTATGCAGCGTGTTCTTGAAGCAACTCAGACACGCCTGGAGCAGCCGCTTGCCTATATTGACACATACGGCTGCCAACAAAATGAATCTGACAGCGAGAAGCTACGCGGCATGCTATCGGAGATGGGTTATGAATTCACAAATGACGAATTTAAAGCCGACGTTATCATAATGAACACCTGTGCGATACGCGAAAACGCAGAAAACCGTGTTTTCGGGAATGTTGGTGCGCTCATTCATACAAAAAGGGCGAAACCTTCACAGACAATAGTTTTTTGCGGATGTATGGCAGGGGTGTCTGAAACAGTTGAAAAAATCAAGCAAAGCTATAAGCATGTAGATCTAATGTTTACTCCAAATGTACTTTGGAGATTTCCAGAACTTCTGCATAAGACACTTACCGCAAAAGGGCGCATATTTGAAACCAACACAGAAGAAAGCTCAATAGCCGAAGGTCTTCCGGCTCATCGTGATGGAACTGTCAAAGCATGGTTATCCGTAATGTATGGCTGTAATAACTATTGTTCATATTGCATTGTACCATATGTCAGGGGTAGGGAGCGAAGCCGCGAGCCGCAGGCTATAATCAACGAGGCGCGGGAGCTTATTAGGGACGGATACAAAGACATTACACTATTGGGGCAGAATGTCAACTCCTACGGTGCGGGACTTGTGGAGAAAACGGATTTTGCACAATTGATCCGCATGATAAACGACTTAGATGGAGAGTTTCTGATAAGATTTATGACAAGCCACCCCAAAGATGCGAGGATGGAACTGTTTAAAGCCATGGCAGAATGCGAAAAAGCAGCACGGCATATTCACTTGCCCTTTCAGGCGGGCAATGACCGCATCTTAAAACTTATGAACCGAGGGTATACACATGCCGAGTACCTTGAAAAGATAGCTGCCGCAAGGGAATTAATGCCAGAGATGGTCATAACAAGCGATGTAATAGTCGGATATCCTGGGGAAACAGAAGCGGAATTTGAAGACACGTTAAAGCTTGTTGAAAAAGCAGAATTTGACGCGATGTTTACATTTATTTACTCAAAGCGCCCCGGAACACCGGCAGCGGAACTAGATGACACAACGACTAGAGAAGAAAAGCAAATCAGATTTGATCGGCTACTTGAGCTGCAAAATGCGATCTCAGATAGAAAACACGAAAAATATGTCGGTACAACTGTGCGCGTGCTTGTCGATGGACAATCGCATGATGAAAGATACCCGCTTAATGCAAGAACGAATGGAGGTCGGCTTGTACATTTTCTTGGAGACAAAGAGCTGGTCGGGCGATTCGTTGAAGCTGAAATAACACATTGCAATTCATGGTCATTGTTTGGAAACCATAAAACAGACAGTGCAGCATGTATGAAATTACCGGATTAAAGGAGCAAAATACCTATGAATCCAAGAATTAAAGTATTCCGTTCGGGTGAGTTTGTTTGCGAAATTGAAGCAGCGCAAGGTGAAAACCTTCTTGAACGAATGAGTGCAGTTGGAGTATTTATAGATGCGCCTTGCGGTGGCAAAGGCAGATGTGGAAAATGCCTTGTGCAACTTAGCCCCGAAGGAGAGCCTGTCTTGGCATGTCGCACGACAGTTGATGGAGATATGGAAGTCTACCTTCCTGAAGTGCTTGAACTTAAAATCGCAAATACAGGAAAATCAAAAGAAATGATTATTTCCGACAGACCATACCCGCCTGTAAAGCAAAAAAGACTGGGTGTCGCAATAGACATCGGAACAACATCTGTTGTTGCACACTTAACAGATATTGGCAGCGGTCTGCGCATTGCCACAGCCAGCGGAGTCAATGCGCAGAGACCTTACGGTGCAGATGTTATAAGCCGCATCCAGTACAGCGCCGAAAACGGACACATGAGGCTGACATTGCTCATAAGAGAACAGATAGAATCACTTATTCGGCACACATGCACGATTTCCGGTGAACGTGCTCGGGACATTAAATATATTTCTATTGCCGCAAATACAATTATGCAGCACTTTGCGGCAGGACTATCACCGGTAGGAATGGGGGTGGCACCGTTTGCCCCACTGAGCCTCTTTGGTGATGAACATCCTATGTGGGATAATAATATGGTTGTGGCAAGAACCGCAAAGATATATTACACACCCGCTATATCCGCATACGTCGGAGGTGACGTTACAGCCGGAATGCTTGCAGCCGGACTTGATAGCACACAAGGTCCGACTATTTATCTCGATATAGGAACAAATGGAGAAATAGCAATGAAAACGGGCGAGATATACTATTGCTGCGCGACTGCCGCAGGTCCGGCTTTTGAGGGTGCAGAAATAACAATGGGTATGGCTGCGGTCAACGGTGCAATAAACCATGTAAAATGGGACAATGGGCTGAATTACTCGGTCATAGGGGATAAGACCCCTACCGGACTGTGTGGTTCAGGATTGCTTGACTCGCTCGCCGTGCTGCTCGACACTGGTGCGGTTGATGAAACAGGCAGGCTTCTTGATCCCGATGAGATAGATCATGAAATTTCGGAGCATATTGAAGAGGTAGACGGAGAAAACGTTTTCCGGTTTGGTGGTGATGGAAAAAATGTGTATATGTCCGCATCAGATATCAGGAAACTCCAACTGGCAAAATCCGCAATAGCCGCCGGCATACAAACCTTGCTCATTCATGCGGGACTAAAAGAGGAACAGGTTGTATCATTCGTACTTGCAGGAGGGTTCGGAAGCTTTATGGACCATGTCAGCGCCGCGAGAATCGGACTTTTCCCCAAAAGCTTCTTAGCGAAAACACAGACCATGGGCAACACCGCAGGTGAAGGAGCTGCAATCGCGCTTTGTTCTGCCGAGGCACGTATGATCCTTGAGAGTATGAGAGATCGGTGTCATTATATTGAGCTTTCCACAAGTAAAGATTTTAACAACGAATTCATTGAACAAATGATGTTTCCTGAACAGGAGGATTAAATTAATGCCAGATTATAAAGAACTTGCCGCAATTGCCAAGGAATGTGGCTTTACACACACTGCACCGCTTGAGGTTTCAACTTTGGACTTTATGCAAGACGTACGCGATATGTGTAATGCCGACCAATGTGAAAATTTCAACAAATCATGGTCATGTCCTCCGGCTTGTGCGTCACTTGAGGAAATGCGCAAGTTGGTTAAGAGCTATAAAAGCGGAATACTCGTGCAGACAGTCGGAGAGCTTGAGGATAGCTATGATTGGGAAGGCATTATGGAAGCCGGTGCAACTCAAAAAGAAAATTTTGCAAAACTCCGAAAAGAGCTTGAAAAGAAGTATAGCAATGTTCTTTCGATGGGAACCGGTATGTGTAGATTATGCGAAACATGCACATATCCCGACAACCCATGCCGTTTCCCGGATAGGATGGAAGTTTCAATGGAAGCATGCGGGCTATTTGTAAGCAAGGTCTGCACGGATAACGGCTTGGCATATAATTATGGACCGGAAAAAATCGCATTTACCGCATGCTTTCTTGTAGAATAAGGGATACTAAATTGCTACACACAACATCTTTGGGCGAGCCTTGTGCGCTCGTCAGTAACATTCAGCACTATACGATCCATGACGGACCGGGTATAAGAACCGCCATATTTTTTACTGGATGCACAATGCGCTGCATCTGGTGTTCAAACCCGGAGACATTAGCTCCTCGTCAACAACTTGGAGTCTATCCTGCAAGATGCTTAACAAAGCATAAATGCAAATATTGTGTTGCATCTTGCCCATTAGCGGGTGTACCTATAGAGTTTGATGACAATGGTGTTTTGCATTCCCTGTCGATGACAAAAGAGTGCAGCAACTGCTTAAAATGTGCAGAAGCATGCCCGCCAAGAGCAATTAAGCTATGGGGCGACAAAATGACGCTTCCGGAATTAATGAAAATAATCGAAAGCGATAGAAACTTCTATGACCGGAGCGGCGGGGGAGTTACACTCAATGGTGGCGAAGTCATGATGCAATGGGAGTTTGCCGAAATGCTTCTCAAGGTGTGCAAAGAAACAGGGATTCACACCTGTGTTGAAACAGCCCTATATTGTCCGCAGGAGCATATGGAAGCGGTATATAGATATACAGACCTTGTGATTGCGGATATAAAGCATATGGACAGCGATATGCACAGAAGCTTCACAGGTGTTGGTAATGAAATAATCCTTAATAATCTCAAAAAAACTGTAGAGATGGAAAAAAAACTTGTTATCCGTACCCCAATAGTACTGGGATATAATGGTAGTGAGCAAAACATACGTGCTATTGCCGAGTTTATTAAAGACGAACTGAAAAGCAAAATCATTTCATGGCAACTGTTGCCATTTCGAAAACTTGGAACAGAAAAGTACGAATCACTGATGCTGGAATATCCGATGGACGATTATGAACCGCCGGAGCGGGAAGAATGGGAAAAGGAACTAACAAGATTGGCAAATCTTATAAAAAATGAGTACGGACTCCCTGCTGCCGCCGGTACCAGTGAAAAGTTATCAATGAAAACATAACAGATTTTGTTTATCGTGGAACAAATTGTTAAAAACTACGTCTGAATAGTCGAAAACCATGCGAAATTACATATTTTTGGAGGAAGCATTAATGAAGAAAAGGTTTACCATGACAATTGCTTTAGTGTTGGTTGCAGTATTAGTTTTGGTTTCGGGTCAGATTTTTGCGATCGATTACGCTGTTTCGGAAGATGCCACAAGGATTGACGCTCGTTTCAATGTGCTCGACACTGCCGGGACCGGAGCAGAGCTATCTATGATCAGCGCGGATGGAACATTGATAATTCATATTACTGAAGACACACTTATTTACTTTGAGGATGCTGTTCCGGCAAATGATGACGATGATGGTCAAATGACCAAGATGGTGCGCGAGGTTCTGTTTGGACGGACGCTTGCCGAAGTGCTTGATGGCAGAAGGATGATCGTGACATACGATGTTCAGCTTGACAGTCTGCCGTCTCAAACTTTTCCAATAAGCATCATGATAATGTTTGAAACTATTGTGCCACTACCGGCGGGTGAAGCGGAGCGAGTCCAAGTGCCAAGACCGGAAATCATAACGGAAGACCTTCCCTTTGTAGATGTAAGACCAACTGACTGGTTTTATAATCCTGTTGTTTGGGCTTATCGAAACGAAATTATGAACGGAGTCAGCCCAACATCCTTTGCACCTAATGTGAATATGACTCGTGCAATGCTGGTGACAGTATTGTGGCGTTATGCAGGTATGCCGGATGCAGGTGAAGCGGGGTTTGCTGACGTCGGAAGAGACACTTGGTACAGTGTAGCAGTTGCTTGGGCAGCCGAAAATGGCATAGTTCTTGGCTATAACGCAACTACTTTTGGTACTCGCGATTATATTAACCGTGAACAAATGTACACAATTCTTTATCGTTATATGAACTTCGCAGGACTCGCATTCCAACTTGACGAAGAGATGCGTGTACAGCGATTTGCAGATGAAGATGATGTCAGTGATTGGGCGATAGAAGCAATTCGTGTGATGTTTGATGCCGGGGTAATGTTCAGATACAGCTCGACTGATTTCCACGTGCGCCCGCAAGAAAATGCATTCCGTGGCGAAATAGCCGGGGCAATGTTTTTCCTTAACATGCATGCGGTTTCTCTGGAGAGCATCCAAGTCGGGTCGAATTATGAGGTTGGAAGTGTAACATTATTAGCTAATGGCACTGAGCATGAACCATCGATTCATTTTGTACATGGCGCTGATTCAACGATGAGTGTCAGTGGAATTCCATTTTCTTCATGGCTTGCGGCAAATGCCGACACTATCCCGGAGATTCAGTATGCCGGGAATATTGAAATACTGGTTCATGGTCAGGACGGAGTAATTGGAGATGTTTCAAATGTTCCTGAAAGCCATAGTGGAATGAGGGTTTTGCCAATCACTGCTGAAGACTTTACAGATGGAAGAGCCAATGTATCTATTCCATCAGCATCAGGAACATATCTATTGCTGGTTGACGTCAGCTGGAGTGGAGAAGACGGAGCGTTCACGGCCAATAGATATGTTTTCAAAGTAACTCGTTAGGAAGATGGAGTACTAATATGAGTAAAAACAGCTTATTTCACACCCACAATCCCATTATCATCTTCGATGTTGAAACAACCGGTCTTTCCGCGGATGTTGACGAAGTCATAGAACTCGGGGCGATCATGCTTGTCCGAAAGCCAACGAACACAATAGTTAAAGAAGAGCTAAGTTGTTTGATTAAGCTTCCTGAAAGCAAGCGCCTAAGTGCGGAAATCACCAAACTTACAGGGATAACAAGTGAAATGCTGGAAACTCAGGGTCTAGTACAACAAGACGCAGCGAACATGTTTGCTGACATGGTCCGGCGTAGCAACCCCGGTCGTATTTTGTTCATAGCACACAATGCGCAATTTGACCTTGGTTTTTTAACTGCCTTTTTGTGCAAAAATGGATGTAACGATCTGGTCAGCCAGTTTGATGTAATAGACACGCTGACCATTTTGAAAGATAGAAAACAATATCCGCATAAACTTTCGGATGCTATAACATACTATAATTTGGGTAATCGGGCAAAAAATAGCCATCGTGCGCTTGATGATGTGAATGCGCTGTTTGCGGTTTTATCTGCTATGTCGAAAGAAGCGGATGACTTGCCAAGGTATGTAAATCTGCTTGGATATAATCCGAAATATGGCGTCAGTGGTGAACGCATCCCTCATGTTGTATATATGCCGCAAGGTTATGATTCTGCAACAAAACTTTACGAACAAACATAATGACATAATGCAAGGGGGTGTCGCAAAATGATTTGCTAAATCATGAGCGATATCCCCAAATTTTGTGCAGAAAAAACACAGCAACAGGTCAAAAAACCGTTGCCGTCAAATATTTGTGCAAAACTAATCTGATTTTGGCGTCACCGAATAAAGGGTATATACCCATTTTACGAAAAACTAAATATATTTACGCTACACACAAATGCTATTTTGCCTATCCGGATTCTTAATACACGATAAAGTCCATCATCGCGAGTATAAAATTTGGATGATCGGGGTGACGTTCCAAAGAAACACCCACAGGTTCTCCGGTTTCCCTATGTATAATCTCACGACCTATTTCTGTAAGTACATCAAGGTCTATATAACCCTTATCCACTTCTCCGTTTATCCACCTGATTGCGTATTCTGCGCCCATTTCTATTGCATGATACACATAGTTTGAAGCAAAACGCGCTTGGTTTGTCACAATATGCAAGTCGGCTCTTGCAATAATATCTTCTTCTATCCAGCTATCGATGTACACGATGAGTACGTCCTCCCGAACACCTTAAAAGCCTTGGATGTTAGCTGTAATCCTTGATAGCTATGAAGTATCAGTCCTTTTGGGGGATTGTTACTCTTAATCGCTTTATTCAAGGTATCAATCGCTAATTGTGCGTTTATTCGGGTGCTATTGAGCGTTGCAACAACATTGCGAAGGTCAGTGATGATCACATTTCCATCAGTTTAATGTAAGCCAGTTCCTAAACAGCAAGTATCTGCACCTCGTCATTTTTAACAGTCAAACCAACCTGTTTAATAGACATGGAATAATTTGAGATCATCTCCGAAGCAATTCTATCCTCAATCTCCTTCTGTATAAGTCTTCGCAGGTTCCTTGCACCAAATGCTTCAGAATAGGACTTTTTGGCCAAATATTCAACCAGAGCATCATCATATTTGAGCTCAACAGGCTTTTCAGCCATTGCCTCACGCAGCTCTTCAAGCATTAGCTTTGCAATAGCCTTGAAATTATCCTCCGTCAGATGATTGAAGTAAACAATAGCATCAACCCGGTTGATAAACTCCGGACGCAGGAAATCATTCAGAGCTTTTTCCGCCTTCTCTTTGCCCTGTTCATCTCGCGAACGATTAAAGCCCACAGCACCGTCCTTCTTATCACTTCCAGCATTTGTGGTCATAACGATGACAGTATTTTCAAAATTGATCATGCGTCCATGAGCATCCGTGATACGCCCATCATCAAGAATCTGAAGCATGATATTCATGACATCAGGATGAGCCTTTTCAATCTCATCAAAAAGCACAACACTATATGGCTTGCGACGAATCTTCTCCGTAAGCTGACCGGCCTCATCATAACCGATATAACCCGGAGGCGAACCAATGATGCGCGACACAGCATGTTTCTCCATAAACTCAGACATATCAAGCCTTATAAGTGACTCAGGAGAATCGAACAAATCGGATGCGAGCCGCTTTACCAATTCGGTCTTACCAACGCCGGTTGAACCAATGAAAATAAAAGAGACAGGCTTACGCTTAGGCGAAATGCCAACTCTATTACGCCTTATTGCGGCACAGACGGCTTCCACCGCATCGTCCTGACCGATAATATGCTCCTTTAGACGCTTATCAATCTCGGATAAACGCTTATATTCATCTTCGCGTATACTTGAGGCAGGAATTTTTGTCCAAAGCTCGATGACACGAGCGAGATTGTCAAGCGTAAGCTCAGGCGCACCTTTCTCCTCGAGAATATCAAGCTCATCGGTAAGCCTTAAATCCAGACTGCGAATTTCGGCAAGACGAGCGTAATCACTTCCGTTAGGCGCTGAAAGTATCATTTCGCGCTCTTTTTGAAGATCAGATTTTTCTTTATTTATGCTATCTTTGCGAGCAATTACCTCAGACTTTAAGTTCATATCAGAACAAGCCTCATCAATAAGGTCTATAGCCTTGTCGGGTAAAAATCTGTCAAAAATATATCGCTCAGACAAAATAACAGCTTGCCGGGCCATTTCGTCTGGAATGCGGACACCGTGGAAATCCTCATAATAATGTTTGATCCCCATGATGATATCTATCGACTCGCTGATAGACGGTTCAGACACGACTACAGGCTGGAATCTACGCTCAAGTGCAGCATCTTTTTCAATATGCTTTCTATACTCTGTGAAAGTAGTCGCACCAATAACCTGTATTTCGCCGCGAGATAAAGCAGGCTTGAGAATATTGGCGGCATTCATTGAACCTTCGGCATCTCCAGCACCCACGAGACTATGAACCTCATCAATAACAAGAATCACATTGCCGTGATTTCGGATCTCCTCAACCAATCCTTTCATACGGCTTTCAAACTGACCGCGAAATTGCGTACCCGCAACCAATGCAGTCAAATCAAGCAAGTAGACTTCTTTATCACGCAGCTTGTTTGGCACATTACCATCAAAAATACGCTGAGCGAGACCTTCGGCAATAGCCGTCTTTCCGACCCCCGGTTCGCCGATGAGGCAGGGATTGTTTTTCTGTCGTCTATTGAGAATCTGCACGACACGCTCGGTCTCAGTCTCGCGCCCGACAATCCTATCGAGCTTGCCGTCAGAAGCCTTAAGTGTCAATGAAATGCAATAACTTTCAAGATACTTACGTTTTTTTCCGCTTCCTGGTCCATGCCCCATCTTATCAGGACCTTCGCGTCCGGGTCTTGGGAAATCACGCGGTGGAGAATCATCAGGACCGCCAAAAAGCCTATTTAAAAAAGGAAAAGTAGCAGTTTTACCGTCATCAGTGCTATCTTCCTGTTCAACAAGACCTTCCATGCCACCCATCGCGTCCATCATTTCATCGGTCAGACTTTCCAAATCATCATCAGTCAAGCCCATTCTCTTTATGATATCCTCAACGGGTTTGATATTCAGTTCACGCGCACATTTAAGACAAATGCCCTCATTTGAGCTTTGTCCATTTTCAATTCGCGTTATGAATACCACGGCCGCATTTTTCTTACATCTAGCACATATCGTTGGTCGCATTAATCAAAAAACCTTCTTTCCGGGAGAATTGCAAATCTTAGCGAAGCGTGTCAGAATTTGCATCCTTTACGCATCGCTGCACATTTGCAGTTTTGGAACTGTGTTCCATGCTCTTCATAATCCTTACATATTTAAATAGGTAACTGACCAGAGCAATAAAAGTCAAACCTATAGCAAATGAAATTAAAGTGATAGACGTCCAATCCGGGAGGTTCCTAAATAGCATAAGTGTTACGCAAACGAGAAAGAACACAACAGTCGAAGCCTTGCCGATGAGATTCGAAGCGGGTAATTCAGCATGCGCCTTTCTGTGTAGCACCAAACCTCCCGCGCCCATTAGAAGCTCTTTAACTCCAGCCAGAAGAACAGCCCAAAAAGGAATCAGCCCATCGATGGTAATACAAACCATGACTGCAATAGTCATGAGCTTATCCCCCAAAGGGTCAAGAACCTTCCCCAATTCCGAAGATACTTTGTATTTCCGAGCTAAGTATCCATCAAGAAAATCGCTGAATGCTGCCACCGCATAAACCAACACAGCATAAAGATTATTATCACTGTCGTCGGAAAAATATACAATTATAAATACCGGAACGAGACAAATCCGAAATACAGATACTATATTCGGAATAAACTTCACTCTGAAACTCCCCCCATTGCTTAAATACCAAGCATATCTGCAACAATATTGTTGTTGACCAAATAATTGAGCACAGTAGTGCCTTCAACTATATCTAATGCCAAAAGTCCAAAATACCGAACAAAGGTAGCCAGCGCAAAAACGATCAGCATCCCTTTAGCAAATCCAAATGCCGTTCCGGCAATAACATCAACAAGTCTTAGCCCGGGCAAGGAGAACACAAACCCGACCAAGTTCCCGATGACCGCGAAAACTATTGCGATGAGCACGAAAGCCACGACAAAAACTGCAATATACGCAAGAGCGCCTGAAAGCTGATCGGCAATTCTTTCTGAAAGCGACAACTCTGAATCTCCGCCAACGGCGAGCTCTGCGACCCTGCCGGCGGCTGGAGCAGGCAAACCAATTTGCCTAAGCGCTGAATAAGCAGTTACGAATGCTTCTGCTTGATCTGCATTATCTATGTACTCATAATCAACCTGATATTCGTCCAAATCCGAAAGCGTTGTATCGACAATACCGCCAACAAAAGGATTTAACATGCCCTTGAACTCATCAGAATATGCAGTAGCGGCAATATTGGCGACCAAGATCGCAACAATCAGAGAAACGATACCAAAAACACCTCTGATAAGCCCGCTTCTGTAGCCTCGCCATACACAAAACAAAACTATGCCAATAATGGTCAAATCTATAAATAGAGTAGTCAATTCAACCTCCGGAGATAAATTTGCCCTGATGGGCTGAAAAATTTAAAAGTCTAATCTGAAAACAATTGCTGCATGCTCACCTGTTGCAAGCGCCTTTCCATTGCCAAATGCCAACACCCTGCTCACACCTGATAATGACGCCCGATCTCCGTCTGATGGAAATTCTTCAAAATTGGAATCATAAAACATAACACCATCACCACGGAGCACAGCTAGAAATCCGCCGCCGAACGACATAGAAGCAATCTCGCGCTCAGTGGGATATTCGGCGATAATATCACCGCCCTCGTCGAGTCTCAGAAGCCTGCCGGTATGACCAACACCATAATCCAACAGATGAAGTATAGTAAAACCGTCTTCGAAAATATAACCACCAAGCCGACTGGCGAAAAACTCAAACTTAGCGCTGCTTACCCCATTTACATCAATGATAATCAGCATATTTGTTGAAATTGCAAGCAAATCACCATTGGGAAGAAATCGCATATCAATTATGAGTTCTCCCGGCAATACAAACTCATTGTTCGGTTCGACTTGGTTGAGCCCATGATATAGTGTGATCCTGCTTCCGGTTTCTGTCAGGTTCAAAACCGCCAAACTCCTGTTGTCTGCGGATAGTACAGAAGAAAGGATATATCCCCCGCCAAGATTTACACGAAAAACGCCAGCGCCTTGGCTATTGAATACCGTTGTGACGCCTCTGAGACCTCCGCCTTCTTGGGTACTGACGGTAAACCAACCGTTTTGGTTAATTGATGCTGAAACTATCGCGCCACTTACCTCAAAAGAAGAGAGAATTTGGTTATTGTTGAAAACCCGGACTGCGGTCCCACCGATATCGAAAGCTACGGCTCTGCCATTTGCGGAGACTATAGCGGGACGTGTCATACGAAAAGAATCACTTAGAGATTCATGTCCGCTGTAATCGAGAACCTTTATTCCTAGCGTACCTGCAGAGGCAAAAGAACCTCCAAGATCCGCAAAGACCCTATCACGACCGACGTAAAAGGAAAACTCATCTACAGCTTCAACTTGGGTGCGAGGAGTGAATAAATTAGTAAGCCACGACATCTCTATAGTGCGTTCTGTTATTAGCGAAATTGAAACATATGCCAGAACCGCGAGAGATACTATCGAAAATAGCACCCCTATAAGCCTGCGCCACAGCTTTTTCGGTTTTTTACTGCCAGACATCAATCAACAACTCCGATTCAACGCGATTTAAGATTATATCATTCTTTTCTTCAAAAAGAAACAAAAATTAAGTAAACATTTCGCCAACAATGCCTTCATACCAAATCCGGGTCATATAAAGACCGCCGGGCGGGACCGTTGGACCGGTATATCGGCGGTCTCCCTGTATCAACAATCCGGGCAGCTCATCAGGGGGAATTTTACCCTCAGAAACATACAAAAGAGTGCCCGCCATTGCCCTTGCCATGTTATAAAGGAATCCATTTGCACACACACGCAGCTCTGTCAGCGGCCATTTCTCTTCGATTTCATACCAGTATACTGTTCTGACGGTCGTTTTGGTTACTGACCCAACCGAACGAACAGCAGAAAAATCGTGAGTACCCACGAAATGTTCAGCGGCAAGCCTCATAGCCTTGATATCAAGTGTTAATGGGTAAAAATACGCCCTATCCGAATAAAAAGGATTGCGTATCCGGGAATTGTAAATCCTGTAGGTATACTCTTTTTTGATACATGACAAATTAGCATCAAATCCATCGGGTGCATCAACCGCCGCTTGTATTGCGATATCCGGAGGTAAAAGAGAATTGATTGCCAAAGGAAAACGATCTGTAGGAATTGCCGACGAAGTTTTAAAGTTAGCGCAATATAGCTCCGCATGAACGCCAGCATCAGTTCTTCCGCACCCACTAACTTTAACTGTATGACCGCAGAGGCGCGAGATGACCGCTTCCAATGTACCCGCAATGGTTTGCTCAGACTTTTGAACCTGCCAACCATGATACTTTGACCCCTCATACATTAATCGAACAGCAATATTTCTCAAGTCACGATACTCCCTATTTCAAAGTTCCTGCTACACCTGTCCAAATCCCCAGTTACGAAGGAAAATTACCGCTGCTATAACAACAATGCCAAGGAACAAAGACACATAGTCAGTCCGGCATGCACGCAAAACATTCATTCTGGTCCTGCCTTCACCCCCATGATAACAGCGGCTTTCCATTGCGGTAGCCAGCTCGTCAGCTCTGCGGAAAGCGCTGATGAACAGCGGTATAATAAGTGGAAGAACAGCCTGGGCCCTTTTTATCAAGCCGCCGGACTCGAAATCCGCACCTCTTGCCTTTTGGGCAGAGATTATCTTGTCCGTCTCCTCAATCAGAGTTGGAATGAACCTCAAAGCTATACTCATCATCATAGCAAGTTCGTGGATTGGCAAATGTATTTTCTTGAGCGGGTTAAGCATCTGCTCAAGAGCATCAGTCAATGCGATGGGAGATGTTGTATATGTCAGTAAGAAAGTACCAACGATCAACATTACAAGCCGCGCAGCCATGAAAACAGCAGACAATAAACCTTCCCGAGTGATTACGATAAAGCGATATTCAAATAAAATCGTATCGCCTCTTATGAAAAAAATATTCAAAAAAACAGTTAGAGAAATTATAATCAAAACGGGTTTGAGACCTCGGAAAATTGCCTTAGCTTTGATTCTGGAAAGCGCTATGCAAGTTAGCAGGATTACAAACATCAACAAGTAAGCCAAGAAGCCTCTTGCCAGAAAAAGTGCGGTGATGTAAACAAAGGTGAGCAAAAGCTTGAATCTGGGATCAAGCCTGTGGACAATCGTATTGCCAGGGAAGTACTGACCAAGGGTGATGTCTTTAAGCATTTCTCGCGCCCTCCCTCGGTGCTAACAATCGCAATTCCTGCTGCATTTGCTTTATAGTGATAACATCATTTGGCAAGGGCAGCCCCAGTGCACGAAGTTTTGCGGCGACCAATGACACCTTAGGAGCAGCAAGCCCTAACTGCGTAAGAGCTTCGAGATTGGAGAACACATGTGCAGGAGTTCCATCCATGACTATAGAGCCTTTTTGAAAAAGCACTATACGGTCAACATTGCGAGCAATCTCCTCCATATCATGTGTTACCATAATTACAGTCGCATTATGAGCCAACTTATAACTCATGATATTTTTGATGATATCATCTCGACCACGAGGATCCAGACCGGCGGTAGGTTCATCAAGAATCAGAACCTCCGGACGCATTGCTATAACTCCGGCAATAGCCGCACGGCGCTTTTCGCCGCCGGAGAGTTCAAATGGAGATTTTTGCAATAGCTGATCGTCAAGACCGGCAAAACCGGCAGACTCAAGCACCCGGTCACGTATCTCCGACTCAGAAAGTCTCATGTTTTTGGGTCCAAATGCAATATCTTCAAAAACAGTTGATTCAAACAATTGGTATTCTGGATACTGAAAAACAAGCCCGACCTTAAACCGTACATCACGTGTGAAACCTTTTGAACTATGTATGTCACGACCATTGAGGTAAACATGCCCGGAAGTAGGCTTCATAAGACCATTTAGATGCTGTATCAATGTAGATTTACCGGAGCCGGTAGCTCCAATAATCCCTAGATATTCGCCTTCCTTAACCGCAAAATCAATATCGTTAATAGCGACATGCTCGAAAGGCGTTCCGGGGCTGTAAATATGTGTAAGTTTCTCAGTTTTTAATATAAAGTCCAATATATCATCTCACTTTTTGCTGCTTTTGCTCCTGCGGTACCAATCATAAATTGACTCGACGCATTCATCCACAGTGAGCGCTTCAAACGGCAAATCAAACCCATCTTCTCTCAAGTTGTGGATGAGCGAAGTGGTCTCGGGCACATCCAATCCTGCCTCGCGCAAAGTAGCTTCGTTTGCAAAAACCTCACGAGGTACACCATCCATTATTACCTCGCCGCCGGACATGACTATGACCCTGTCCGCGTATGCAGCCTCATCCATATGGTGGGTAATAAGAACTGCTGTAACACCTAGATTATCACGAAGGCTGCGAATTACTTTGACTACACTTTCCCTGCCCCTAGGGTCCAGCATGGCCGTAGGCTCGTCAAACACAACGCAATCCGGCTCCATTGCAAGAACTCCCGCGATCGCTACTCGCTGTTTTTGTCCACCCGAAAGCAAATGAGGCGCATGTTTACGATACTCATACATACCGACCGCTAGAAGAGCCTCATCGACACGCCGCCGAATCTCATCCGGTGGGTATCCTAGGTTTTCCGGCGCAAAAGCGACATCCTCTTCAACAACAGTGGCGACGATTTGATTATCCGGATTCTGAAAAACCATGCCAACGCGCCTGCGAATTTCGAGAGTAAGATTCTCATCCGATGTATCTGCACCACCAACTAAAACACGTCCTCCCTGAGGAAGCAAAATAGCGTTGAAATGTTTAGCTAAAGTAGATTTACCGGAACCATTGTGACCGATAATGGCGACAAATGTACCCTTTTCAATCTCAAGATCAAGCCCTTTAAAAACAACCTTAGGTGCCGCATCATCTGCCGGAATATATGTAAATTCAAGTTTTTCAGTTACGATTATATTTTCCAATAGTAGTTACTTCTCCCAACGACAAGTTGCTCCGCATGGTAAAGCCAATCCACTTGCCGTTACAGGCAACCCTAACTCGCGGCTTTCCGAGCGACCACCAAGCAATGACTTCGTGATATATGTCAAAGTTGAAGGAGACAAGCCCGTAGTGTAAGAATTTATAAGCAGAAACAACGGATTATCACTTAAAACCATAGCACAGAGCTTAACAAAATCATACAAGCTATCCTCAAGCTTCCAAACCTCACCGGAAGGACCTCTGCCGTAAGAAGGTGGATCCATGATAAGAGCGTCATATTTACGCCCGCGTCTGATCTCTCTCTCAACAAATTTTGCACAATCATCAACGATCCAGCGTATTGGCTTATCCTCAAGACCGGATGCAATAGCGTTTTCCTTAGCTCGAGAAACCATTCCCTTGGCAGCATCGACATGACAAACATTTGCGCCTGCTGCTGCTGCTGCCAGAGTTGCCGCACCGGTATATGCAAATAAGTTGAGCACATTTACCTCGCGGTTGGCGGACTTGATTTTTTCTGAGAGATATTCCCAGTTAACAGCCTGTTCAGGGAAGAGACCTGTGTGTTTAAAATTCATAAGACCGACATTGAACACTAAATCATCAAAGCAGACCTGCCATTTTGGGGGAAGTGAATTTTTTCGCCACTCACCGCCGCCCGAACTGGAGCGCAAATAAACAGCATCGGGATTATACCATCCGGGATGCTCCTTTGGGGTTTGCCAAATAGCCTGTGGATCAGGTCGCACGAGAATAAATTCGCCCCACCGCTCCAGCTTCTCGCCACCGGAACAATCAAGAAGTTCATAATCAAACCATTTGTCTGCAAGCCACATATCAACGCACTCCATCATAATTATGCAATCACGAATTATATCATTTAACCACTCCATAGTCAAATTTTCAAAAAACGAAATTTATTGACACAAATATAAACGCAGTGGTAAAATGATTTGCAGAAATCGGTGCAAACAGGTGTAGCATGTGGACGAGCATAAAACTCCTGTTACTAAGCAGCGAAAAGAAAATATCACATAACATAGTGGGTGACATGTGGACGAGCAGAACCCTTCTGTTGTAAAGGCGGCGCAAGCTTTCAGTGGATTGTGTCCGGATTTCTTTACATCGTCCTTTGTAGTGCTTGTATCTGTGGGATTTTGCCGTTCCCCTTGCCGAAACAGTGGACAGGGTGACGGTTTTTGTTATTTGGGGAGGTAAGGGCATGGTGAGAAAATTTGTAGGCAAATTTTCGATTTACCATCTAATGGTAATCACGTTGTTGGCGGCTCTCGGTATAGCTGTGAAAATCCCCCTGCAACCGCTGGCACAGATGATAACTGGACCGCTATTTGTACCCGGAGGGGCTATGGCGGGCGGGATTTACATGATGTTTCTCGTCCTTTCGGTCGCGATAACCGGCAAGGCGGGAGCTGCGCTGCTCTGCGGATTTGTGCAAGCGATTCTGGTGATGATAACCGGCGTTGGTGGACACCATGGAGCGATGACCATCGTTACATATACTTTGCCGGGTTTGGCAATTGACCTATTAATGCTGATATCTCGTCACAGAGGGTGTTGCCGGATGTGCTGTTTTTTTGGCAGCATGGCAGCGAATGTAACAGGGACCCTGCTTGTCGGATTTGCTTTTTTTGCGATACCGCCCATTCCGCTTTTGCTTATGCTGTGCTCGGCGGCACTTTCAGGTGGACTCGGTGGACTTTTGGCGTGGTCGATTACGAAACGAATGGGGAGCAATAAATGAGCGAAACAGACGTGCTGCATGAACAACAGAAGAAAACCGGCAAAAGTACGGTGATCATAATAGCTATACTCTGTGTGCTTGTTACGGCTGTTGTGGTGCTCGCTGTACTTCACCGTTCGACTATGCCAGAGGGACACCTTGAACTACAAGCCGCCAGAGAGTTTTTGATAACTGCCGGAGAAGATACACGCAATGTATCATTGTCGGATTTGCATACCATTGGGCAAATGGAGATTTCGTCAAGTCCGAGGGGAGAATTGCGGACCTTTACCGGTGTGCCACTTGTGCGGATATTCGAGCATTTCGACTTAGACTATTCTGAAGTCAGAACTGTTGTCTTTACCGCGCTCGATGGATTCGTGACCGCAGTATCAATTGCGGAAGCGTTAGATGAGGCGAATGTTTTTATTGTCTTTGAAGAAGATGGTCGGCCGCTCGGGACAAGGGAGGAAGGTGGTCATGGTCCATATATGCTTGTCGTGGCGCAGGACTCGTTTCCCAACCGTTGGGCGAGGTATATTGCGGAGATAACATTGTCATGACAGCGATAGAGGTCAGAAATCTTTCAGTGTCTTACGGGGAGCACAATGTTTTGTGTGATTTCTCGCTTGTAGTGGAAGTCGGAGAGGCTGTGTTGATAAAAGGTCCTTCGGGATGTGGGAAGTCAACGCTGCTGCACGCCATTTGCGGATTGATCCCGGAGATTATTGAAGCTGAATGTTCCGGCGAAGTTTTCATGTTTGGTGAACCGGTGCAAAATCTAAGCGTTGCGGAACGAGCAAAACGGCTGGGAATAGTATTCCAGAACCCTGAAACTCAGCTATTTTGTGATTCGATTGAAGATGAAATAGCATTTGGGCTTGAAAACATTTGCATGCCACGAGATGCGATGGCGCGGCGAATAGATGAGATGCTAAAGCTAATAAACATGGAGAAGTTTCGCTTTGCCTCGCCGAAAGAGTTATCGGGAGGGCAGAAACAGCGTGTGGTACTTGCCGCTGTCATGGCGCTTAATCCAAAGGTTCTATTGCTTGACGAGGCGCTCTCCCAACTTGACCGCCGAGGGAAAGAAGCGCTTAGGGAGCAATTTTGTAAGCTCAGGCGCGAAGGACGTACGATGCTGATGGTGGATCATGATGATGAGCTTGTGTCAATTGCGAGTCGTAGTATAAATTTATCAAGTCCATTGTAAGTGTTTTAGGAGAATACAGAAATGAAGCAAAGATCAAAACCCAAGGTTTTTTATAGTTAATGGCTGACGGATTTTCGATTGAAGTGAAAAACGTGAGATTCACCTATCCCATTAATGAAAAACGGCACAATTTCACGCTCGCTGTTGAATACTTTACAGCATCGGGGCGCTGTACTGCGCTGATGGGCGAAAACGGAAGCGGGAAAACAACGCTTGGTAAGCTGGCAGCAGGGCTGCTGCGACCGGATACTGGGTGTGTCCTGTATAATGGAGAGGATATTGCAGGGTGGAAACTCGGACAGATCGGAAGGCAGGTTGGCTATCTGTTTCAGGAACCATCGCGGCAGCTTTTTACACCGCGACCGCTTGAAGAGATAGCGTTCCCTCTGGAGCTGCGTGGTGTTCCTACGCAAGAGGCTGAGGCAATGGCGATGGAACTCCTGCGGCAATTTGAACTGGAAAATATAGTAGACAGCACGACCTACACGCTCAGCCGAGGTGAAAAACAACGGCTTGCTATCGCGGCGGCTATGGTAGTGGAACCTCGATTTTTTGTACTGGACGAGCCAACGACCGGTTTGGATAAACGACGCCGAGGTATTTTGGCAGACACTCTGCACTCGCTTATGTCGAAAAATGTCCGGATTTTGCTCATTAGCCATGACAAAGAGTTTGTGGAAGCACTGAATGCGGATATTCGGATCATGGACGAGGGGAGGATTGTTGATGCATAAATTGCCTGACCCACGTGTTGTATTCGCAATTGCACTTGTACTGTCGAGTTTTGCCGTTGTTATCCGTGAAGATATTCTGCTTATGTTCGGACTTATGCTGATTTCACTCTTGTGCGCTGTGCTCATCGGTGTGGATTTTCATAAGTTGTGGCGCAGGCTTAAGCGCTTGTTGCAGTTGCTGGTTATAGTTTCAATCTTACGGAGTATGTTTGTGCCGTCAGGTACAGTCATGTTGGAGCTTTTGGGGGTCCGGTTGCTAACCGTTGGCGGTATTGAGATGGGGGCGCTGGTGCTCCTGCGGCTTGGTCTTTTTATCACTAGCGGGGCAATGTTCACATGCTACAGTGTTCGGACGCTTATTCAGGGTATGGTGCAAATCAAAATGCCATATGAGATAGCCTACATGGTTTCGGTTGGTGTGAGATTCATTCCGCAGCTTGCCGAAGAACTCAAAGACAGTTTGACGGCACTGCAATTGCGCGGTGTTGTGATCGAAGAATTGAAGCTAAAGAAAAAACTCTCATTGTACACATATCTTATGCTGCCGGTAGTGGTTTCCAGTATGCAAAATGCTAAAGAGCTTGCGATGAGCATGGAGATGCGGGCGTTTCGGGCGCAGAGAAATCGCACAAGCTTTTTTGAACTCTCGCTTTGTACGAGTGACATTGTTATGCTATGCGGTGTGTTAGCGTTTACAATACTTATGACTGTAATATTATTCATGGGGGTGCGGATATTTTGAAAGTACTCAGTGTTTGTGGTATATCAAATAGCGGAAAAACAACGACAGTTGAAAAAATTATTACAGAGCTTACGGCACGAGGATATCGCGTTGGATCTGTCAAGGAGATTCACTTTGAGACATTTGCCATTGACCCCGATCCACAAAGCAACACGCGGCGTCATCGTGCAGCCGGGGCGCGGCTCGTTTGTGCGCGAGGAACCAACGAAACAGACTTATTGTTTGATGAGATGCTTCCGGTGCATAAAATAATTGAGTTTTATGAAAAGGATTATGACTGGGTTGTGATGGAGGGGGTGTCGGATGTTTGCGTTCCCGCGATAGTTACCGCCCACGGCGAAGAGGACCTTGCCGAAAAATGGAATGATATGACCTTTTGTGTATCGGGGCGCATATCATCGCGGATAAAGGAATATCGCGGTGTCCCCGCGATTGATGCAACTGCTGATGTAAAGCGGATTGTGGATCTAGTTGAACTTAAAGTCTACGACCGATTGCCAAATTTCCCGCCAGCGTGCTGTGCGGCTTGCAACATGGATTCTTGCATTGATTTTGCTCGTGCGGTTTTGGCAGGGAAAAGAAAGCGTAGCGACTGTATTGCGGATAGAGGTGTTGAGCTGCTAATTAACGGTCGGCGTATCAACATGGTTCCGTTTGTGCAGAATCTTTTAAGGAACGCCGCGCTTGGAGTTATAAGCGAATTAGATGGTTATATACCGGGGTGTAAAATTGACATTAAATTCTGAACCGACCCGATTTAAATCAAAGCGAAACACGGTCTTATTGTGTGATGGAGTTATTGAAAAACATTACTCATCTGTGGAAATGGCTGCGTTTGAAGCGCGAGAGCTGAGAAGGCTAAAAACGCTTGGGTTTTTGCGTGTTCCGGAGGTTGTTGAGTTGAGTGGAGCTGTACTGAAAATGCAATATATCCCCGGAGATACGCTGCCTGATATCATTGCGCATTCGGAAAACTCATCAGCATCAATCAGTGCTGAGACGATTGTAGATAGTCTTGTTGGCTGGCTGCGTGAGTTTTATAGAGCTGTTGATACCGACATAACCGGAGAAATTCGAGGCGATGTAAATGGTCGTAATTTTATTTTTGACGGCACTTATTGTTGGAGTGTCGATTTTGAAGAAAAAATTTACGGTGTGAAAGAGCAAGATATAGGACGCCTTATGGCGTTTATTCTGACCTACGATCCCGCGGGAACATCGGTAAAAAAGGAACTTGCCGAAATGCTTTTGAAACTTGCCGTGCGGGAAATTCAAGTTGAGGTCGAAGAAATTTTCAGATGGCGCGATTTGGAACTTCAGGCAATGATGCGGCGTCGGACAAAGATACCTTTGGCGCATCTGAATAATTTATAACATTACTCCGACACATCCATTGTGGCGTAAGCATTTAAGTCCATGCTCGCTCGGACGCCCGCCATATACTCGTAATACCCCTGACAACCGATCATTGCTGCGTTATCACCACATAGATTGAGCGGCGGTATAAAAAGTGTGCGACCTTCGCGCTCGGTGGCACGAAGTAAGTCGGACCTGATGCGCGAATTTGCGGCAACACCGCCCGCGATCGCGATTTTCTCTCGTCCATATTCCGATGCAGCCGCCATAACGCGAGGGACGAGGATATCACTTACAGCAACTGCAAACGAAGCAGCAAGTGAAGCTTTGTCAATCTCTTCGCTCTTTTGCTCCGCATTATGAACAAGGTTGACCACTGCCGTTTTCAGCCCCGAAAAGGACATATCGTAAGGCTGTCCGTCAATTACCGGGCGAGGTAAATGAAAAAGAGATTCGTCACCTATGCGAGCAAGCTTGTCGAGGGCGGGTCCACCCGGATAGCCTAAGCCGAGCACTCGGGCAACCTTGTCAAAACACTCCCCTGCGGCATCGTCACGAGATCGCCCTACGATTACAATGTCTGTGTAACCGCGAACATCAACGATAAGACTGCTGCCGCCGGAAGCGATCATGCACAAAAATGGGGGCTCAAGCTCTGGAAAAGCAATATAATTTGATGCGACGTGCCCGCGGATATGATGAACCGGAATAAGTGGCACATCAAGCGCCATCGCAAGCCCCTTTGCAAAATTCACTCCTACGAGCAGTGCGCCGATAAGCCCCGGCGCATAAGTAACTGCAACCGCATCAATATCACTTTTGACAATTCCGGCGTTATTTACCGCCAACTCAGCCAGCTTTCCAATCCATGCGGCATGGTTTCGTGAAGCAATCTCTGGAACAACTCCGCCATACAAGGCGTGCATATTAACCTGCGAAAAAATCTCGCTCGCCAGAATCTCGCGCCCATTGCGCATAATAGCGACAGCGGTTTCATCGCAGGATGTTTCGATAGCTAAAACAATCATACTAGTGCTCCATTAATAATTACATTCCCTAATCATAATAACAGCATCCTCTAGGGGATCGACATAATAATCTTTCCTCTGGCTGATCGGCAAAAAACCATGTTTTAAATAAAGGGAAATCGCGGAATCATTGCTCTTGCGAACCTCGAGGATGATCGAGGTGAGGTCAATGTTTCGTGCATGATCAAACAAGGAAGCAACCAACATGTCCGCAACACCTTGACGCTGCGCAGACTTTTTCACAGCGATTTTTAGCAATTCCCCGACATCCACAATCCGGCGAAGGATCACAAACCCCAATATGCCGACACTATCTTGCTTTGCGATACGAAAAAATGAATCTGTGTTATTGACTTCGTCGAGAAGCATGTCAAACGACCAAGGCGGCGAAAAAGAATCCCGCTCTATGTCCATTATCTGAGGCAGAGCGTGCTCCGTTGCCATATCAATGATTATTGAATTGACCGCTGCCATCACAATTCTCCGATTTTCAGCTATTTAGTGCAGGGTGTGGTTTAGTGCGCACTGCCACCGGGCTTTTGAGTTTTGGCTAAAATGCTACTTCGCTTCAAACCAGCTTGTTCCGACGTGTGTCTCTGCGACCAGCGGTACAGAAAGAGAGGTGGCACCCTCCATTTCCTCGCGCAGTATCTTGCTGACCAAATTAGCCTCGCATTCAGGGCATTCTGTAATGAGCTCATCATGAACCTGCAAAATCAACCGAGCCTCAAGCCCCTCGGATTTTATCCTGTTAGCAACATTTATCATAGCGATTTTTATGATATCGGCAGCGGTGCCCTGTATAGGCATATTTAGTGCAACACGCTCCCCGAATGCTCTCATATTGAAATTGGTTGATTTGAGTTCGGGCAAGTATCTTCGGCGACCAAAAAGCGTGGATACGTACCCAAGTTCCTTTGCGCTGGTAACTATGTCAGTCATGTACTTTCTAACGCCGGAATATTTTGTGAAGTATGAATCGATATACTCTCGTGCCACCTTTGACGTGACGCCGATGTCATTAGCCAGCGAAAATGCCGAAATACCATAAACAATGCCGAAGTTAACAGCTTTCGCTCGGAAACGCTGTTCAGCAGTGACCTCGCAAAGCGGAACTCCGAACACCTGTGATGCCGTGACAGAATGTATATCATCGGCTTGGTCGAAAGCGGCAATCATAACAGGGTCGCTTGAGATATGCGCAAGCAAACGCAATTCGATCTGAGAATAATCCGCGTCTACCAGCACATTGCCCTCGTTTGCTACGAACATCTTTCGGAGCTCTCCGCCCATTGCCTTTCTGACCGGGATGTTTTGTAAATTAGGTTCGGTAGACGACAGTCGCCCGGTGGCGGCAACAGTCATCTGGAAACGAGAGTGGATGCGACCATCGGGCCCGATGACCTTTAGAAGTCCGTCGGCATATGTGGACTTCAACTTGGTCAGCTCCCTGAAATCCTTAATATATGCGATTATTGGATGCTTGCCGGTCAAACTATCCAGCACCTCGATATTTGTTGAATAACCGGTCTTGGTCTTCTTTGGAGTAGGAAGCATTAGCTTGTCAAATAATATAGCGCCAAGTTGCTTGGGAGAATTTATGTTGAAAGACTCACCGGCAAGCTCGTATATTTGTGCCTCGGTCTTCGATATGTTTACGGCGAGAGTTGCGCTAAAACGCTCAAGCGCAGCTTTGTCAATGAGAAAGCCTGCGTTTTCCATCTCGGCAAGCACATTGCATAAAGGCAATTCGATATCTGTATAAAGCTTTTCGAGTGCAAGCTCCTTGAGCTTGAGGCTCAAAGCGCTCGACAGGAGCAATATAGCATAGACCTCCTCGGCAATGGTATTATCGTTGTCGGAAAGCATAGTCATTTGACCGTTTTCCTCGCCGGAAGCCATTGGTGAATACCCGCAATATCGCTCGGATATTCTGGTTAACGAGTAATTGCTATCGGTTGGAGAGATAAGGTATGCAGCAAGTGCGGTGTCGAAAATCCACCCCTCTGTATTAATGCCGCGATCAAGACATGCGCGCATGATATCTTTAGTATTATGACCTGCTTTCTTTACATCCCTGCCCAGCAACACAGCAAGAGTCTCGTCAAACCCTTTGGTCTCGCGAGTAAGACAGGTAACAGGTTTGCCGACGCCAACTGCGACTGCAACACGATCGAAAAACTCTGTATCTATATTCAGTGCGACATGCTCGGCAGATTTTATCTCCTCTAGCAAAGCCGCACATTCTGCGGCTGTTTTAATGTTGACAATAACAGGTGCGTCCACATAATCGGACACAGATGCAACAGCATCACCTCGTGGTGAGTGTAAGCCGAACTCTTTTATCATGCGCGAAAAACCAAGTTTCTTAAATAGCTCGTACAACCTGTCGTTATCGGGCTCAAGACGAAGACAGTCATCGGGGGTTAGTTCAAGTGGTGCGCCGCAGTGGATAGTGGCGAGCTCGTGAGATAAATCTGCCATCTCGCGCCCCGCTATAAGCTTCTTGCGAACAGCGTCCTTTATATCAAGCGCATCAAGATCAGAATATATTTCTTTGACACTTCCAAATCGCCGGACAAGATCAAGAGCCGTCTTTTCGCCAACCCCGGCAACGCCCGGAATGTTATCGGAAGCGTCGCCCATGAGAGCCTTTAAATCGATCATTTTCGAAGGCTCAAAACCATATTCTTCAGAGAATACAGCGGGGGTGTAATCTTTAGTTTCGGTTTGCCCCATCCGTGTCTTTATATTCTTTACTCGGGTGTAGTCCGTTACTAGTTGCAGAGTGTCCTTGTCGCCGGTGACTATGACGCATTCCCATTGTGTTGCTTCGCAGCTTTTAGCAAGAGCGCCGAGCAGATCATCCGCTTCCCATCCCTCGAGTTCGCAACGGCGAATATTCAGGGCGTCGAGAACTTCTTTGAGTATTGGCATTTGAACTGCAAGGTCCTCGGGCATTCCACTGCGGTGTGCCTTGTACTGATCGTAACGACCATGTCGGAAAGTTGCGACAGGGGTATCGAACATTACGCAAATAGCGTCCGGGGATTCCTCACCAATGAGCTTTTGAAGAATTGAGAGAAAACCATATACAGCATTAGTTGGAGTTCCGTCGCTTGCAGACAAATGCCTGATGCCATAAAACGCCCTGTTGACTATACTGTTACCATCAATTGACAAAAGTTTTTTGCTCATGACGTCTCCCTTAATATCGACCCACTTTACTCAAACAAAACATAGACAGAAGAATAGAATACATTGTCCTTGGTTTCGAAACGAGCATCGCCTCCATTATTTTCAGCAACTGTATAAATGGAGGAAAGACCGATGCCTTCGCCCTCGCGTTTGGTCGAATAGAAAATGCCGTCCCGCTCAAGGAAGGTCCCATCAAAACTATTTTCCATTGTTATTGTGAGAGAGTTTTCTTCCACGTAACTGAAAAGCTTTATAAACCGATCCTCTTTTCGCAAGTTGCGACAAGCCTCGGTGGCATTTTCGAGTAAATTGCCTAATATAACGCACAGATCACTATCTTTCACAAGACCGGTATTAGCAGGAACGTTGAGCTTTACGGTTATTGTAATATCCTCGTTTTCGGCAATGGTCAGATAATGTGAAGCTATGGCGTTAACTGCATAATTGTCACAATAAACCTTGCGACGTGCCGAGGTCAATCCAAACTCGAGCCCCTCGAGATACCCAGAGATACCAGGCATGTCGCCTGCTTGGGCATACTCGTTTATAACGGCAAGATGGTGGCGCATGTCGTGTCTCATATACTTAGTGGCTTCAACATTTTTCATAAGCCGACCAAATTGCTCGCGCTGAAATTCCAGTTGATTTTCTGCGATAATTTCATGGGCGATTAGTCGCTGCTTCTCTGCGTTGGACTCCAAAATCTCGCGTACTGTGACCAATGTAAGTGCCAACGATGTCAGCAAGGCAAATAAGAGTGCGTAATTCTGCGCCAAAAATCTACCATGTGAGGAAAGACCTTCGTTGCCAAGCAATATTTCATATACTGCACCATAAAGCAGTGCCGCTGCACCTACGAGAAATATTATGTGATGAGGTTCGACTTTGCGTAGTTTGAGTACGAGTCGAACAATGATGAATAGAACTATGAGTCCGAGGGCAACTTCGTAAATGGTGGTAGCCAAACCAAAAGCTGAATCATTAAGAATTAGAAATAGCACGGCAGATGCGACCATCACAGCTGAGGATGTTTGTATAAACCATTTCGGCAAAACAGAGGTAAACATTAGGTGGGTTATGCAAATGACAAGAGCGCAGATTATCGGAAGAATAAAAAATTCGAAGCGATTGGTAATGAAACGTTCAAGAGATGGCGTGAGAAATCCTAGGGTAGTAAAGATCTGCGCCACAGCATAAAATATCCACAGAAGACAAGCTATCGAAAAAAGCAAATTTGCTTTAAATCTTCTCAACACAAAGAAGAAAGCCAAGTGCAGAAGAAACAATGCGAGCAAGCTGCCTATTTCTACGCTTATTTCAAATGCTGGCATAAGATTTATGATCAGTAATGGTAAATAATCTCCCGGGGTGAAAAACCACCAAAGAAAATAGCATGCAACAAATAAAAATGGTAGCACAAGCAGGGGCAACCATTTCACCTTGTTTTGTGTTTGTAAAATATGTCTCATCAACGCATCACCTCGTTTATTTTTCCCAACCGCAGAATATGCCCAACATCGTACCATATACAATCCCGGATGTCTAGTGTACCGATTCGGAAATACCTAGCGCTCCATTCTCAAAATAACTACACAAATTTTACGACATCCTTTTCCATTCGTTTAACGAGTTTTGCACAAGGGCCTCGGGGTTATAGGTTTTGGATAATATGCAACACAATGTGGATAATATTCAATGTAGAGGGTGGTGACAAACCGAAAAATGGCAGTAACAGACAAAACGGGGCGTGAATTAAGGCGTAATTTGTATAACATTTCGTTAAAAAACTATTGCATAAATATGCAATTACTGGTATCCTCTTATACAAACACCTGATAACTATGTCGTTAAAAATCGAATATTGGTGTACGCGGATTAATAAGCGATTAACTTATGCGTTATGCTGGAGGCAAATCAACATGAAACCAAAGATATTCATAGATGGCCGGGAGGGAACGACCGGCTTGCAAATATTTGACAGGCTAAAAAGCAGAGCTGACATTGAGCTTTTGCAAATTGAGGAATCGCTACGCAAGGATTTTGATGAGCGCAAGAAGAGGCTCAATGAGGCAGATTTGGTATTTCTGTGCTTGCCGGATGATGCGGCTCGCGAGTCAGTGACTATGATTGACAACGATAAAACCCGGATTATAGATGCATCCACCGCACATAGGACGGCACCCGGATGGATTTATGGATTTCCGGAACTTTCAAAGGAGCAACGTGGGAAAATCGCTGATGCAAAATATGTTGCAAATCCGGGGTGTCATTCGACAGGAATCATTGCCGCCGCATATCCGCTTGTAAAGACCGGAATAATGCCGAAGGATTATCCGCTAACATGCATTTCATTGACCGGGTATTCCGGAGGCGGGAAATCTATGATACATGCATACGAAGCTGAAAAAACACCTGAAATGTTTGCGCCGAGAATGTATGGGCTTGACCTTAAACATAAGCATATCCCGGAAATAATAGCTGTGACAGGGCTTACTCGTACTCCGGTTTTCTGTCCTATAGTTGATGACTATTACTGCGGGATTGCGGCAACGATAACAATGCATAACAGCCTGCTCGTGGGAAAGCCCACAGCAGAAGATATGCTGAGGAAATTGGCAGATTACTACGAAGGCGAGCATTTCATCAAAGTAAATCCGAAGCTCGGGAGCGGGACGCTTGAAAGCAACTGGGGAGAAGGTACAAATATGCTGGAGCTTACAGTTAGCGGAAATGACGAACTAACCATAGTAACAGCACGATTCGACAATCTCGGCAAAGGCGCCTCGGGAGCAGCAGTACAAAACATGGAAATAATGCTAGACCTATAGGGCGAGCGACGATTTTATGTCCACAATAATTATTACAGCGAAAGCAGGTATATAAGATATGAACTTCATAGAAGGCGGCGTGTGCGCCGCAAAAGGATTCAAAGCATCCGGAATACATGTCGGCGTAAAAACCAACCATGCCGACAAAAAGGATCTCGCACTGATTGTTGCGGATAACGAATGCTCAGCAGCGGCTGTGTATACACGAAATGTTGTAAAAGCCGCCCCGCTTTTAATTACAAAGGAAAACTTAACAGACGGTCTTGCGCGTGCTGTTCTGGCAAATAGCGGAAATGCTAATGCCTGCGCACCAAATGGAGAAGAAAACGCTCGAAAAATGTGTCGGGCTATAGCATCTGAGCTCGGCATTGCCGAGACTGACATAATTGTCGCATCAACCGGGGTGATAGGGCAGGAGCTGCCGGTCGCAGTTATAGAAAACGGGATACCTGAGCTTGTTTCCAAACTATCATACAATAGTTCTGCCGCAGCAGCCGCAGCTATAATGACAACCGACATAACAATGAAGGAACTAGCGATTGAATTTGAAATTGATGGAAAAACTGTGAAAATCGGCGGAATAGCAAAAGGCAGCGGCATGATACACCCGAATATGGGTACGATGCTCGGATTTTTGACAACAGATTGTGCGATAAATACGGAGCTACTACAAGGCGCACTCATGACCGCGACGAATATCAGTTTTAACCGCATTTCTGTAGATGGGGATACTTCCACAAATGATATGCTTACCATAATGGCAAATGGATTAGCAGGGAACCAAGAGATAGCCGCTCGTGACGAAGACTACGATATATTTGCATACGCTCTTAATATGCTTTGTGTCGAACTGGCGAAAATGATAGCGGCCGACGGAGAGGGAGCAACCCACTTGATAACATGCCGCGCACATGGCGCGGCAGACGAATCAAGTGCAGAAACAATATCTAAATCAGTCATATCCTCATCACTAACAAAAGCCGCCATATTCGGTGCCGATGCAAATTGGGGACGTGTGCTTTGTGCTATGGGATATTCAGGCGTGAAATTCGACCCTAGCAAGGTGAGTGTAGCTTTTGAATCTATTGCCGGGCAGATTATGGTGTGTGAAAATGGACAAGGGCTGGTATTCGACGAAGAGCTTGCAAAAAAGATTCTCACAGAGCACGAGGTAATTATAGACATTGCAATGAACACAGGCGACGCCGAATGCACTTGCTGGGGCTGCGATTTAACCTATGACTACGTGAAAATTAACGGTGACTACCGATCATAGTGGTGGAGCGAAGTTAGCTTGCCAACAATATAGAAAATTATTAAGGAGAAAACCAATGCCAAATAATAATTTTGAAAGAGCACAAACCATAGTCGAAGCGCTGCCATACATACAGAAATTCACCGGCAAAGTCGTTGTGATAAAATATGGCGGGAATGCAATGATAAGCACAGAGCTCTTTGATGCAGTAATTGAAGATATACTGCTTCTACAGCTAGTAGGAATTCATGCCGTTCTTGTTCATGGCGGTGGTCCGGAGATAAATGAAATGCTTGACCGCCTTGGCATAGAGTCCCGATTTGTTAATGGACTCAGATACACTGATAAAGAAACAATGGAAATAGTTCAGGGAATCTTGTGCGGAAAAGTAAATAAGGACCTCGTATCAACCATCGTAAGAAAAGGTGGAAAAGCCATAGGTCTATGTGGGCTTGACAGCAAGCTTTTTGAGGCAGTGAGAATGGATAAAGGTGACGGCGAGGACTATGGGTATGTCGGTGATATCACTAAAGTCAACCCCGAAGTGGTGCTGCAAGCAATCGATGACGGACATGTTCCGGTTGTTGCAACCGTAGCATACGGAATAGATGAAGACACATCGTATAATGTCAACGCGGATACCGCAGCAGCACAATTGGCAATAGCACTTGGCGCTGAAAAGCTGATATTATTGACGAACACACGAGGCGTACTTAGAGAGAAAGATGCCTGTGAAACGTTGTTAGAAGCAATAAAAGCAGATGAAATCGAAGGGCTGAAGGCTGAGAATATCGTTGCCGGAGGAATGATACCAAAGGTAGAATGCTGCGCGGACGCAATTGCAGGTGGAGTGAAACGAACCCATATCCTCGATGGTCGCATACCACACTCGATATTGATAGAAATGCTGACCGACGAAGGTGCCGGAACAATGATATATTAAAGGATTGGGTAGGGCGGGCAATTTGCCCCCGCCGTATCCATCAAAAAATGAAAAACGAGGAGGCGACCATGAATAGCACCGAAATAAAAGCACTTGACGAACAAAATGTAATGCAAACATATGCCCGATTTGACGCAGTAATTGAGCGCGGAGAAGGGGCAAAACTCTATAGCCCCGAAGGCAAAGAATACATAGACTTCACAAGTGGTATAGGCGTAAACTCCATCGGCTACGGCAATAAAAAATGGGCGGATGCCATACATGCGCAAGCAATGAAGCTGCAGCACGTTTCAAACCTCTATTATTCAGAACCATATGTTAAGTTGGCGCAGCAACTCATGGTGCGCACAGGCATGAAAAACGTATTCTTTTCAAACGCAGGTGGAGAAGCCAATGAGGGGATGATTAAACTCGCCCGCAAATACTCATTCGACAAATATGGAAAAGGTAGAAGCACCATAATCAGCCTTGTTCAAAGTTTCCACGGAAGAACAATAACGACCCTTGCCGCAACAGGTCAGGACACATTCCATAACTACTTCTTCCCATTCACAGAAGGCTTCAAGCATGTTGCCGCGAATGATATCAAAGCGCTGGAAGATGAACTCACCGACGATGTGTGTGCGGTTATGATTGAACTTGTCCAAGGCGAAGGCGGAGTTATTCCGCTTGACAAAGACTATGTAAAAAAAGTAGCCAAGCTATGTTCCGCACGCGACATGTTGCTCGTTGTTGATGAAGTACAAACTGGCGTCGGAAGAACCGGAACATTGTTTGCATTTCAACAATACGGCATAACCCCGGACGCTGTAAGCTTTGCAAAAGGCATAGCGGGAGGACTTCCGTTAGGCGGGATAATGGCGAATGAGAAATGCGCCGGAGTGCTCACGGCAGGAACACATGCAACAACATTTGGTGGCAATCCTGTAGCTGCGGCAGGTGCCCTTGAAGTGCTTCGCCAACTGGATGACACAGTGTTGGTTGAGGTCATAAAAAAGGGCGAATATATCAAAGAAACTATAAAATCATGGGAAAAACCCTCAGTCGGCGAAATAAGAGGGCTGGGACTAATGTTAGGAATCTCAATGATTGGCGCTGTACCAAAAGAAGTAGCACAGAGCTGCGTTGAAAAAGGACTCCTGATGCTAACGGCAGGACCAGACGCACTAAGAATGCTGCCCTCGCTGACAATAACTTACGATGAAATCGACAAAGGCTTGCAAATACTGAAATCAATTCTGTAGGGGGGAAGCTCTGTCCATCTGCCAAAGTGATACTTCCTAAGCTGGGGCAAACTCTGTTCGCCCAGCCCATAGTCTTAGTCCAACCTATAATCGGAAAGGAACACAACAATGCAAAAAGACCTATTAAAACTACTCGACCTCACACCCGAAAGTATAAAATTAATTCTCGACACTGCCGACAAGCTTAAAGCGGAACAAAAAGCGGGCAAAAAGCACGACTTCCCAATCGGAAAAACTCTTGCAATGATATTTGCCAAAAGCTCCACTCGCACACGAGTATCCTTTGAAGTAGGGATGACCCAACTGGGTGGTCACGGCATCTTCCTGTCTAATGCCGACAGCCAACTCGGACGCGGTGAACCAATCAAAGACACTGCCAGAGTGCTCAGTCGCTACTGCGACTGCATAATGATACGAACCTTCGACCAATCGGATGTTGAAGAACTTGCGAAATATTCAACAATCCCTGTTATAAATGGACTGACAGACTTTGCCCACCCATGTCAAGTGCTCGCCGATATCATGACAATTCGCGAACACAAAGGGAATCTCAGCGGTCTGAAAGCCTGCTGGATAGGCGACGGAAACAATGTTGCAAACTCAATGATAGTAGGCTGCCTCAAATGCGGTATGGACGTATCCGTTGCATGCCCTGAAGGATACCACCCTGACAAGAAAATATTAGATTTCGCCGCCACAATGACGAACAACGAATTTGAACTCACCGACAAGCCGGAAATCGCGGCAATCGGAGCAGATGTAATTTTTACCGATGTTTGGGCATCGATGGGACAGGAAGAAGAAACGGCGAAACGCCAAAAAGCATTCAAAGGGTATCAGGTTAACGACGAAATAATGGCGCTTGCAAACCCCGGCTGCATGATCCAGCATTGTCTGCCCGCACATAAAGGCGAAGAAATCACCGAAAAAGTGTTTGAAGAACACGCCCATGAAATCTTTGACGAAGCAGAAAACCGGCTTCACGCCCAAAAAGCGATAATGTACCTACTGATGAAAAACATAGTTTAAAATGCACCGGCAAGGTAACTATTTATTAATTCTGCCCTAAATAATTTGCGCTGCATAAGGATAAACCGCACTGCTGCTTCCATGATTTTGTTACTGTTCACGCAGTTGTGTGTGCCTTGCGCTCAGAGCCTGTATTTTTGCAATTTCGTTGCTCAAACATGTGCGCGTGCAAAACTTATACTCTTTACCCTAGCTGTGGGCGCACAAACTCGCTTTGGAAATTGAAAAACACAGTCTTTTCGCCGCGCTGCAAGTTAGGAGTGAACAGTAACATGATTTCATCGCGACCTTAAGCTATTTCGTTTTGCTCTTGCCGAGAATTCAGCTTTGTTGTATAATTGCCAAGTAGTGTACACCTTAACAGTAGGACATGTGCAGTTGCAGTGAAAAATTCAGCATTAATTAAGAAAAGGAGCAGGAGAAATGGTTTGTCAAAAATGTGGCACGGAAAACTCTGCCGCAGCACACTTCTGTGTGAAATGCGGAAGCCCATTATCTGCGCAGCAAAATGATAATGCACAGCAGAACCAACAAAACAATCAAACCCCTCAAAACCAATCACACCTAGAAAACGTAGAACAACAGCCGCAAGCTATTATAACGCCGTCACCTAATCAATACAATCAAGCACAAGGTGAAGCGCCGCAGCCTTCGCAAGGCTATCGTCCGCCCTCGCAGGCGAATCAGCCACAAGAAGGATATCAGCAAACAGGCTATCAGCAGCCATCCGGAGATTTTCGCCCTCATGCGAGTAAGCCGCCACCTGGCTATCAACAACCACCAGGAAACCAACCACCACCACCGAGTTACCAACAACCACACGGAAACTATAATCAACAAGGTTATCCTCCACCGCAGCAAAACTATCAACAACGTGTGCAAAAAAGCTTTTTGGGTGAAGCATATTCCACTGCATTCAGGTTCCTGTTCAAAAAACCAATACGTCTATGGGGTCTTTCGCTTTTAGCATCTCTGCTGACTGTACTCTCAATAGTCTTAGGCGTTTTGCCAATAATTTGGATACCTATAATCTTTGTCCTTCAACTGGGTATTGCAAACATATACCTTTGCGGATACCGCGGCAAGGACATTACAGCTACGCAACTATTTGAAGGTTTTAACAAAAACTTCCTAAATAATGCCGGAGCTATGGGCTGGCGATATCTCTGGCTGCTCATATGGTTTCTCATTCCATTTGCAGGAATCGTAATTGTCTTTATAAAATATGAATCATACAGATTCGTTCCGTATATAATGCTCAACAATCCCGGAATATCAGGGACTGAGGCGCTTAAAAAATCTAAAGCCATGACACATGGATATAAAGGCAAGATGTTTTTGGCGGATCTCCTGATAGGAGTTGCGGTTGGTATACTGACAATCATCTTTGTCTTCGTTGCACGAATTCCATTTATCGGTCCGTTCCTTACGCTACTTTACGGTTTGGTCGTAGCTGCTTTCCTTCCGCTACTAGTAGGCATTCTGGACGCAATATACTACGACAGAATTTCAAAGGAGAATCCAGTAGATTAGAGCAGCGTTAATGAAGGTCAACATATAAATATTATCGCCCACTTCGTAATTTTGCACAACAAGTAGTATTTGAGTTCATGTGGAAACAATATGCTACACAGTTGCGAAGTGGGCGGTGTTTTATAGACTTTGAAATAACCGTACACGGTCAAACTGTTCGTGCTGAACTGCACAATGCTAATTTTGCTTAGGGCTAGTTTGCGCTCAGAGAAAGGAGTGTGTTATATTTATGAAAACATTGATACTCTATGCTACAAAGTATGGCGCAGCAAAGGAAATAGCAGAGCGAATTGCCAAGCTCGTGCCTGAATCGACAACTTGTGATGTGAAGAGCGACAGCATCCCGCCAATTTCGGACTATGACTGTATTATTATCGGCAGCTCGCTTTATGCTGGAACTATCCGCAAGGAAGCAAAAGCATTTTTGAGCGCAAATACTGACGCATTAAAAACCAAGAGAATCGGACTATTTCTGGCAGGTATGAGCCCCGCTGAGGAAAGCTCATATTTTGAAACCAATTTTCCACCGGATTTAGTGGAAAACGCCATAGCAAAAAGCTTGGTTGGTGGTGTTTTTGACCCTCAAAAATCGGGAGTCTTTGAGAGGATGATCATGAAAGCAGTAACAAAGCAATCAGGCTATATCAACACCATTTCCGATGAGCGGATCGAAAAGTTTGCTGAGACGCTGCTGAACTGATTTTTTAGCACGATGCGAACCGATACACTAGTAAACGCTGATTGCTTAGAGAGGATTTAATCAGTGTTACCTAGGGATAAAACAAATAATTAATAAAGAAGACAGGGGGAACTAAAATTTGAGTGTAATATTAAAAGCGGATGGACTAAAAAAAACCTTCAAACTATCCGCAAAGCAGCAGAAGCTTCAAAACACAAAAGCAAAAGTCATAACGGCAGTTGATGACTTGTCGTTTGAGGTGCATAAAGGGGAAATCTTTGGCTTGCTTGGTCCGAACGGTGCAGGAAAAACAACGACGCTGCGCATTTTGGCGACGCTGATCAAAGCTGACGAAGGCGATGCTGTTGTTGAAGGCTTGAGCATTAAGTCCCAGCCGGAAGCAGTACGTGCAAAAATCGGCTTCCTGACGAGTGAATTAAAACTTGAGGACTTTTTTACGCCTAACTACCTATTTGACTTTTTTGCTCGGCTTCACCACATTGCGCCGGAAGCAAGTGCCAAGCGAAAACAGGAGCTTTTTGCAAAATTTGGTATTGATAAATTTGCCGAGGTAAAGATTGCAAATCTTTCAACCGGTATGAAACAAAAAGCTTCTCTCGTTATATCAATCGTGCATAACCCGAATATTATCATTTTTGACGAGCCGACAAATGGTCTTGACGTTCTGACAGCCAGAGTTGTCACAGACTTTCTACAGGAGCTGAAAGAGCAAGGGAAGACGGTAATTGTGTCAACGCACATATTTAGCTTGGTGGAAAAGCTCTGCGACAGAGCGGGGGTAATAATAAATGGAAAAATGATAAGATGCGATACAATAAAAAATTTGACCTCAGAAAAATCGCTTGAAGATGTATTCTTTGATCTCTATGCAGAAACGGCAGGTGAAGCAGTATGAACAATATTATAGCTGTTATGAAAAAAGAATTCGCCCGATTCTTTGGAGACAAACGAATGGTTGCGATGACGCTGCTCCCTGCTGTGATGATATACGTGATATATTCATTCATGGGCGTAGCTATGCAGAATATGTTTACGGTCGATGAATATAGAGTTACCAGAATTTACGCAGTTAACATGCCTGAAGAGATAGATAGACGGATATACCCTAGCTTTTACACATGGCATATTCAAGGCGGCGAAAATGAAGTTGAAAATCAAATTGAGGAAATCAAAGAAAGAATCAGAGCCTCCGATGCGGATTTATTGATGGTTTTTCCTGATGATTTTATAGCGCTGATTCATGAGTTTGACGTTCAAACAGCAACTGAGCCTGCGCCGAATATTGAAATGTTTTTTAACTCAATCGAGCCAAATTCACGAGACAGTTACCAGCAGATAGTATTTATCCTCGATGAATTTGAAGAGTCTCTTGCAAACAAATTCGATATAAATAGAGGCATAGCAAATGCTGACCTAGCTACGGCAGCAGATGTTTCAGCTACAATAATCTCGTCAATTATGCCATTGCTACTGCTGATTTTTCTGTTCTCGGGTTGTATGGCGCTTGCGCCGGAATCTATAGCTGGCGAAAAGGAGCGCGGTACGCTTGCGACACTTCTGGTCACGCCATTAGGGCGAAGCGAACTCGCTGCCGGAAAGATTTTGAGTCTGGCGGTTTTATCATTCCTTTCGGGATTGGTAACAGCCTTGGCAACTATCCTTGCGCTTCCAAATATGATGGGAGCAGCCTCTGAGGAGTTATTCGATGTTGGAATCTATAGCATGGTAGACTATATTCTTCTTGCTTTTGTAATTCTTTCGACAGTGTTATTGTTTGTCGCTATAATCTCCATTGTATCGGCTTTTGCCAGAACTGTTAAAGAAGCAAGCACGGCAGTTATGCCGCTTATGATTTTAGTTATGCTGGCTGGTGTAACCGGGATGTTCGGTGGTGTAGAAACCGGGGCTGTGTTTTACATGATACCGATCTACAACAGCGTTCAAAGCATGAATGGTATTTTCTCTATGAACTACTCGGCTGTGAATGTTGTGATTTCATGTATAAGCAATCTTGCATATGCATGTATTGGCGGGCTTATTCTGACTAAAATGTTCAATAACGAAAAGGTCATGTTTTCAAAATAACAAAGCTGTCCCTAAAAAAGCGAAGTGCCGGGTGATTTCTCACCTGGTACTTCGCTTTTTAGGTCAAATTCTAAGCAAATACTGATTAAATCTGCCCGAAACATTCAGTGTTTACCTAAGGCATTGTCAGCCTATCTAAAGCATCACGCAGCCTTGCCACACGCTCCTCGTATTCCAAATCTGCCGGAATATCCGGATTCCCGAAAGGATACTTTATACTGGCAGATTCCATGATCCTGTTTACTCCCACCGCATTTGCGACAGGCGTCATGTTGCAATACTGTACAGAGGGAATGCCTGCTCTTTCGAGCTCCTTCGTCATCACTGCACCGCAGCGAGTGGAAGTCCCTCACGTTGATGTCAGAATCACTGCGTCAATATTATGATCCTTGACATACTCCGCCATCTCTTGTCCCATCTTTGTACTAGCCACGATACCGGTCACAAGACCGGACGTGGATAAAAACGAATTATGAAACTTTGTGACACCCTCTTTCTCAAGCTCGCGCATCGCATCAAGTGGAACAAGCCTGTTTGGATCTTCGAGAACAAAAGTTGTGTCAAATCCGCCATGAACGCAGGTGTATTCTTCCTTGGTGAGAGAATCTTTGCCAGTTACTGAGTACTTATTAAATACAACCGAGTCTCCGACGCGCATACCATCGGGATTTCCCTGCGGACATAGTGCGCCGTCAGTCGCAAGCATTACAACCTTGTCGCTCAAGCTGGAAAGCGGAGGTGGAGAATCAACCTTATCACTCTTTGGCATTGGGATTTCAGTTTTAAACTTCTCTCCTGAAATCTTTTTCAAAAGCATGTCCACAGCTCGTTTCGAAGCCATGTCCTCATGCTTTTTTACTACCATCCAGCCACGCTCGAAGAATCCTTCCTTCTCGGGATCAAACTCTAATGTCCCATCCAAAAGCTTATATCCGAATTCTACCATGCGATCGACAGTTGCAGTCATTTTACGTGCATTATCAGGAGCCGAGAGAATGAAAATATCCGATGCATAAATTTCCCGACCGGGGTTCTCTTCGAACATTGCCGTGACAGCGGGAATGCCAAAGCGCTTTTTGACCTCCGTACAGACAGCCCCACAGGCGATGCCATATCGACCAGCATTGAATGCAGGTCCGGCAAAAAACATGTCTGGGTTATGCTCTTCAACAACAGCCATAATTTCCCGCATTGCGATTTCGGTGCTTTCGTTGAAATAATTATCACCGCAAATGATTGTGCACACGATTTCAGCACGACCGCCAAGCGCCTTGGCAAGACCGAGTCCTGGACCGACCGGTTTCAGCTCAACACTGACGCCGGTACCCGCAGCTTCCTCGCCGCCGACCTGTCCAAAAAACTGGTTGATATAATGTATGACTCTTAACTTATCCGACATACATGCTCATTCCTTTCATTTTGTGCAATCTGAGCAGCCTGCTAAAACTTCAAACTGCCATACCGCGTCCAGCCAAGCTGGCTTTGCCCGCCCTTTAATGCACGGTGGCTGATAATCATCTCCCCGGTATCGCCTATACTGATATTACCTATACGTTCGTGCAGTACAGTGCCGATGGTTTTCTTGGCAGGTGGAAGTGTGACCGTTGCGAAACATCCGGTAGAAACCATCGCGTCAGCATACTCGGATTTGAATATGATTTGACCGTGGGAATCGTTTTTTGAAGACAGCATCTCCACTAGCACGATTGCCGTCTTGATGCCATATCTCTCCTCAAGCCAATCGACAGCCAAACCAATATCCACCTGAGGATGCCCACCGCCTTCCTTTGTGAGAATGACTGCATCTGCACAAAGGTTGTTATTAAGCAAAGTAGCGGACATGGCGGCGTTACGCTCCTTCCAAGTAAGCTCATGGTGTACATTGCTGACAACCACGCCGGCAAATTCCAAATCAACGCCATGTCTCCTGAATAGCTCGAGGATAATGGGGTGATTCTGCCATACAAAAGTTGGATCTGCATTGGTGGCATTATCATAATCCCGATTAGTCAAAGCCCCATCCAAAATCTCGTTCGGATGCAAAATCGTGGGCAGTGACTCCAACATGCTCGCACCGTAAATCAATGACTCAGTATATGGTCTGTGACAAAACACATTCGCAAGATAAGCCACGCGAGGGAGCTTCTGTGTCCCCATACGCTCCAGAGAGAAAACCTTACTCTCATCCGGATCTTTGCCCACCGCAAGTGAAGCTATGTACTTTGCAACATGTTTGGATGCTAAGTGCAATGCGCATAAATAGTCATACTTAGCCACGCCGGGTGTAGGGTAAGCATCTATAGCAACATGCCACATTCCCGCAAACTCTGTGATATCCACCGCCTCGTCCGACAATTGCAAAAAGCTTGGAATATCGACATTAAGCTCGACCACCTCTGTCACAACGATGCCTCTTAGCATTACAGTACGGCTATCGCCAACTGTCTTCATCTTACCGATTAGCCCCGGGAATGTAGTATCCTCTTCGTCCGGGCGGATCGTAGGCTGGGTTATATCCCCGACATTTAAAATCCGTGTATTACTTCCGGGCTCGGCAATGTCAATCACAACCCGCGAAAAAACGCTGTTGCTTACCAGCTTCTCAAGCTCTTCCTTATTGAGTATGAGCGCCCTGTCCTCAATGCAAGATCTATCGCCGAACCTAACGCTGTCTATATCATAATACAATCTTTCAAGCCGCATAAGTATTCCCTGCTTTCAAAAGTTATCGATCCGACCCATTCTTGGTTATCTCAATATACCCCTCGTCCGCATTGACAAAAACAGTATCGCCGGTCTCAATATATTGAAGCGGATCCTCATCAAAATCTGTCATCGACGGAATATGAGCTTGGATTATGCAACCAACCGTGAGCGGACTTGACTTAGTATGCACAAACGCTGCCGGCTTTGCCCCAAATCCATACATAAGAAATCCACCGGAGCCTCGTGGAGAGTAGAAAACCAACACCTTATCTGTATATGGAACTCTGCACAGCGGATGATTTCGCTCAGTCGTAAAACCGCGCCACGGATCAACATTGGTAAAACCCTGCAAATACTTTGGTGCAACCAGCGCCTCCGCAGTAACCTTCCCCGGGTACTCACAGCGTCCATAGATGCGTTTTGTACCCATGCCTTACCTCCACTCCCCGCGCCACTTTCCAGTGATAGCAGCATCAATACAATCGTCAGTCGAACCATAACAAACATATAAAGGATCATTCTCGTCGGGATAGCAGCCTGTGATATAGTATGCTTGCTTTGCAGTATCCACTGCGATGCTCCGTACTCCGTCTGGTACAGCGCCTATTGCCGCCAGACATGTACCGGTTAGTAAAATTGCGCCCGCTTTTTCAAAAGCCTCCAAGTATCCAAGCTCCTTAGCCGGACCATAGAGCCATGGTGCGGTGACGATCCACATAGGAACCTTGCACTTTTTACCGTCAAGCTTAATTGCAAGATTCATAAGATCGACAATATTCAGATGCGGGCAGCCGATATAGACCATGTCAACATCATCGTTGACATAGTAGTTTAAGACATCATATGTTTTCCTCAAAGCGCTTCCGTCGATCATAACATGATCCTTAAAAGGTTTTCCACCTGTTGCAAATTCGACAGTCGGTGCTTCAGGAGTGATGCCCGGTAGATGATACATTCTTACAGCGCCGCCGGTTGCTATAGCAGAATTGAATTTTTGATACTGTGTTGTATTGGGAATAACCGTACCCTTGACTACCGGTACCTCAACGTCAACAGCCTCGCCGGCAGCAAAGCCATATACATCCCACTCAATGTCCAAGCTGATGAGCCTGTCAGTCTCAACCAGAACAGTACCGTAGCGATTTTCAGTTATATGCATATCATAGTATGGTGCTTTACCTAAAAGGCAAGTAGCGAGAGTGCCGTCAAAATTTGTCCTAGCACCCAAAGTTGCATTGCAGTACGTCTGCTGGCTGCTTTCAAACCATGAACAATGCTGACCGATGCTTGGAATATACGACATGACGAGATAATTCGCGCACGAATGCGTAGTCATCAAACCCATTTTGCGTAAAACTTCAAAAGTTTCCCTTTGCATCGCCTTCTCATGGAAAACCGGGTCATTCTGTCGTGAAGCAGGATTCTTACCTGCGCAAACATTACAATTCTCCCACCCATGGATAGGGGGCTGCTCCATGAATGGGGACTTATCGGCAAAAGTCGGTATTTTAAACCGACCGCCTCTATCAGCGAAATCTTTCAGCTCATCCAACGAAATTTGATAATGCAAGCTGAGATTAAGTCCCGGCGTATGCATATCTCCCGTGCCATCGAGATCCACAAGGCGCTCAGCACCGGCTACTTGGCACATTTCAACCAAGTACTGCATACATTTTTGCTTTACGATGCCCTCAGCGCCATCGAGAATGCGCTTCTCGTCATCTGTTAACGAAGGTGGTTTAAACAAGCTCATATTGTTCTCCTTAAAGACCTTTGGATTTGGCATATTCATCATCGCATACGACGATGTTTTTAAGAGCGCCGCGCTCTGAGTCATCAAGTGCTTCTTGGATATTGTCCAGCGTGAACCAGTTTGACAGCAGAGCATCTACATCAATCTGACCTGTGCGGTACATTTCCATATATTTTGGGATATCGCGTCTGAGTGTAACGCCGCCCATTACGCAGCCGGTGAGCTTCTTGCTGAGCAGGAAATCAAAGAAATTAAACTCATGCATTTCCTCGTTGCGCGGATGCTCATGCCCTACCACCACCATTTGCCCATAAGCAGCAGTAAGATCCCATGTCATGCGTTTTACATTTCCAGCAACAGCGACCATGCTGTGGTCAACACCAAAACCATCGGTGATATCAAGAACAGCCTGAACAACATCTTTGGTTTCCTTAGGATTTATACAATGTGTAGCACCGAATTTTTTAGCAGCTTCGAGCTTTACCGGATTGATGTCGATGGCAATGATAGGTACGCAACCGCAGTGCTTTGCGCCCATAATTGCAGATAAACCCACACCACCACAGCCTGTGACGGCATAAGATTCGCCCGGTTTTGGTTTTGAACGATTGAGAACAGCGCCGAAGCCGGACATAAAGCCGCAGGCAAGGGCTGAGCCGATTTCAAAAGGAATATCATCGTCAAGCTTGCACAACATAGCCTCGTGCGCGTTAGTGTATGTTGCAAAACCGGCAGTACCGGAACATGTCTGCACCACGCGCTCACCATTGAGTCTGGTAAAGCAACCCGGAACTCTAAATGACATCGGAGGAATATTCTTACAGAACCAGTGCCTGTCATTGTAGCACTGTTCGCAATTACCGCAACCCTGACGGACTTCACTGCATAAGACACGGTCGCCCGGCTTGACATAAGTTACCTTGCTTCCAACTTCAGTGACGACTCCGGCGATCTCGTGACCTGCCGCACCCGGTCCCTCATACTCGCCATGTTCGCCTGTATTTGCATGGATGTCGCTATGGCAAATTGTACAGGTCATAACCTTGAGTCTGACATCATGTTCACCCAAGGGATCAAGCTCAACTTCTTCTACAACTACTTCGCGCCCCATACGCGGGGCAACAGCTAATTTTACTCGCATGATAAATACTCCTTATAAAATGATAATTGTAACGTCTAAATATCTAAAAAAAGTATAACTATGGACAAAACATTTGTACAATAACATCTGATGTGATAATATTACACGGACGTTATGCCGGGGTGTTGTTGGCTTAAAAACGAAAGGATGAGCAGCGATTATGAACGATTTGACTTTTCAACAGATCAACGTATTTTTAACAGTTGCAAAATACAACAATCTCACGGAGGCAGCAGAGCAGATGTTTATCTCGCAGCCCGCTCTGAGCCGTACGCTGCAACGTTTTGAGGAAAATATAGGATTTCAGGCTTTCGCGCGCAGTAACAAGGGCGTTAAACTGACACCTGAGGGTGAATATCTATACTCATCACTTGAGCCGCTCATAAGTAACCTCCATGTAATAATGAAAACAGCCAAGGATATATCATCCCGACCAAAAAAAAGACTACATATTGTGCAGTACATTTCCTACAATGCCGTTGAAGACTTTAGTATTGCAAAGACAATTGTAAACGAGTACATGCGCAGATATCCAGATGTAAGCGTAACCGAAACACTTCACGATTTTCGCGAATTGCGACAACAAATAGAATATGGCGATGCGGACATAGCAATCAGCCAAGATTTTGCTCTTGCCGGAATACCAAATATTACTCGTAAGGTAATATCGAGATACAACATGTACATTGCAATATCAAATAATCACCCGCTTGCTGCACATGATGAAATTTCCCCGGAACTTCTGCGAGGTGAGACGCTCTTTATTGTTCCAAGAACAGGAACCTCGTTTGACAAGGAACACGCCGTTATGATGTACGGTCAGATGGGGTTTACAGTTGGGCGTATTGAGTTTGCACCTAATTTTATGTCTTTACTGCATACGCTGCGGCAGGAAAAAGGGTTTTCGATCTGCGGAAAATTTGTACACATTGGAGCGCATGAAATCAAATACTATCCCATACCACCCAAACAAAACCCATCTCGTGTGGTTGCAGCATGGCGCACGGACAGAATTTCACCTGAAGCTCGCAACCTTATCGCGATGCTTCCTGCCTTTACGGAATAAGGTGTGCAGTACAAAATTCACAAATGATGCGGCTTTTATCTCGAGCTGCTCGTATACTATGACATGCATTCACCATAGCTTCTGTGTAATGACGATGCAAAAACTGCTATTGTACAATTTTTAATTCATGCTACATAATCAATTTAGCGCTTTAGTCAAATACACAAGAAAATAAGGAGGATGAAATGAAAAGAATAAGGAAAACCACAGCTCTGTTGCTTGTCCTTGTTATGGGTTTGGTATTGTTGGCAGCCTGCGCCCCTTCTGCCGACACCGGTGCTGACCCTTCCACCGTTGCACCTAGCGGTGAATCGGCGGGGACACCTGCTCCCGCAACAGTCGAAGCAGTAGCGCCGGTCGAGGGCGCGAATCTGGCGGATCATATTGACCTCATTGTTGACACAGCTTTGCAGATAGTCAACCCCTTTTCCCTTGCCGGCACTGGCGGTCCGGTTGCTTGGGCAAGCTTTTTAATCCTTGACAGGTTGCTTGAACAGCCTGAACCCGGTGTATTCAGAGGGCAGTTAGCTACCAGATGGTATACTGATGATTATCAGCATTTTAGGTTTTATTTACGTGACGATGTTTACTTCCATAACGGTGATCATTTTACTGCGGAAGATGTCGTGTGGAACGTGGAGATGGCACATGCAAATCCCGGATCGCCGGCATTTGGCAGGTGGAGGTTTGTTGACACTATAACTGCGGTGGACACATATGTCATAGAGATTGTATTGCACGAACCGCATGTGGACTTTTTCTTTGATATAGCAAACTATTATACCAGTATTCACAGTCAAAGGGCATTTAACGAAAATCCGGACGACCCAACTTGGGCGCATATAGGAACAGGACCATTTCGTGTTGTGGGCTTTGCCTCAAATGACTTTCTAACGCTTGAGCGGTTCGACGAATATTGGGGAGGTCCGGCGCCGACTCGTAGCTTAACACTGTGGACTATCCCGGAGATGGCAACTCGCATGGTGATGCTGGAAAATGGGGAAGCTCAAGTCAGCTTCTCAATGACTCCGGAAGATTTGGACTTTTTTGAAGATAGTCAGGACTTCCAGACATTCGTGGTTCGGTTGAATCCCCCGATTATACTTGGGTTTAATAACCAAGGTGACGAGGTTATGATGTGCAGGTACTTTAGAAGAGCCGTGGCTCATGCGCTAAATACAGAGGATATCTCTCTTGCGGCAATGGGACGTTGGGCTCAACCGCCGTGGGATGGTAACTTTTGGGGTCCTGAAACACAATTCCGTCTGGAGGGACTTCCGCAGAGACCATATGATTTGGCTCTGGCGAGGGAATATCTGGAACGCTCGGTTTATAGCGGAGAGCCGATTGAAATTATGACGGCAGTGCATTACAACATCAGAGCTTCTGAGTTTATCCAACTGCAGCTCGCTGAGGTAGGCATCAACGTTGATATTGAAACAACGGATATCTCCGGCTTCATAGAGGCGCATAGATTTGATCCTGAATCCACACGTCAGATGCATATCTTTGCAGTCGGGATGCTACCCGTTGCGCTTCAGGCAATGCGAACAACCTTCTATCCGGGGATCGGCACCAACAGACTCAACATCAACAACGACTATCTTACAGGGCTTATTGACGAACTTGCAGCAACGATTGATCCTAGTGCGCGTGCTGAGATAGCCCATCAAATTCAAGAGTTTTTCTGGGAAGATATTCCCGCAATAGCGCTATGGTGGCGTTTGCAGGGGATTCCTGCTGTCAACGGCATAGGCGGGATGCGGCTTACAGCTGATCAGTTTAACTATTGTCTAAGGGGTATTTTCTGGGATTTGGATCAAACCGCTGATCACCTGCGCCCTTAGCATAGCAAATGGAAATCTTGTTCAAAATTCCCGCAAAGATCTTTTGCACAGCATCTTTTCGTAACTATATTACGTAGCGGTAGGAGAAAAACACTGGGAGCTTGGGTTGCCCCAAGCTTCTGGTGTAGAGTATCCAAAATAACTAGGTAAACAGACAGGGCAATAGCCGCAAGGACAAAGAGCACGAATCAATCAGCGTTTACCTAGACTATAATTGCGGTGGATTTTTCCGCCGGGAGAGACTGAAAGGCGCAGTTATGCTGTGCCGTCTTACCCAAACGAATTTAGGAGGAAACCCCATGATTCGCTATTTTTTTAAACGGATATTACTCCTTATACCCGTCGTTTTAGCTGTGTCGTTTATAGTGTTTTCGCTTATGGATTTGGCGCCCGGAGATCCTCTTAGCGGATTGGACTTAGCGGATATGACTCTTGAGGAGGTCAATGCGCTCAGGGCAGAGATGGGTCTTGACGACCCATTGCTTGTCAGGTATGGACGCTACATGTTCAGGTTGCTTCAGGGTGATTTGGGAGTGTCCGATATCAGCGGAATAAGCGTGTGGGAAACCTTCATTAACAGACTTCCCAACACTTTGATTTTGGCATCTACAGCCCTTGTCATCGGCGTAGCGATTGCAATTCCAATGGGAATACTTGCAGCAAAACGAGCGGGGAAAATTTCTGACAACATTATCACCGGGTTTACCTTAATAGGCATGTCGATGCCGGGATTTTGGCTGGGAATTTTGTTGATACTGCTCTTTTCACATCAGCTCGGATGGTTTCCAGCCAGTGGTTTTAGAGATGGCTGGCGAAGTGTTGCCTTGCCTGCACTGTGTTCTGCAATGACTCTTTTGGCATCAACCGCAAGACAGACACGCTCAAGTATGCTTGAGGTTTTGAAATCTGATTACCTGCGCACCGCCCGCGCGAAAGGCGTGCCTGAAGGTGTTGTAACAAGAAAACATGCTCTAGGCAATGCATTGATTCCGATCGTAACAAATGTTGGCTTGGCTTTCGGTGTGGCAATTTCTGGTACAGCTGTTATTGAGGCTGTCTTTGCTTGGCCGGGTATAGGTCGGTTTGTTGTTGAATCGGTGACTGCGAGAGACGTTACTGCTACAACCGGCGCTGTGATATTAACAACAGTTCTATATGTTCTCGTGCAGCTTCTGGTGGACATTGCATATGCATGGATTGATCCGAGGATAAAGGCACAGTACGTTGCTAAAGGCAAGAAGAAAAGACGCTCAGAAAAGCCTGTGACAACGACAGTTACGCCGCGTTTCCAACAACCCATACTTTCGGATACAGCAACCCTAGAGCTAGAGCAGGGTGACTTCTCCAAACAAGCCGTAACACAAAGTGTACAAAACGAGAGTTTGCAAGATAGTGAATTAAAGAAAAACGCCATGTCTGAGAGCAATGATTACACTATAGAGGAAGCAAATTCATTCGCAACATCAACAGCACCCGACCCGGCTATTGCTGTGAAAATCAATGATAGTGGAAATACAGCTGAATATAAGTCCGGTAGTATTAGTGACTCTACCGTATGTACTGACGTGGCTGATTTATCCGATGCCGAAGTCGAATCGACTATAAGAACACATAGAAAGCGTAGTCAGATGGGTGAAATTTTCTTCCACTTAGTGCGAAACAAAGGTGCAGTGGCTGGACTGGTAATAATATCAGTGATGACTCTGCTATTCATAGCCACGTTGTTTATTCCATTTGAAGCGGTTACATCAGCTTCTATTCAGGACAGATTCTCTCCGCCCAGTGGCGAGTTTCCTTTTGGCACTGATGCCATGGGACGGAATCAATTTGTGCGCGTGATTTATGCCACAAGATTCTCTTTGCCCATAGGGTTTGGCGCATCGGCAATTGCAGCTATTGTGGGTGTTCTGTTGGGATCGCTTGCCTCTTATTATGAGGGGACCGCTGCCGATGAGGTCATTATGAGGTTTTCCGATGTTTTTGCAGCTATACCTTCGATACTTTTGGGTATGGTTATTATAACAACGCTGGGTCGATCCCTTACTAATTTGACTATCGCGGTCGGAGTCGCAGCCATACCTCTGTTTATACGAACTTCAAGAGCGTCAACACTTACGGTAAAGGGTAGTGAGTTTGTGGAAGCTGCGCGTGCGATAGGCTTATCCAACTTCCGAATCATTTTTACGCAAATTTTGCCAAATGGGTTAGCTCCCATCATTATTCAGTTCACTATTGTCTTGGGCTTGACAATCTTGATATCGGCGGCATTGTCATTTTTGGGCTTTGGCATTCCAGTTCCAAATCCCGAATGGGGTGCGTTGGTAGCAACAGGCAGGGATCATATCCGCACCGCACCGTGGCTTACGACATTCCCGGGTTTATTTATTATGGGAACAGTTATGGCATTTAACCTGCTTGGAGATGGTTTGCGCGATGCACTTGACCCTAAGCTTAAAAAGTAAAAAAGACGCCCCATGCCGAGTGTATCAGCATGGGGCGTCAAACTAATATTTTTACATGCTTTGAAGCATAGTCTCATAAATCCGATCGGCTGCTGAAACTACCTTAACAAGAATAGCTTCGCCCCCGGTGCGGTGCTCATCGACAAAAGCAGCGTCTTCGATCCCGCCAATGTTGATGAGAATGTTGAGCCATGCACCTTGTACCGCGGCTTTTAGGCTCAATGCAGCCACACCATAGTCGCTGGCAGCATTGACATTGGTTTTGCCCAATGCATCTATCGCGAGTTCCATAGCCTTCTCGCAGAGCTGCATCATTTTATATGGACTTTTGGTACTGGCTTTCAGTCCTTCCTGCATTGCCGCTTTACGAGCGGCTTTTTCTTCATCGGTGTCCTTTGGCATCTTGAAAACTGCACTGACTTGATTATACGCCTGTGTATCTTCATCTATAACAGCCAGAAAATCCGCTTGAATTTTCTCAGCTTCCAAAATCATCCCGGTTATAAAATCTTCATACTCAGCATACTTCTTACGCCCCGAAGTCAGAGCGCCAACCATCCTGAGCAATGAAATACCCAAAGCGCCTTCCAGTGCTGCCGTGGAACCGCCACCGGGAGCGGGCTCATCGGAGCCAAGTAGTCGGGCAAAGTCTTTTAAAGTATAGTCGATAAGTTGCATTTCTTCATCCTCCACTAGCCTAAGAGATGGTTCTCAAGAACCTGTCTGTCATAGTCGAAGTCCTCGATTTTGAGGTAATACTCAGCGCAATCGATAAGTGCTTTTGCAGGCGTTAAGCCAACGACTTCACTCCCGATTACAGGAACACCCCAGCGTTGAGCCTCCATCTTTATCATCTCAAAAACACGATAAAGCGGAGTGCCTTCATAGTTGACCATGTTCATAGACACCTGAGCGATATTTCTATCTTCAAGCATAACTCCAATTCCCTTGCAGAACTTGAAACCGCCGTTTGAATCACGCACAGTTCTGGCGATTTTATTTGCAATGCTTATGTCAGATGTACCCAAGTTTACATTATAAGCAATCAAAGGAAATCGCACACCAACTGCGGTAACACCGGCAGTGGGGTGGATATTTCTTTCGCCAAAATCGGGGGTCCACTCTTTCTGTAAGAGCTTTTCTGGCATACCCTCGAACTGCCCCTTGCGCACAGAAGCGAGGTTGCGCCTGTCTTCGCTGGTGCAGGCGTCTTCATACAAGAAAATTGGGATTTTGAGGTCATCGTTTATACGCTTGGCTATTTTTTTGCAGACCTCGATACATTCCTCAGTCGTGCAATCTTTTACCGGAATAAGGGGGATAACATCTGTAGCACCCATGCGAGGATGTTCTCCTGTGTGTTTTGTCATGTCGATGTTTTCACAAGCTGTTTTACATAATTGGAAGGCGACCTCAGCAATGCCACTAGGGTTGCCCACAAGAGTAAAGACACTACGGTTATGGCTTGAATCGGAGGAATGGTCCACCAAGGTTACACCCGGCACACTACATGCTGTGTTAACCAACAAGTCAATAACTTTCATATCGCGACCTTCGCTGAAATTCGGTACACATTGAATTAATTTTGCCATTTTAGATTCTCCCTATTTTGGTATTGCTGCATTAAGCACGTACTTGCGGTGCATGTGAAAGTGAATAGATCAATCAATTTCGCACCAGCGCTTCATCAGTTTTCTCAAGTTTGAATATTACAGGTCGCAGTCCATCGTTACAACAGGCAATCGCTACACCCGGTTCACGCATCCAGTCGCCATAGTAGAAATCTTCGCCGCCGCTTGCCAACGCGAATGCAAATTGATAAATTGCCTTCCAGGCTTCGTCGCAAAAACCTTCAGGTTTTGTAAAACCGGTATAAAAGACCTGCCCTGGCTTATGTACGGGACATGCGCCAAAACCCTCAAAGCCATACTCTTTGACCAGCTCCTCATCAACAGTAGTTTTTAAAACAGTGATTTTACACTTTTTCATCATAACTAAGACTCCTCCGAAAAATTATTTGAGCACCCATATTGCACTATTACATATTACACGCTATGGCAGCATTTGTACATTTCAAAATTAAAAGGGTTTTCAAGCTGTCGTTACGATGATATAGTATCAACAATCAACAAACAGTAGCAGACCACTAAAGACAAACCTAAGGAGGGCGAAAATGACAACTTTGCGGAAGCTGGTAAGTGTGGCGGATATGTCATTGGAGTGGTGGGACAGATTATATAAACAATGCTGCGATATTATAGCACGCCCTGATGTATATGCAGATGCATGTCGCGGCAAATTACTTGCCACAATGTTCTATGAGCCAAGCACAAGGACAAATTTCTCATTCCAAGCTGCCGCACAGCGTCTGGGCGCGGGGGTATTTGGGTTTTCCGACCCACTGGGCACATCCGCTTCAAAAGGCGAAACGCTTGCGGATACGATCAGAATGACAGCGTCATATTCAGACACTATAGTCATAAGAAGCCCCCGGGAAGGTGCGGCAACAGCATCGGCGCTCTATTCAGATGTTCCGGTTATAAATGCCGGTGATGGGGGACATTTCCATCCCACTCAAACCCTGACAGACCTTGCAACAATTGCCATTAAGAGAGGAAATATAGGAAACCTGCGCATCGGAATTTGCGGAGATTTGAAATATGGGCGCACGGTTCACTCTCTGGTTGAAGCCATGGCGTTTTTCCCCGGAATAAAATTCTGCCTTATATCCCCAAAAGAACTTCGCTTGCCGGAATATATTCAAGACCAAATGAGCCAAAAAGGACAGGAATATATGGAATCCGAAAGCCTTATTGAATGCATCCCGGAGCTTGATATATTGTACATGACACGTGTGCAGCGCGAAAGATTTCATGATGCCGCAGAATACAGGCGGTTAAAGGATGTTTATGTTTTGACAAAAAGAATGCTTGAAGGAGCAAAATCGGACATGCTTATCATGCATCCGCTGCCAAGATACGGAGAGATTGCTGAGGATGTAGACAATGATCCCCGCGCAGCATATTTTGAACAGGCAAGATATGGAATGCTGATCAGGATGGCATTATTGCTGGAGTTTATGCACCAACCGAGACAACCTTGCGCATATAAGCTGGATGAAACGGATCGGGAGTGCGGCAATCCGGCTTGTATAACGCAATCCGACAAATATTTACCAAAGTTGATATCAAACCTAGGTATTGACCGATGCGGCTTCTGTGATAAGAAATTTCCAACGTTATCATTTGAAGGTTAATCGCCCGGTGCTGCGGTCCTAAAGTTTCCCTAGCCCCACCGCTTTCCCCGGTCTTAAAACGTAATGCCGAAAAATTTCATTCCGTTTTCTTTTGTTAGTGCTGCTGCCTCCTCTAGTGATATACCGCGCACTTGAGCAACTTTTTCTGCTATATACCGTAGATATAAAGAGCTATTTCGTCTGCCGCGCTTAGGCTCAGGAGCTAAATATGGGCAATCGGTTTCAAGCATGATTCTGTCGGAGGGCATCTTTTCAAGTACCTCAATGGCACGACGAGCATTTTTGAATGTCACGACGCCTGTGAAAGATAAGTACCAACCCATGTCAAGAATTATTTTCGCAGTCTCCCAACTGCCGGAAAAACAGTGGAAAACACCGGTAAGGTCCCGAAAATCATGGATTATATCCAAGGTGTCACGTAGCGACTCACGCTCGTGAACAATAACCGGCTTTTTAACATGACGAGCAAGTTCCAACTGCTCGCGGAAGCGCTTCTTTTGAACCTCCGGCGGCGAGAAATTATAATGAAAATCAAGCCCTGTTTCACCAACCGCCATAGCTTTCGGATGAGATAAAAGTTCCTCAAGCTCGGCTATAGTTTCCTCGGTCATAGACTTTGAATCGTGAGGATGAACACCGACCGAAGCGTACATGAAGGAATACTTCGCCGCGAGCGTTAAGCCGAACTTTGACGATCTCAAACTGCTTCCTGAATTCAATATCAAACTCACTCCGGCATCCGGCATTGAACTAAGTAGCTCATCCCGATCGTCATTAAATCGCTTATCATCATAATGCGCATGAGTGTCAAAATACATAACATTACTCCTCTTATAATAAAAAATACGCTTCCGTAACAAAAAATGCTTGCAATTAGGCTTCTTTTGTGCTAGAATTTCTTTCACTGTAAAATTAAGTGTTTGTAAACTTTCGAGATTACTACTTTAGAATAATCTTGAACTTCGAAAGGGTTGAATCCAAATGAGAATAGCGTTCATAGTACTCCAGCTTTTGACCTGCCTTGTGCTGATGGGTGTAATTATCCTGCAATCAGGCAAAAACTCAGGACTCGGTGCACTTAGCGGTCAGTCTGACACATATCTTGCAAAGAACAAAGCAAAATCGCGTGATGCGCGTTTGTCCCTTGCGACAAAATGGATCGCGGGTTTGTTTGTCATCCTTACAATAGTACTTAATCTCATATAGCTTAGCTGATCGTAATTAATCAGTGTAAAGGATTGTAGCAAAACGCATTTTTCGGGCAGACACAATGTCTGCCCATTCGAGATACTGAATATAAGGGCGAACACTGTAATTGTGTTCGCCCTCTTTTTGACTATATAAGTATCTCCCCTATCGGGTCAACACCGGAAATCGCGGCAGCATTTAGCTCATCATAATCAACATGCATAAATGTTGCAAAATCCTCACGGACACGCGCAACAACCTCGTCAAGAATAAGTGCTCTTTCGCCATCAATTTTAACCTTGACTATCTGCTTATCCTTTAGCCCAAACTTCTCTGCGTCCTGCGGAGTCAGGTGTATGTGACGCTTTGCTATTATTACACCCTGATCAATATCGACCTCACCTTCGGGACCAATAAGTTTGCATCCCGGGCTGCCATCAACATCTCCACTCTCGCGGATAGGCGTATTTACAAACCCCAGTGCGGTAGCGTCCGTCAACGAAAGTTCTACTTGATCTGCGCTGCGGCATGGACCAATAATCGAGATTTCAGCAGATCTACGCGGACCAACGAGAGTTACTTTATGCGGAGTCGCAAACTGACCAGGTTGAGTCAGCATTTTTTTGACCTCAAGCTCAAAACCCTTGCCAAAAAGCTTGTCAAGAGTTTCACGAGTTAAGTGGCAATGTTTGCCGGAACCTTCTATTATTACTTTAATACCTGACACTTTAATAAACACCCTTTCTAAATGCGGAACTATCATAAATATTATGCAAAGTGACTTTTAGTTGCTTCCGACCTACTTTAGCATTTTTCAAACAAAAGCGCAAGAGACAAATCCACCGGGCAACGATGAGAGAATTCAATGCGAATATTGCAGCAAATAAAAAATACGTAAAATATCGAGATATTCGCAATATTTTGCTGTCAAAAGTTAGAAAGTTATGATATAATACCGATAGGCTCCCATTAGGAATAGCTGAAAATCCATTCAAATTGGAGATGAAGCATCTAATCGGGGTCAATGATGCAAGAAACAACAATGTACCACTAACATGGAGACTTACAAATGAAAATAGCTGTTTGCGATGATGAAAATAACGTTTCTGCTGAGTTAAAGAGATATATTTATGAATATGCACGCGAGCATAAGTTTGATGTGAGTGTTACTGAATACCATTGCGCTGACGATTTGATTAGTGCAAATATTCAGTATGGGTTAATATTCTTAGATCATTTTATGCCTGGCACGAACGGACTTGATGCCGCAAAACTATTACGAAGTCGAGGTGATAGTTGCGATATTGTATTTTTAACAAGTTACTCAGATATTGTGTTTGAAACCTTTGATGTTGACACGTTTAGATTTATGCAAAAGCCTTTAGGAAGACAAGAATTAGATAAAGTTCTCAATGCTTTCTACAAGCCGCTCATAAATAACCAGTCAATCATTCTGAAAATTGATGGAACTATGAGAAATATTAAATTCCGAGATATCATTTATGTTGAAGCGGATGGGAAATTTTCTAAAGTGTATTTGGTCAATGAATGCCTCGCGTTCAAAAAAACCATGTCCGTCATAGAAAAATCCCTTCAGAAAAGCTTGTTCTTTAAACTGCACCGCTCTTTTATTGTGAATTTGGATTATATTGATCGATACAATGGGGAATATGTGTATACCAAGGGCGGTCACGAAATTCGAATTGGCAAAAAATATGCCGAGAGTTTTAAAGCAGCATTTGTAGATCACGTTAAGCGCAACACAATATAAACCCTCAGCAATAAAATTTGCTGAAAGTTTATAAGTATAACCGTATCTTAGATAAGCCTAAACCAACTGGCAATAACATTAAATATAAGAGCCATAGCGCTGCCCTCCTCGTAAATAATTGCGATGGGGTGAGCATATAGTTAAATATTGAACACTTCTACCAAATGGGAGTGAAGGGGTTATATTTTGTAGTGAAAGTGTTCGATTTATGTCATTGGCATTTTTATTGAGTATTCCGCACTCCGTTGAGCCATCTGTCCGGAATTTGAGAGCCACCATTCCGGAGCATCAGAGCCAGTGGCTACTTGATTGAAAAGTCATCAATGGTTAAGACTGACTGCGGTCAGCCTCAACCGCTTTGACATTATTCTAAGAGTGTGTTGTCAAGGTCGGGTAGTATTTGCTGCGTGAGACGCAAATCTCCACCCTGCCCATGACAATTCAAGCCTTACGATAACGGGTGAAGGTGGCTC
>Ga0123352_10000174_pt1 | contig 77552 bp, 51 predicted proteins | sample TergutLab28metaG_FD_89700 | JGI IMG/M metagenome (GOLD analysis project Ga0123352, IMG submission 89700) | Labiotermes labralis P1 segment gut microbial communities from Petit-Saut dam, French Guiana - Lab288 P1 | ecosystem: Host-associated > Arthropoda: Insects > Digestive system > Gut ...
AAGTTTTCCGCTGTCTGTCAAGCAGATACCGCAATCGCAGAAGCAGGCATTTAGTTCGTATGTCTTTAGTTTGTGGCTTTATCAACTTTGAACTGTTAAGCTAATTTTGGGAGAGGTCTAATATATTGTTTCTAACGACAGGGAATTTTTAAAAGCAGATAAACGTTTTGCAAGTGTAGTTGATATTCGTACTTTTCTTGATTTTGTTGAGTAGAATGATATAATCAGTACAAAAAGAGGTGGTTCCCCCATGACAAAACGCGAACGCATGATAGCGGCACTTTCACACCGCGAGACAGATTTTATCCCCTACGACATAGGCTTCACGAAAGAGGCATTTGAAAAGCTTGCCGCATTCTATGGCAATAAAAATTTTACAGAAAATATTGGCAACCACATGATGGGTCATTATTACAGTGGCGGCCTTACGCCAATCCCAGACCGCGAGGGCTATGTCATAGACGATTTTGGCGTAATTTGGAACCGCACTGTAGACAAAGATATTGGCGTTGTAGAAAACGTGCAAATTCCCGAGCCGGAATGGGGAACGTACCAATTTCCGCCCGTGCCGGAGGATGAACTGCGCAAAGGTTGCGAGTGGCTGATGGCCAACAAGGGCGAATATTTTGCCTGTGCATCGCTTGGGTTTTCGCTGTTCGAGCGCGCATGGACGCTTATGGGCATGGAGCATCTCCTAATGTTCATGATTACCGACCCAGATTTTGTTGAAGAACTGTTCGACAAAATAGTGGAATTTAATATGCAGATAATAAACATATTTTTGGAGTACGACATTGACTGCGTGTATTTTGGCGACGACTGGGGCCAGCAAAGCGGCCTTATAATGGGGCCTGCTATGTGGCGCAAATTTATTAAACCCAACTTGGCAAAAATGTATGGCGCAGTTAAGGCTAAGGGCAAATTCGTAGTCCAGCATTCCTGCGGCGATATCCAGGAAGTTTACCCAGACCTTATAGAAATTGGGCTGGACGCACACCAGACATTCCAGCCAGAGCTATTTGATATCGCAGATCTTAAAAAGCGATACAAAGGCAAGTTGGCGTTTTGGGGCGGCATAAGTACGCAGCGGCTGCTTCCGTTCGAGACACCCGAGGGCGTTGTGAAAAAAGCCATAGAAGTAATGAAAATCATGCGCCCGGGCGGCGGCTTTATAGTTGCGCCAACCCATGCCGTGCCGGGGGATGTCCCGCCAGAGAATATGGACGCGCTTATAAAACTATTCCAAAATCAAGCTGCGTATCTAACGTGAAAACCCTAATCATTGCCGAAAAACCATCTGTAGGACGCGACATTGCCCGTGTGTTGGGCTGCAAGCAAAAGGGCGACGGCTTCCTGCATAGCGACGAATATATAATTTCCTGGGCCATAGGCCACTTAGTATCGCTTAAAGAACCAGACGACTACGACCCGGCTCTTAAAAAATGGAAAATGCATGACCTGCCCATTATCCCAACGGAAATGGGCCTTCGTGCGCTACCCAAAACTACCAAGCAGCTAAACTTGTTAAAGAAAATGCTAACTTCAAAAGAAGTTTCGCAGATTATTTGCGCAACAGATAGCGGCCGCGAGGGCGAACTTATTTTCCGCTACATTTATCAATGGGCAAACTGCAAAAAGCCCGTAAAACGACTGTGGATATCCAGCCTTACGGATGCGGCCATAACCGACGGGCTTGCAAAAATGAAAGACGGACGTGAATATGATAACCTGTTTGCGTCTGCCCGCTGCCGTGCCGAGGCCGACTGGCTTGTAGGCATGAATGCCACCCGCGCATATACAATAAAATGCGGCGAGCTGCTGCCAATGGGGCGTGTGCAAACCCCTACCCTGGCAATAATCGTTAACCGCCATCACGAAATTGCGGCCTTTGTGCCAGAGAAATATTGGGAAGTAAAAGCGACGTTTGTGACGGAGAATGGTGAAGCGTATACCGGGATGTACTTTGCATCCGCCCATGACACACATACCGGTCAAATGGAAACTGTAGGGGACGCCGCCCTCGGCGTCCCGCTTGTAAATGATGACATGACGGGCAACGGGACGCCGAGGGCGGCGTCCCCTACGAAAACGGCAGGCATTCATTTGGCAGATGCTGAAACCCGCATCCCTTCCGAAACCATAGCAAAAGAAATCGCCGCCAAAGTCAAAGACGCACCCGGCAAAGTTGAAAGCATAGAAACTGAAGAAAAGCGCCAATTACCACCGCAGCTTTTTGACCTGACAGAGCTGCAACGTGAATGCAACCGCGTGCTCGGTTTTTCTGCGCAAAAAACACTCACAATTGCACAAGCCCTGTACGAAACCCACAAAATGATAACATACCCCCGTACAGACAGCCGTTATTTAAGCGGCGACATGGCTCCAAAACTAAAGCCCATCTTAGAATCTGCACCCGCACCGTATGACGCGCTTGCCGCCTCCCTGCTTGCCATGCCGACACTACCCACCGGCTCGCGTATTATCAACGACGCAAAAGTTACGGATCATCACGCGATAATCCCAACCGGGTCAAAAAAGCCGCTGTCTGCCCTTTCCGCGGACGAAAAGGCAGTCTATGACCGTATAATGCGTAACTTTTTGGCTGTATTTCACCCGGCCTATGTATATGATGTGACCACAATTATCACAATAGCAGTAGAAGAACGCTTCCGTTCCCGCGGCAAAACAGATCGAAAATTGGGATGGAAGGCCGTGTATTCCCACGAAAAAAATCAAAAAAACGACAAGGCAGAAAAAGATTCGGAGGATGTAGTTCTTCCGCCACTCATACAAAACCAACCTGTTACCGCCACCGACACAGAAGTCCTGCACAAGAAAACCCAACCCCCAAAGCCCTATACCGAAGCAACCCTTCTGTCCGCAATGGAACACGCAGGCCGATTTGTAGAAGACGAAGCACTAAAGGAAGCCTTAAAGCAATCCGGCTTGGGCACTCCCGCCACCCGCGCCAACATGATAGAAAAACTCATTTCTTCGGAATATATTAAGCGCAACAAAAAAAGCCTGATACCTACAGAAAAAGGCATAAGGCTAATTGGCATTGTACCGCCGGAAATGCGCCAGCCCGAAACTACCGGCAAATGGGAACGCGGCCTATCGCGCATTGCCGCAGGCGAATTGGATGACACAAAATTTATGGACAGTATCCGCCGATATGTGACGTATTTGGTTGGTGAAGCTGGGAAGGTTTAAAAAGGAACTGAAACCAACATGAAATATGATTGCCTAATTGTAGACGACGAGATTGCCCTATCGGAAAGCACATGCGAGTATTTTAATATGTTTGACGTAGCTACAGCCTGGGTGGCAGACACCCGGGCTTGTTTGGATTTTTTTGTAGAAAACGAAGCGGATCTTATTCTGCTGGACATAAACCTGGGCAACGAGTCCGGTTTTGACCTTTGCAAGCACCTGCGCAAAACTACAAATATACCAATCCTTTTTATTAGCGCGCGCACCAGTGACGATGATATGTTGCTGGCGCTTAATATTGGCGGTGACGATTACGTACCCAAGCCGTATTCGCTGGCTGTTTTACTTGCAAAGGTTAAAACTGTACTGAAACGATACACAAATACTACGCCAGAGCCGCAAACCTTCACATGCGGCAACCTTCGCATAGACTATGAGGCCCATGCGGTATTTGTGCATGGCGAAAAAGTAGACCTAAAAGCCATGGAGTACAAGCTGCTAACCTATCTTATAAAGCACAAAAATCGCGTTGTACCAAAGGACGAACTGTTTAGCAAAGTGTGGGAAGACACCTTTGTCAGCGACAACACGCTAAATGTTCATGTAAGATATTTGCGGGAAAAAATTGAGGACAACCCAAAAGAACCGCGCCATATCAAAACAGCATGGGGTACGGGATATATATTTAAAACGCAGGAGCCTATATGAAAAAAGCCGCTTTTTCAATGCTCATTTTTGCCGCGCTGGGTGGCCTTTTAGTAACCCTTGCCTTCCGCACCACCACACCACAGCCAAACGCCGTGCTAATAAACGACGCAATAATGACCATCGCAACCGCCGAAAGCGAAAATATTTCCGAGTTCATTCCATTTCTTACAGAGCAACTCACATACGCTTTTGAGGAAATGGACAGCGCACGCCAAAGCCGTGACAGTCAAGTGCAATTATTTATGTACATTTTTATAGCTGCGCTTTTTGTCCTAGCCGGCGCATTGCTTTTATACTGCGAAGTAAAAATCTTATCACCTTTTCGTAAATTGCAAGGTTTTGCCCGCAGCATTGCAGACGGCAATTTGGACGTACCCCTTGCAATGGACAAAAACAACACTTTTGGCGCGTTTACCGAAAGTTTTGACATAATGCGCGAGGAGCTACGCAAAGCAAACCACAGCAAAAAGGAACTTGTGGCGTCGCTAAGCCATGACATTAAAACACCGATTGCTTCTATTAAAGCAGTTACGGAGCTTATGCTTGTAAAAACTGCCGACGAAAAAGAGCTGGCACGTCTTAACACAATTACTGCAAAAGCCGAGCAGGTGAACGCCCTGATTACAAATATGTTCCATGCCACATTGGAAGAGCTTGAAGTTTTGAATGTTGCACCAGAGGAAGTAAGCAGCGCGGAAATAGCGACGCTAATCAACAATGCAGACTACCAGAGACAAGCAACTGTTTCTGAAATCCCAACCTGTCTTGTGATTGCTGACCTGCTGCGCCTGCAGCAAGTTTTTGACAATGTAATAAGCAATTCGTACAAATACGCCAACACAAGCATTATGATTACAGTCACTTTCGAGGGGCAGTATCTTGCAATTGACATACAGGACTTTGGCACAGGTGTAATAGATAAAGATTTGACGCGTTTATTTGACAAATTTTATCGTGGCGACAACAAAGACAAAGTAGGCGGACAGGGTTTGGGGCTTTTTATTTCGAAATATTTTATGACACAAATGCATGGAGATATCGTATGCGAAAACCGTCAGGGCGGCTTTGCGGTTAAAGTTTTTGTTAAACTTGCGTGAATGGGCTGCGAATTAAGAAACAATTAAGAATTGGATAAAGACCGGTTAAGAATTGCCATATTATAATAGGGTTGTGATTGAGATAAATCAATCGCGACCCTATTTCGATTACAAAAAAGGAGAATATAAAATGACCAACACAATCCTGGCAACAAACAAACTATGTAAGACATTTTCTACCGGCGGTGCACAACAGCACGTGCTAAAAAACCTGGACATGGAAATTTATAAAGGGGACTTCACCGTTATCATGGGCTCGTCTGGTGCAGGTAAATCCACATTGCTTTACGCGCTTGCGGGCATGGATAAACCAACTCTTGGCAAAGTAAATTTCGATGGCAAAGATATCAGCGATTACTCCAACGACAAACTCGCCATCTTCCGCCGCGACCACTGCGGCTTCGTATTTCAACAAATGTACCTGCTGGACAACATGAGCATTTTGGATAACATAATGGCGGCCGGGCTTTTGGTAAGCAAAAACCGCAATGCCATTGCGGAAAAAGCAAAAGCACTGCTTGCTAAATTTAACATCACAAGCGCAACATGGCGCAAGCTACCGTCGCAAGTATCCGGCGGCGAGGCGCAACGTGCCGCTATTGCACGCGCACTTATCAATACTCCGCAAATTGTTTTTGCAGATGAACCTACAGGCGCATTAAACTCTGCAAACGGTACAGCCGTGCTGGACGCACTTACGGAGGTTAACAAAAACGGGCAAAGCATCGTAATGGTAACCCATGACATAAAATCCGCAAGGCGCGGCAACCGCATCATTTACTTGCATGACGGCAGTATTCAAGGGGAATGCGACCTTAGCGCATACACGTCTGGCGATACGGAACGCTCGGCAAAACTCAAAAACTTTTTAGCAGATATGGGGTGGTAAACGTGAAAAGCATAACACTGTTGGCAAAATCAAACTTGAAAAAAAACAAAGGGCAAGTCATTACCCTGCTAATAATCATGATATTGGTAGCAACATTTATGACTATTGGCGTTACCATGATAACCAGCATCGGCAGTTTCCTTGAGCGCCGTGCCAATGATTTAAACTCTGCACATTTTTTTGCCGCCATTTCCAATTACGAGGTTGGCGAGGCGCAAATCGACTTCCTGCAAAACCATACGCTCACGGCCGACACAGAGGTTATTGATGCGATAATGGGCGGCGGCGAAGTTGCATTTGGCGAAAACACAGACTTCATTAACTTCCTTTTCTCCACAGTCTGTACAACCCGCAAAATGAACCCGCCAATACCCGCGGGCGACCACTTGCCCCTTACAGGCAACGCAATTTATGTACCAAAATTCATTTGGATGCAGGGTGGCTTCGAGCTTGGCGACACTTGGCACATCAATTTTATGGAAACAGATGTGCACTTTACGGTTGCCGGCTATATTGAAATGTACTTCTTTGGCTCTATGATGATGGGCTGGGTGCAGTTTTATGTATCGGACGAAATGTTTGCGACATTGAGCGAGCTGGCCTACGGTACATTTGCCCAAGTGCTTCGCGTAAAACTTGTGCAGGTAAATGACCTGGCAAACGTTGGCGCACTTTCTACATCCTATATGGACTTTATGATGCAGCAAACAGGCGGGTCGGACTTTCAGCTGGTTGCAACTGCGTTTGGCGATCACAATATGATGGCTGGTTCCCACACATTTTTTACTGACATTGTTAGTATGCTAATGCTGTTTTTCGCGCTGGTGTTACTTATTGTTAGTCTTATAATAATCCGCTTCCGCATAAACAATTCCATTGACGAAAGCATGGTTAACATTGGCATACTCAAGGCCATTGGCTACAGCAATCGCCAAATAATTGTATCTATTCTGTTGCAGTTTGGGGGCATTGCCTTTGTGGGCGTGGTAATTGGCATTGTGCTGGCGCAACTGCTGCTGCCGCTTGCTATGGGTATCATGGGCGCGTTGTTCCCGTTTGCTTTTGTGCCGCCATTTGAGCCTGTGGTAAAAATTGCTTTGCTGGTTACGATTTTGGTTTCAGTTATTATTTTTTCGCTGCTTGCGACGCGACGCATTTACAAATTGTTCCCGCTTGTTGCGCTGCGCGGTGGCCTTGCTACACACAGCTTCAAGCGTAATGCAGTACCGCTTGATACAGCCCGCGGGCCGCTTGCACTGCTTATTGCCATAAAGGATTTGTGGAACAACAAGCGTCAAGCCTTCGCCATTGGGCTGGTTATTGCCGCCATTTCATTTGCGGGTGTTATGGGGCTTGCAATGCACTATTCGATTAACGTAAACGACACCGAGTTTTTGAACGCCATTACAGGCGAAGGTTTTGACATTTTGCTTGACCCATCTGTATCAGATGACAAAGCGGCTTTCCGCCAGCGTTTGGAAGCACGGCCAGAGATACACACAATGACCGAAATGAACAACGGCATACGCCTTAGCGTGGACAATGAAATGGTTTTCTTCAACGTAATTGGCGACTTTGACCAACTACGAGGCGCATCTTTGGTGCGTGGGCGTTTCCCCGTGCATTATAATGAAGTTGCATTGGGCAACGGCGTAATGCGTGCAACGGGCAAGGATGTTGGCGACTGGGTAACAATACGTAGTGGCGGGCAAGACTTTGAATTTATTATAACAGGGCTTGTGCAAACCTCTGCCAATGGCGGCATGTTTGGCGACATGACCCGGGAAGGCTTTACCAGAATGCAACCGCTGGATGATTACGCATTTGTGCTGTTCCTTGCAGACGGCGTTTGCCCATCACAGTTTGCGGAGATACTGCGCGAAGAAGAAGGCGACAACATTGGTATGATGGGTGTTTTGCAAGAGGTAATTGAAGCGCAAATGGAACAGATGGGCACGATATTCTTTGCGGTTGCCGCAATGGTGCTTGTTGTAACAGGCGCGATTGTTATTGCCACTATGTTTTTGGTGATTAAAACCGCTGTGCTGCGCAAACGCCGTGAGCTTGGCATACAAAAAACACTTGGCTTTACTACTTGGCAGCTTATGAACCAGATTGCGCTTAACCTTACCCCCGCCATTGTGTTGGGCGCAGTTGTGGGTGCTGTGGCGGGGTATTTTAGCTACGCACCGATGTTTGTGTTGGGTATGAGTGCCAGCGGAATTGTGCAAGCCAGCTTGCCGGTGTCAATTGCATGGACTGCAGTAATGTGTGTTGCGCTGGTTGGGCTTGCTTATGTCGTGTCGCTTTTGGTGGCTGTACGGATACGAAAGATTTCGGCTTATGCATTGGTGAGTGAGTAATCAGTTCAACCTAAACAACCCTTCCTCTACCGAGTTCGCAGTTACCTCATATGTCCTGCCGTCGATTATTTCCATATACGGCTTTGAATATAAGGACGGCACCTGGCCACGCTCAATAAGTTCCAGACGCAATTTTACTGGGGTTTCAACTTTATAAGGCTTCATTTGGCCGGCCTTTTTAACTGCTTCTTCAGCCTTTGCACGTATAAGCGCATGGGCTTTTTCTTTTACCAGCATGCTTGCGCCAGCCACGCTTAGCCCCTGCTTTACTTCTGCCGTTACAACATCGGGCAAGAGGGCGCGGGCCTCGGCGCAGGCGTAGTCGTCGCCAGACACCATTATTATAGGCTTGTCATTTTCGCCGGCGATACATGCCTCAATCGCTATTTCGCCGGCCAATTTGCCGTTTATCCAAAAATTTTGCCACGCGGCAGACGACATTGTGTGTTCCAGCACCCCGCCTCTGGTACCTGCCATCGCATGGTAGCCAAGCAAAATTACCGCATCACATTCTTCAAAATGCGGCATCCGCTTATCCGGCGCGCTTCTGCCAGTTACTATCCTGTCTATATGCGGGGACAGTTCGCTCCATATGATGTTTGACCCGCCGGCATGTGAGTCACGCACAATAATCTTGTTAGCACCGGCGGCTTTGCAACCCTCTGCACAGGCGTTTATGTCCCATGTCAAGCAACGGCGCGCCTCTTCATATCTGACGCCTTCCCGCATTTGAGCAGGTTCGTATACACCGCTGATTCCTTCCATGTCCACTGTAATGTAAATGTTCATCCCCATACCTCCTAAATTTTTCTAACATAATACTACACGCACAGCACAACTGCAACACACGTTACCCCTATCATTAGACTGCTGCCAACCATACCAAATCTTACATTGGCTTTTTTCATTTTACTTCGCTATAATGATAACGGAAATGGAGAGTGATGCCGATGAGCTTCATCAAAAAACATCAAACACTTTTTGGCGTTTTGTTAATTGTCGCATTAACTGCTGGTGTTCTGTTGGGTGCGTATTTTCATAACAGAACAGAACCGCAATTTACAGAATTCCCCGTGTTTATGGACAAATTGGCCGCCGGGCAAATAGAAACAGTAGAACTAAGCGACGCCCCAATGATTAATTTCACACTTACATATTGCGAAAGCTTAACCACATACACAACAAACAACCCACGGCGCGAAGGGTTTAAGGAATATCTTCTGCTGCAGGGGGTGGCAGTAAGTGAATCGACGTCAAGCAGTGACGGATTTTTACAACTTGGTTTTTCCGTAGTGCTTATTGCGGGTATTTTGATATTTTTAAGCCGCAGAAATGGCATGGCAAAGGCAAAAAGCGGCATAAATACCGTGGCGGTCAACTCCGCACCCGGGCAAGTTACTTGTGATTTTAACCATGTGGCTGGCAACATAGAGGCCAAAGAAAGCGTAAAGGACATCGTCGATTACTTACGCCAGCCAGAAAAATTTGCCCGTTATGGTGCCAGAATGCCCCGCGGCATTTTGTTCCATGGCAAGCCCGGCACTGGTAAGACACTTATGGCGCGAGCCATGGCAGGCGAGGCAGGGGTACCGTTCTATGCTGTAAGCGGGTCTGACTTTGTGCAAATGTATGTAGGTGTTGGCGCGGCCCGTGTGCGTGAGCTGTTTAAAAAAGCGCGCGAAGCAGGGCGCGGCGTAATTTTTATAGATGAAATTGATGCGCTTGGCAAAAAACGCAGCGACGGCATAAACGGCAACGACGAACGGGAACAAACACTTAATGCACTGCTTACAGAAATGCAAGGTTTTTCTGACACACATGGCATAGTGGTTGTAGCCGCAACCAACCGCCCAGACACTTTGGATGAAGCATTAATGCGCCCCGGCCGCTTCGACCGGCGTGTGGAAATTGGCCTGCCGGATTTAAATGCACGCAAACAAATTATCGCGCTGCATATCAAAGATAAGCCTCTTTCCCTGGAAATTGACCTGGATAAACTTGCAACCGACACCGTATTTTTTAGCGGCGCAATGCTGGAGGGCCTTATCAACGATGCCGCAATTAATGCCGCCCGGCGCGAGTCCCGTAATATCGAAACCCAAGATATAACCACCGCATACTACACAGCACTTGCCGGCAGCGAAAAAAAGGACCGCAGCAACATTCGCGAAAAAGAGCGTGAAGTTACCGCCTGGCATGAATCTGGCCACGCGATTGCTGCGCTTGTTACCAACCCGGAAAACCGCGTTGCAAAAGTTACAATCATACCATCCACAAGCGGGGCTGGCGGCTTTTGCGTAAGCATCCCGCCAGAGCGCATGTACTATACAAAGCTGGACCTTCGCCAACAAATAATGGTTGGCTTGGCCGGGCGCGCCGCGGAAGAACTGCATTTTGGTGCCGACAATGTAACTACCGGCGCATCCAACGACATAGAAAAGGCCACGGCTACTGCACTGCAGTACGTGACCAAATTTGGTATGGGAAGCGGCATTGCCGACCGCATATTGCTAAAAGACGAGCAGAAAGTGGCGCAGGAATGCACGGAATTGCTGGATGGCATTTATAATGAGACACTGGAATTGCTAAAACTGAACTTTGCCGCGTTAGAGAATGTAGCGAATATTCTACTTGCAAAGGAAACTATTGACGGCGACGAAATTTTGGAGTTTCTACCTAAAACATAAACCTAAACCCACGCAGCAAATGTCCGGCAACAATATAAAGCGTCCGCTTCCCGCGTGGTACGCACGCCGGCTCAACATACCCGCACAAAATATAGTTGTTGTCCGCCCCAACCCGCAAGCTTGAAGCAATATGGCCGTTTACAGATTTAAGAACTATGTCAAAAAACTCCGGGCTGTCTATCACAAGCATGGATTCGGTATCCGAGCGCATGCTTCTTTCATTTAGATTAAATGAGCCTATGGCCGCAAGCCTTTGGTCAAACAAGTAGACTTTGCCGTGCAGCTGCACATCTGTACTTTGATATTCGTAAATTGCAATATCCGTGGTGCGCAAAATATTGCGCCTACTTACATAGTAGCTGGAAAACGCGGGCAAATTTGGCGTGGATGCAAGGGAATTTGTAACCAGCGTAAAGTCACGCCCGCGGCTTGCTTCGCCCAAATGCCGGATGCTGGACGGGGTCATGGACAAGTAGGGCGACAGCGCAATTACAGTATCGCTGTTCATGGCAATACGCTTCAAATTGTACGCTATAATGCTTTCCTTCCGGGCCGGTAAAAAATCGTTTGTCAAAAGAGTGATCTGATTCACGGCCACGGTATTGGCAAGATAATCGAAATTTTGAATACGGCCATTATACTGGCCGTAAAGATTAATAAAATGTGCCTTTTGCGTTTCCCAATTGCCGCTTTGCCTGAGCGTAACCAATGTTGCGCGGGGCGAAGCAGATTTTTCTATAAACAGCTCGCGCACTTGGGATATAATGCCGGTGTAGGCCGGGTCGGTATTATAAACCAAAACCTCCTTGTCCAGAGACAGCCGTCGGGTAAAACAGTCAGGATTGTAATACTTGTCTCCCATATTTCTGCCGCCCAAAATCATAAATGTATTGTCGGCAATTATATATTTGTCGTGAAAACTGGCGTTTAATTTTTGTGGCTGCAAAAGGTTTAGCCTGTTAAACTCGTAAACATTAATATTTTCATGCCCCGCAAGCACGCGTCTGTAATTGCGGGGTATATTACCTACTATCGCATTGGCCATTATAGAAATTTGTGCGCCCCTATCTGCGGCAGAAAGCAAGGCCCCAACGATAATATCCGTCGTTACTCCGCTGTGCATCGCAAATGTGGCCACATAAATATGACTTTGCGCGTTGGATATTACATTTAATCTATGAGCAAATGACTCCTGTGGGTCATCCAGCAGCATTATCTGTTCGGCAATTATTTGTTCACCAAAAAAACTGTCCATGCAAAACGTGTTTCTTGTCCCCGCGCTTACATATAAACTGCCCGTATATGGATACAGTCCCACAACTACATATATTAATAAGCATAGTGCAAGTACCGCCAGCACTGGTTTTATGCATTTCTTCATGTTTACGCCACCATTTCATTATCATTAGTTTGATTATATGGTACAACGTTAAAATTATACATCGTTGCCTACATGCTAAATTTGCATTATAATTAGATTATGTCACAAATTTTGGGAGGTAGTCAATGTTGTGGGTAAAAGACAGCATACAAGATGTTTTAGAAAAATTAAACACCGACAAGACTCAGGGGCTTAGTCAGCATCAGGTTACGGAAAGGCAAACAAAGTACGGCCTAAACGAATTTGAAGAAGAAAAAAAGGATACGCTACTTAAAAAAATATTTCACCACTTGACGGAAATACCAACAATGATACTTATTGCCGCGGCGGCGATTGCGGGATATACAGCTATTTTCCACCCGCCGGATACAATTGGGCGCGGCTGGCCAAAGGTCATCGTCATACTAAGCATAGTAATAATCAACGTGACCCTGGGTATTTGGCAGGAAAGTAAGGCCGAAAAGGCTCTGGAAGCCCTCAAAAAAATGAATACATTCAAAACGACGGTATTGCGCGGCGGCACAAAACAAATTGTTGACGCCAACCAACTGGTACCCGGCGATATTGTAGAGCTTTCTTCCGGTGATGTTATTACTGCCGACGCCCGTATTATAGAGGCCAGCAGCCTGCAAACAGACGAAGCCGCCCTAACCGGCGAAAGCCAACCTGTAGAAAAGGACCCTTCTGCCGTAATCGACAACGAAGTCCCGCTGGGCGACAGACTTAACATGGTGTATTCCGGCTGTTTAGTAACAGGCGGGCGCGCTATGGCCGTGGTTGTAGAAACCGCGATGGAAACCGAAATGGGCAAAATCGCCCGTTTGCTAAATAACGCAAAAAAGCTGAAAACGCCGTTACAGCAACGCTTACAGCAGTTGGCAAAGCGTATTTCTGCCCTGGCTTTGGTGGCGGGCGTTCTCATGTTTGCGTTTGCGTGGTTTGTGCATGACATAAACCCTGTCACGGGCACGTATCGCGACTTTGTAGACGCACTCATCCTTGCAGTTGCGCTGGGTGTTGCCGCCGTACCGGAAACTCTGCCAATTATCGTAACAATGGTACTATCCTACGGCGTGTTCAACATGGTTACGAAAAAAACCATTATCCGCAAAATACCCGCGGTAGAAACTGTTGGCAATACATCTGTCATTTGTTCTGACAAAACAGGCACACTTACACAAAACAAAATGAAAATCCGCCATGTGTGGCATATTGCTACCGAGCCTTCTAAGGTAAAGGACGGCCTAAACGATGAAGAACGTAAAATGATTGGCCTAATGGCATCGTGCAGTAACGCAACAATTGAGGTGCATGGCGAAGAAGATGAACATGTAATAGGCGACCCTACAGAAATTGCAATAATCCGCCTGTTGCACCAACTTGGTATGAACCGTGTAGAAGCCGAACGCATGTACCCTCGCGTTCACGAAATACCGTTTGACTCTGGCCGCAAGCGTATGACAACCGTACACCGCACGCCAGAAGGCTTTATTTCCGTTACCAAAGGCGCGTTTGACCGCATACCTGTGGACTGGACGCCCGAACTTTTGAAAAAAGCAACCGAGGTTCACGATTCTTTTGCGGAAAAAGCCCTGCGCGTAATCGCCATTTCCACAAAAAAATACGATACAATGCCAGCGGATTTAAGCATAGAGGCCCTTGAAGCAAATCAGGATTTCCGCGGCCTGGTAGGTATGATTGACCCGCCCCGTCCAGAAAGTGCCGACGCCGTAGCAATGGCAAAGGAAGCCGGAATACGCACCGTAATGATAACCGGCGACCATATTGTTACCGCCAAAGCCATCGCCAAAGAAATTGGCATAATGGAAGACGGCGACAATGCCTTAACCGGCGCAGACCTTAACCATATGACAGAGGCAGACCTGCGCGACCAAGTTAAAAATACCAGTGTTTACGCCCGCGTAAGCCCAGAAGATAAAATACGCATTGTACAGGCTTGGACACACCACGGCGATGTTGTTGCCATGACAGGCGACGGCGTAAACGATGCCCCCGCGCTAAAAGCCGCAGACGTTGGTGTTGCAATGGGCATCACCGGCACAGAAGTATCAAAAAGCGCGGCAGACATGGTTATCACCGACGATAACTTTGCCACAATAGTGGACGCAATAGCTGTTGGGCGTGCCTCGTACGATAATATCAGGAAGACAATTGCGTTCTTATTAAGTGTAAACTTTGCGGAAATATTTATACTAATTGCCGGTATGTTGGTGGTGGGCGTTTCACCTTTGCTGGCGTTGCAGATTTTGCTTATCAACGTAGTATCTGACGGTATCCCCGGCTTCTTTATGGCATTCGAAAAGCCCGAAGCCGGCGTCATGAAGCGTAAACCTCTTGCAAAAAACGCAGGCATTTTTTCTGCCGGGCTTGGGATACAAATTGCGCGCGGTGCCATCAGCTTCTCTGTATTGACGCTGGGAGCATTTTTGCTGGGCGCGTATGTACTGCCTGCCCCCGCGGGTTTTGTAGCGGCACCATATGGCCAATATTTTACAATAGGTATTACAATGGCATTTGTTGTCCTAAGCTGGGCATCTGTTATAAATATATTTAACGTACGCAGTGCGCAATCTGTTTTCAAAGATGCACCATGGTCAAACAGGGGTATGTTCCTTGCCGCAATAGGAACCATAGCGTTTACCTTGGTAGTCGCGCTTGTACCCCCAATTGCAGAAATTTTTGATGTAGTAACAGGCTTAACCGTCTGGCATTGGCTGGTAATGGTCGGTTTTGCACTGCTACAATTGATTATTGGCGAAATTCACAAGGCGATATTTCGAAAAGTATGAGAAAAAACCCTACTTTAATAATGGTGCTGACATTTGTGCTTATAGCCGTTGTCGTAATATTCATCAGGTCCGGCCAAACCCAGCCGCGCCTTACCTGGCTGTTGGCAGAAGGGCAGTACCAAATGTCGGACGCACTGCTGGAATCCGGCATACTGCTTGTAGACGAGCATATTGCAAACATCAATGAATATGGGCATACTTTCAGTTTTGGCACCCACGACAGTTACAGATATTTCAAAATCACGGTTTTTCACGAAGCCGCTGCCGCACCACTTCATGTAATATTGTCAAACGGCGATAGGTTTTTCACTGGACGGCCCGACGGTACAACGCAAATCATCTATACCGCATGGCCCTGGTCTGACGGCGAGCATTATGTGACTTTGGAAGCCGGGGGCGGCAGAGTCACCAATACACATATACAAGTCCTTGTCACAGACTCTCTTGAAGCTATAACCGAAGGGCTTTTGTCGCCGCGCACTTCGCAAGTAATAACAATGACATATGCTGAAAGAGCTTTCGAAATTACAAACCATTCCCCATACCATATGCGGCAAAGTATGAATTATTCATTGGAACGCGAAACCCGCCCCCATACTTGGGAGCAAACAGGCCACCTGGGCCTGTTCTCGCTAGACATACCCCCGGGCGGGTCGCAATTGCATGTTTCAGACATACAAGACACAACAGGCGTAAACTATCGCATTAGGGTGCATAGGTTTTACATGCATTGGACCAACGAGAACGGCGTTGCATTACAGCAGCCATTTGATTTATTTGTGGAATTGAGGGATGATTAGAATGTGTGAGCATTTTGGCCGTTGCGGCGGCTGCAAATATCTGGATATATCATACGAGCAAGAGTTATCAATCAAGGAGAACAGCCTGATTGAAACCTTGGGCGAATACGGCCAATTTTTCAAAGCTTTGCACCCTGCACCAAGTGTCGAGGGATACCGCAATAAAATGGAGCTTGCTTTTGGTGATGAAGGCCGCGATGGGCGTCTGGCACTTGGTATGCGCAAACAGCGCAGTTTTTACGAAGTTGCCACCCCAGAAAACTGCGTTCTTATCCCCGAAGATTTTAAACGCATAATAATGCATGTATTGGAATACTTTCGCGAATCCGGCTTGGATGCATTTTACCACCGCAAGCGCCATGTAGGCGCGTTGCGGCATTTGGTGCTACGCCGCGGCCACTTTACGGGCGAAATTTTACTTAACCTGGTCACAACCTCCACTTTGGCAACACCCCTTGAGCCGCTGATACAAGGGCTTTGCGAACTTGCCCTTGACGGCAAAATTGTGGGCTTTTTGCATAGCATAAATGACGGCGTTGCAGACGTTGTCAAAAACGAAAATGTTAATATACTGTACGGCCGCGACTACTATAATGAGGAGATTTGCGGCTTAAAGTTTAAGGTGTCGGCGTTCTCGTTTTTCCAAACAAATTCTGCCGGGGCGCAAAAATTGTACGGCCTTGTGCGCGACTATGCCACCCCGGGTGGTGACGAGACGATGGCATACGACCTTTACTGCGGCACAGGCACAATTGCACAAATCTTATCACCCAGCTTCACAAATGTGCTGGGCATAGAACTTGTCGAAGACGCAATTAAAGCCGCAAAAGAAAACGCCGCCCTAAACGGTATTACCAATTGCAGCTTTTATGCAGGCGATGTGCAGGACATAATACAAAAACACCCAGCCACCCCAAATGTGGTAGTTGTAGACCCACCACGGGACGGCCTGCATCCCAAAGCCCTGCCGCATATTACCGCACTAAATGCGCCGCGGCTGGTGTATGTGGCCTGTAAGCCCGCTTCCCTTGCGCGGGACCTTAATTTGCTCACCGCTGCTGGGTATGTAGTGGAGAAAATCGAGGGCATGGATATGTTCCCGCGGACACCGCATGTGGAGGCTGTTGCGTTGCTTACTAGAGTTGAAATGTTGTAGCATCAAGGGTTTTGGGGTCTGACGGTCTTTTTGTACAGTCAAGAAAAATGTTGGATTGTAGTTTGTGGGAACATATCGAAGCAACTGACTTTAGGTGTATAGTTGACAATACAGGATTACTTTTTTGGTAGGGTTGAGTGTACGCTACAATCGATAGAAATATACCCCTGTAAAATCATCAAAATATAAAAGCATGAGGTTAGCTTTTGAAGAATTTGCGTTTAGTGACGGATGATTTGATTAATTAGCAACTGTGACGAAATTATAATATTAATGACACAGAAAGCTTTTCTGTATAATTTTAAGTGGGTGATTGATTTGAAGAATGATAAAGAAGTTCCATTATATTTAATAACAAAAAAAATATTATGGGTAGTCGAAGGAAGATGTGAGACGGATAGAGAGAAAAACAAGTTTTCATTATTATTTATGTTTTGGTTTTGTAATTTCATAATCATGATGATTGCTGCACTTTTACCTTTTATTAGAAGCGTAATGGATTGGTTACGTCTGCCAATCGAAATGATAATACTACAAATGAATCTTTCAATTGGATATTCTGTTGTTATTAATGAGCAATTTTTAAGAGAACAATTTAGTCTAACAAATCTATTTGATTGGAGAGTAATTATAATTCCTCTTATATCAATGATTCCTGTTTTTTATTCATTTTTCAAATCCAACGGAAAAGTTCTTAAAACCTTAACAGCAGTGATTTTGCTTCAAATAATTGCAACTATGATTTTTATTGAAGGTGCTTTATTGGCCCAAATGATATTCGCAATTGTGTTCGGGGTGCTTTTGTTTTTCAAGCCTTTGGATGATGGCAATTACTATTCGCTTTTAAAACAATCACAATATTTTTATGAATTATATTTCGAGGAAAAAAGCAAATATAAATTTCAGCTTACAATAAAAAAAATCTTGATAGTGCTAGGATTCTTTGTTGGAGGTGTTGTTTTTTCACTAATTCTAAGTAACCAAATTTTGAACATGACTTTTTATCTCGCAGTTGTCATTTATATTGTCCTACTGATATTGCTTTGGATGACTTCAGCGAAAAATAAAACAAGTTCGATACTCCGAAAATTCATTTCTTATTTTTTAGTGTTGCTCTTTGTTTTATTTCAAAATAATTTGATTGAAAATATGATCGGACTTGTTCTTTCTGTCATTGCGGTATTATTTGCATTTCAAAGGTTATTTGCAGTATTTTCGGAAGCAGAGAAATTAATAACTACTAAAAGTTTGTTCCACCTACTCGATGAAAAAAATGAGCAAGAAGCTTTATTGCAGGAAAAATTGGATATTTCTTCGGATATAGATAATTTAGTATTGAAGGAAGATATATTCTTACGCCAAATTGTTATATATATGAAGTTAGGAAAAAAAGAAACAAAAAAATTAATATCTCGCTATCGAGAACTCGGTTACGCGGAAAATAAATTGATTAAGTGGTTTGAATTCCTAATGAGTGACATTAGTGAAAGAAATTTAGAAGAAGTAAAGAACAGCTTGTTTGAAATAAGACAAGATACTACATTTGGAACAATCCTAGCATTAGAGTTTGAGTACGCTACTTTCTTATTCTTGTTGCAAGAAAACACTAAAGAAATTGTCGAGATATTATCGGAACACACCTTCTATCTAACTGAAAAATTGCAGTACATATTACTTTACAGTTTAAAATGCGAAAACATGGAAAAACAAGCAGGTATATTAAGAAAAGTTATCCCTAATTACGATGATGAAAAAGTAGATTATGAAAAAATCAAAAGCATGAATGCGGAATAAAAATAAAATTTGAAATATGATTTAGCAGGGTTGTAAATAAGCTTATATGTTTCCATAAACAAACAATCTTGAAAATGGCGATTGATATGTTTCTGAGAACGAGCAAATTTTCAAGATAATAAAAGACATCAATCTTGTAATCACACCCCATGTGGAGGCAATCGCGTTGCTACGTCGGGGAGATATGTAAAATTGGAACATGGTTTATGGATAAGGCCGAGAATGTGATAATTTTTGGTCTTTTTTATTGCCGGAAGCATTGCTTTTTTTGTATCCATTTGACATAATATGTCTGTGAAACATGCTTTTTGGTGATGCAAACGAGTAATTGGAAGCGAGTGACTGCGATGATTATGGGTATTGTTGGGAACATCCTATTAAGCGAAACTGCAAACGGTCTACATAATAGGCTGGAAAACATTCTGGAGAAAGCCCAAATAAAAAAAGTAGTAGCTGAATTAGAAAAATCCTCGCGTTCAAATGCCATAACACATCATGGAAATAACGATTTCTATAATGCGTTGGATTCATATATTACGAAAAAAAACATAGTCCCTTTTTTAATTGAAATTTGCTATAACAAAAGCAGGCCTGATTTTCTAACCGCTGCAGAATTTGCAAAAAAAGAAGCCGACTTGTTTATAGCTCTAAACAAACAACACCTTGGGTCGAAATCTGCATTTATTGAAATATTTCAAAACCTGTACAGTGTTATTGACTCGGCATTAAACAACTTAAACGAAAGCGAACGTAAAAATTCTAATGCAGCCTATAACGCAGTTAAAGAGAGCACCTTCCATCTATCTTCAAAAATAGACAAAATACAGTCATCCATAGAACTGGCTAATTCATCATCTTCAAGCGTCCGTCACTATATAACCCTAGAGGCCCCGCCAATCAACGAAGAATTTAGCTACCGCGACGATATGGTAAACAAACTATACGAAGAAATAAAACAAAATCAAAAGCTTGCGTTGATTAATGGCCTGGGTGGGATTGGCAAAACCACCGTGGCCAAAGCGTTATACCATAAGGTTAAAGACGAGTATAACCATATAGCATGGGTCGAATACCAGCATAATTTCAAAGATAGCTTGTTAAACTCATTTAAAATTTTTGATGAAATTGAAAATGCCGCCGCCAGATATAGGAAAATAGAAAGCTTTCTGTTGGACGCAACAAATAACACCATAATATTCATCGACAACGTATCCAATATCGACTCAAACGGGGTGGGTCTTATAGAACGGCTTGCTGCAAATGTAGTGCTGACATCGAGATTAAACAATATCGGGAATTTCAAGTTGTTCCCGGTAGATTTTCTATCAAAGGAGCAATGCGTTGATATTTTTTATAAATACTATAAATACGATGAGGCGCAGGAACAAGAAAACGCCGTCCGCGAACTTGTAGAGCTTGCAAAATGTCATACACTCTTAGTGGAACTTTTGGCTCGTGCAGCTAGGAGGCCGGGATATTCATTGACGGAATATGCGGCAATGTTAAAGGCAAAAGGGTTTGGATACGCTGATTTAAGCGTAAAAACCTCCCATACAGGCACTCTACAAACCATCCCCAGACATTTACAGGCGTTATTTGAAATAGTTTCTGTAAGTGATGAGCAAAAACGAATCTTAAAAAACTTTTCCCTTATGCCAAGCGTTGAAATACCTGCAGAAGTAGAAAATTGGATTAATTGCAACATAGACGATATAAGCGAACTAACAGAGCTGGGCTGGCTAAGTGCATCTGAAACAGGCTATGAAATGCACCCGATAATGAAGGAAGCAATATTGCTTCAAAATAAGGAAGTGCAATACGAGGACTTTGAAGCGATTATTAGTTATATGTCTGGCGATGAGTACATTAAGAACACGGATATTTATACACAGGTTCACGTCCGCCTTAATATCGCAGAGTCTGTAATGAATCATTTTTGTGCTGTTGAAAAAAAGGAAGTTGGTCTTTTGTTTAATATGATTGCGCTTGTGTATTCTAAACAAAGCAATTACCCAAAGGCACTGAAATGGAACCAGAAGGCTTTGGCAATCAGGGAAGAGATGTTCGGCTTAGATCATCCAGACACAGCCATAAGCTATAATAACATTGCAGAAGTGTATTCTAAACAGGGGGATTACCTAGGGTCACTAGAATGGAATAATAAGGCTTTGAAAATCTTTGAAAAGGTGCTGGGCGTAGAACATCCAGCTACCGCAACAACTTATAATAACATTGCGCTTGTGCACTCTAAACAGGGAGATCACCCAAAAGCACTGGAATGGTATCGCAAAGCTTTGGTAATCAATGAAAAGAGATTGGGTGTAGAACATCCAGCTACCGCCACTACCTATAATAATATTGGAGGAGTGTATGATAATCAGGGAGATTACCTAAAGTCACTGGAATGGTATCATAAAGCTTTGCAAATTCGTGAAAAGGTGTTGGGATTAGAGAATCCATCCACTGCTACCACTTATAATAACATTGCGGGAGTGCATTACAGACAAGGAAATTATCCAAAAGCACTTGATTGGTATCAGAAGGCTTTGAAAATCTATGAAAAAGTGTTGGGATTAGAACATCCACTCACCGCCACAACTTATAATAACATTGCGGTAGTGTATACTAAACAGAAAGATTATCCAAAAGCATTGGAATTGTATCAGACGGCTTTAGAAATCCGTGAAAAAGTATTAGGCTCAAAACATCCGGCCACCATCGCAGTCAATTGTGATATTTCGTTTGTGGAGGATTTACTAAATTAACTTTTCACAGCACCCCTTATCCCCCTAACAAACCCTACCACAGGCCCCACACACTCTTTACCATATTCTGCGACTAATTTTACAATGGCACTGCCGATAATTATTCCATCCGATACAGCCGCCATCTCCGCGGCTTGTTCTGGGGTAGATATACCAAATCCAATTGCACAAGGGGTGGCGGAAGTGGTCTTGACCTGCTTTATCATTTCGGCAATGTCCATATTTATTTCGCTGCGTACGCCTGTTACACCCAGTGAGGATACACAATAGATAAAGCCTTGCGCATCTTTTGTAATGGATTCGATTCTTTCTTGTGAGGTAGGCGCAATCATGGAAACTTGTGTTATGCCGTATTTGGCACATACAGCCGCTATTTCATCTTTTTCTTCAAAGGGCAGGTCGGGCACAATAATGCCGTCAATACCGCATTGGCTGCATTTTTCCATAAACCGTTCCTTGCCATAAACAAATATTGGGTTTATATAAGTCATGAATAATAGCGGGATTGCTACCTTTTCACGAACCCTTTTTACCATGTCGAACAATTTGTCAACGGTGCAGCCGTTTGCCAATGCGCGTTCGTCAGCTTCTTGTATTACAATGCCTTCTGCCACAGGGTCGGAAAAAGGTATGCCAATCTCTATTATGTCAACACCTGCTTCTGCCATAGCGACAATTAACTTTTCGGTTGTTTCAATATCCGGGTCGCCGCCGGTTATAAATGCGATAAATGCCTTTTTCCCTTCAAATGCTTTGGCTATTTTATTCATTGATATTTACCCCCTTAAACCGTGCAATGGATGCGACATCCTTATCGCCCCTGCCGGATAAATTTACAACAATTATTTGCTCTTTGCCCATCGTCGGTGCTATTTTTTTTGCATAAGCAAGCGCATGGGCACTTTCTATTGCCGGGATAATTCCCTCTGTGCGGGACAGATATTCAAATGCCTCGATAGCTTCGGCATCTGTGACTGGTACATATTGGGCCCTGTTTGTATCTGATAAATAAGCGTGTTCCGGCCCAATTCCGGGGTAGTCAAGCCCTGCGGAAATGGAGTGTACCGGCGCAATTTGCCCGTATTCATCCTGGCAAAAGTACGATTTCATGCCGTGGAAAATACCGATAGTGCCATTTGCGATAGTTGCGGCATTTTTTGGGGTATCTACACCATGCCCCGCAGCCTCACACCCAATCAATTTGACCGATGCATCATCCAGAAATTCATAAAACGCGCCTATTGCATTGCTGCCGCCGCCAACACAAGCTATTACGGTGTCGGGAAGCTGACCCTCTGCCTGCAATATCTGCTGCTTTATCTCTTGTCCAATTAGTTTTTGGAAATCACGAACCATTTCAGGAAAAGGATGCGGCCCCATAACAGAGCCAAGCACATAATGTGTGTCGTCAATGCGGGATACCCATTCGCGCATGGTTTCGTTAACGGCATCTTTAAGTGTCATTGTGCCGCTTGTAACAGGGTGTACTTTCGCGCCCAATAGTTCCATTCTAAACACATTTAGTGCCTGCCGCTGCGTGTCCTCTTTCCCCATGAAAATATCGCAGTCCAGCCCCATTAGCGCGGCGGCTGTGGCCGTTGCAACCCCATGCTGCCCTGCCCCAGTTTCCGCAATAACGCGGGTCTTGCCCATTTTTTTTGCAAGCAAAACCTGTCCAAGCACGTTATTAATTTTGTGTGACCCGGTATGGTTCAAATCTTCACGCTTTAAATATATTTTTGCACCACCAAGGTCATCTGTTACCTTTTTTGCAAAATATAGCAAAGACGGCCTGCCCGCATAATTTTGCAGCAAATCCATCAATTCTTTTTGAAAATCCGGGTCATCCTTATAATGCCGATAGGCTTTCTCAAGTTCATGCAGGTTGCTCATCAATGTTTCGGGTACATACTGGCCACCGTATTCTCCAAATCTACCTTTTTTAGTATCCATCTCTTACCCTCCTGATAAATTCTTTTATTTTTGCGGGGTCTTTAAATCCCTCATTTTCCACACCACTGCTGACATCCACTGCGTAGGGCGTGGTTTTTCTTATAGCCTCTGTTATGTTTTCAAGCCTGAGGCCACCAGCCAAAAAGTATGGTTTATCGACTTCTCCAATCATATCCCAATCAAAGCTTTGACCCGTACCGCCGCCTTTGTGGTCAAGCAAAAGATAATCTGCCGCTGAACCAGACCATTTTTGCACATCACCCTTACTTTGGACAGCTATCGCTTTAATAACCAGCTTATCTGTCAATAGTTTTAGCTTTTGCATATATGTCTCACCTTCCAAACCATGAAGCTGGATAACATCAATAATCCCTTCACTAACCAACGATAGGATGTTTTCAATAGGCTCATTCACAAATACCCCAACGGGAATGATGTCCGGCGATAACAACTTTTTCAGTTCCGCAGCCTGTGTCAATGTAACTTTACGTCTACTTTCGGCAAACACAAATCCGATATAGTCTGGCTTTTCGGTGTTTACAGCTTCTATATCACAAGGGCGCAAAAGCCCGCATATTTTAACCTTTGTCATAACCGCCACCTTCCAGCCCCCGCAAACGATTAATTTCGGCCCTTTTATCCTGTCGCCTCATTAAGCTTTCGCCAATCAAGACCGCGTTTGCCCCTATTTGCCGCAGTTTAGCAATATCGATTGGTGAATTAATGCCGCTTTCTGATACAAATAATATATCCGGCGGCACCAGTTTCCGCAGGCGTTCGCTTAGTGCAATATCCACTTCAAAGGTTTTGAGATTTCGATTATTGACACCTATAATCCGCGCACCGGCAGACAATGCCATTGATATTTCCTTTTCGCAATGAACTTCCACAAGAGCAGAAAGCCCAAGTTTATGAGCAATGGCGATATACTCTGCAAGGGTACTGCTGTCCAATATAGAGCAAATCAATAAAACTGCGCTTGCGCCAAGCAGCTTTGCCTCATAAATCATGTAGCTGTCTACAGTAAAATCTTTGCGCAGTAAAGGAATTTTAACCGCATCGGCAATTTCCCGCAGATAGTTGTCGTTGCCCATAAAATAGAATGGCTCTGTCAAAACAGAAATTGCCGCCGCACCTGCCGCCTCGTAATCTTTTGCGATATCAATATAGGGGAAATCCTCCGCGATAACCCCTTTGGAAGGCGATGCTTTTTTGATTTCACAGATGAAAGCTATGTCATCAGATTTTAATGCCTGTTCAAAAGGGAAGCTATTTCCTGCATTTGTACATACCATTTCCTTAATCTGTTCCAACGGAATAATTTTCTTTTGCGCTTCAACACGTTCCTTTGTGCGGTCCGCTATTTCCTGTAATATGTTCAAAATAAGCACCTACCCTTCATTAGAATAACGAATAAAGTCATCAAGTTTCTGCAACGCCTTGCCACTATCAATAACGTCATTTGTAATTTTTACTGCCGCTTCAATTGAAGCGTATTTACCGGTTATAAACATGGCCGCCGCCGCATTTAGCACCGCGGCATCTCTTTTGGCACCTTTTTCTCCGCTAAACAGTGCTTTTAGTATTTGGGCGTTTTCGGGGGCGGTTCCCCCTTGCAAATCTTCTTTTTTACAACGTTTAAACCCAAACTGTTCCGGCGTTATGGTATAAGAGCGAACCCAGCCGTCTTTTACTTCGCATACAAATGTGGGGGCACTCAATGATATTTCATCCAGTCCATCTTCGCCATGAACAACCATTGCATTTTTTACACCCAAATTGCACATAACCTGCGCCAGCGGCTCTACCAACCCGCGGTCGTAAACGCCCATCAATTCCATTTTTGCACCGGCAGGGTTGGTAAGCGGCCCTATTATGTTAAAAACTGTCCTTATACCTAGCTCACGGCGGATTGGCGCAACAAACTTCATAGCGATATGATAATTTTGCGCAAACATAAAACATATCCCTATATTTTTTAGCAGCTCGGCACTTTTTTCTGGCGAAATGTTAATATTCACACCCAACGCTTCCAGAACGTCGGCAGCCCCGCATTTGCTTGATGCACTGCGGTTGCCGTGCTTTGCAACGGGAACGCCCGCCGCTGCGGTAATAATGGCCGCTGCAGTGGAAATATTAAAGGTGTTAGCATGGTCACCGCCTGTGCCAACAATTTCGAGGGCATCCACATCATGCAAAAGACGAACACAATGGGAGCGCATACCAAAGGCGGAACCCGTAATTTCGTCAATAGTTTCGCCTTTTAAACTAAGCGCAGTAAGATAGGCACTCATCTGCACCGGCGAAGCTTCGCCAGTCATAATTTCGTTCATCACTGCCTGAGCTGTTTCGTAGCTTAAATCCTGTTTTTTGGACAAGGACAAAATAGCTTCTCTTATCATAAAGTAGCCTCCTTTTCTAATTTACAAACCAAATAGTCCTGCATTAATCCACATAGGTATTGCAACAAGCAAGGCAAGTAAACACGCCACAAAGTACAAAGTACCGTATGCACCAAGATGTTTGCTGCTCCATGTCCTGTCCCCGGCAATGGTGCGGCTCATCATAGCCCATATATTTTGATATGATATGAAAAACGCGTTGTGGGCCATTACAAACACAGCTATCCATACCAATGGACTAATTTGGTATATTTCCTGTATTGTCGGTAGAATAGGTACCATTATTGCCATCGTGGGGATGAAGATTGCCACATCAAAAAATCTCCACAAAAACATAAATGCCGTAATGCTAAACATAAAGACCCAGGGGTTGACTGCAATAGGAGCAATAGCAGGCACAACAACACCAGCAAGCCATTGCGAAATACCTGTTTCCACAAATATTGTGCTAAGGCTTATAGCCATACCAATGAAAACTACCAAGTCCCAATTGACTCCGGCATTAAAGTCCTTTGCTTCCAATATACCAAATAAGAAAAAAGCAAAGACAGCAGCTAAACATACCGCAACGTCTGGTATCCCATGAAGTTCACTGGTTAAAAATAGTAAGAAAACAATAATAAGAATTAGTGCTGCCATGCCCTCATTCCGGCTCATTCTTGGAATTTGCTGCCTTTTGATAGCATCATACACGTCATTTGAAATAGCTTCTGCTGGCTTTAAAATAATTAAGCCGCCCACGGCTACCAGCACAGTTACTATCATCATTGGCAGAAACAATATGCCAAACCAACTGCTAAACGTAACTGTCCCCTCCAATTCTGGTATCGCATTAAACATCCCTTGAATTATTGGCCCCCCAAGCAAGCCAGACAACCAGCCCGAGCCGGGAATAAGTGCCATGGCGAATGCAGTCAGCAGAATCAACGAGTTTCCTCTTGACCCTTTTTTAATCATACATAACTCGCAACATTGCAGGGCAATTGGTATAACTATAGCAACGCGCACGGTAATGGATGGGGTTAAAATACTAAGCACAATACCAATTAAAACCCATGCAAATACAAGCGATGGATACGAAGGCTTAAACAATTTTACAATTCCAAGTGCTATCCGGTTGCCTAACCCGGTCTTTTGTAATGTATAACCAAAGAAAAGCGCAGGAATCAACGTCCAAACTGCCGACTGCGAAAACCCCGAAAACACAACCTCTGGCCTTTGCCCAATGGCAAGAGCAAAGAAGGCAAGGAATACCCCCCCTACGGAGTATGAAAGATTAAAGGGTTTAAAAATCCAAATTGATAATGTAATCAAGATACCGCCTAACATTATGTGGGCAGTATCGTCCAAATTTGCAGTAAACGGCTTTGCAGACATAATAATAATTGCAGCTAATGTAATAAGCCCGCTTCCTACATGGGAAAATTTTATTTTTTTTGCCATTTCGAATCCCTCCTATGAATTGTTTTCGGCAATAAAAAAATCCTTGGCAAAGCAAAAAATGCTTTACCAAGGACGAATATTTTTTCAAATAATCCGCGGTGCCACCTTGATTTACGACAAAAGCCGTACACTTAGCAGGATACAAACATATCCCCGGCAACTAACGTATGCCAATACGTCATGGAATACTCGGCGACTACGCCTTTGACCATGCCCTCTGCGGTCCATTTAGCAATCTGCATTTCGACCCGGCTCTCAGCAAGTAAGTTGCTTGGCAACTTACAACCCGGACTCTCTGTACGCGCATTTACTGCTGTTATCTCCGCTTCAACGGTTTACAAATAATTGTTTTTGTATTTTTATCACATCTGTATTAAAAAGTCAACAGCGAAGTTTTTGCAGATTTTTGGGTCAACCTCTTGCATTGAACATTTTCTTATGATAGAATCATAGAACTGGGAGGGTTCCCGAGTGGCCAAAGGGGACGGACTGTAACTCCGTTAGCTTAGCTTTCAAAGGTTCAAATCCTTTTCCTCCCATCCCCTCTTTTCAAGCCTTTGTCGTTTAAGCGGCGAGGGCTTGTTTTTCTATAAAGTGGCTGCCGACACATTTAAATAACGAGGAGTTGTTACACATGCTAAGTTTATCCACCGCAGAAGCAATAATGAAAAAGTACAACAAAGAGCCGTTTCATATCCAGCACGCGCAGGCAGTGTCCGGCACGCTGGGCTATTTTGCAAAAAAACATGACCCAACCCGCGAGGAATATTGGCGCATAGTTGGCATACTCCATGATACAGACTTTGAGGAATATCCGGATCAACACTGCGTCAAAGGCGAAGAATTGCTAAAAGCCGAGGGCGTACCAGACGATATTATCCGTGCGGCATTAAGCCACGGCTGGGGCTTGACTGGCTCTAAATACGAGCCACAGCATATAATGGAAAAAATCCAATATTCGATAGACGAATTAACCGGCCTTATTGGCGCGGCGGCACTTATGCGCCCAAGCAAAAGCACGTTGGACATGGAACTTTCTAGTTTGAAAAAGAAATTCAAGGATAAAAAATTTGCCGCAGGCTGTTCCCGCGATGTGATAGCCAAGGGCGCAGAAATGCTTGGCTGGCCGTTGGACGAACTGCTAAGCGAAACATTACAAGCCATGAAAGAGGTAGAGCAAAATGCGTAACGCATACGACGTGTTAAAAGAAAGAGGCTTTATAGCCCAATGCACCCACGAGGATGAACTGCGCGAGCTGATGGGTAAGGAGAAAGTCACATTATACATGGGCTACGACCCTACGGCGGACAGTTTAACCGCAGGGCATTTTCTCACACTTATGGCATGGGCGCATTTGCACAAGGCCGGGCACCGCCCCATCACTTTGATGGGCACTGGTACAGGCATGATTGGCGACCCTAGCGACCGCACAGGGATGAGAGAAGTTATAACCCGTGAGACAATTGATCATAGAATAGCCTGTTTCAAAAAGCAGTTTTCACTCTTTATGGAATATGGTGATGGCCAAGCCATAATGGAAGAAAATGATTGGCTTTTAGACCTGAAGCTTGTAGACTTTATGCGTGACTACGGTGTGCATTTTTCTGTTAACAGAATGCTGGCGGCAGAATGCTACAAATCTCGGCTGGAGGGCGGCCTTACCGCTTTCGAGTTCACATACATGTTAATGCAAGCGTACGACTTTTTGGAGTTGTACCGCCGTTACGGTTGCCGCGTACAGCTTGGTGGCAACGATCAATGGTCAAATATTATTGCCGGGGTTGAACTTATCCGTAAAGTGGAGGGCGTACAAGCCTATGGGCTTACGTTTACTTTGCTAGCCGCCGCGGATGGAACTAAGATGGGGAAATCGCTGGGCAATGCGCCTTGGCTTGACCCTAACAAAACTTCGCCATTCGACTTCTACCAATACTGGCGCAATGTGGCCGACAACAATGTTATTAGCAATTTGAAACTATTGACCTTCTTAGAACTGGACGAAATCAACGAAATGGCGAAATGGGAAGGCTCACAGCTTAATAAGGCAAAAGAAATTTTGGCCTATGAAGTAACCAAGACCGTCCATGGTGTGGAAGAAGCCGACAAAGCCCAAGCTGCTGCACGCGCTTTATTCACAAAAGGTGCGGAATTAGACTTGGAATCTGTACCATGCATAGATATTGCAGCAGGGCTAACCGCAATAGAAGTGTTGGAAGCCATGAAGCTAATACCATCCCGCAGCGAAGGCCGCCGCTTGATTGCACAGGCCGGCGTATCCCTAAACGGCGAAAAAATAACCGCGCATGACCAGGTTATTAGCGAGGCAGATTTCAAAGACGGGTACATCCTTATCCAAAAGGGCAAAAAAATCTACCACCGGGGCCGCTTGGTATGAGCAACGCATTACAAAAATCCATTATCATCAACAATACCGATATTGCAACAACCGCGATCAAGCCCGCCGGGTTCCCGGACACAGGCTGGCCAGAGGTCGCATTTGTAGGCAAGTCTAACGTGGGTAAGTCGTCTCTTATAAACGCAATGCTTGGGCGAAAACGCTTGGCGCGCACAAGCTCTAGCCCGGGCAAAACCCGCACGATAAATTTTTTTCATGTAGAAAGCAAACTATATTTTGTTGACCTGCCCGGCTACGGCTACGCCCGCATTAGCAAGTCCGAATCAGAAAAATGGGGCGCGATGGTGGAGGGCTACCTTAAAAACCGTCCGCAGTTAAAGCGCGTTTTCCTGCTGGTGGACATACGCCACGAACCCGGTGCAAATGACAAGATGCTGTATGATTGGTTTATGCATTTTCAGCTGCCATTTACGCTGGTTGCTACCAAAAGCGATAAGTTAAACCGCAGCCAGATACAAAAGCATTTGGCAATGATACGCCGCGTTTTGGATGCGCCCGAGCCGCCATTACCATTCTCAAGCGAGACAAAAGACGGCCGTGACCAATTGTGGAGTATGATTCTAGACAGTTGCGGGCTGGATATGTTATAATTTTAGGAGAGAGGGGCAGAGTCCCATTTCAGAAGGAGGAGGCGATATTTTGGATGAGCAAAACACAACACAACAATCAGCAATTGTAGTTGGCGAATTGTACGACGGCAAAGTAATAAAAATAAAGCCATTTGGTGCGATAATATCCTTGCCCGGGAATATCCCCGGTTTGGTTCATATTTCGCAAATAGCCAATGGATTTATACAAAGTGTGGAAGATGTACTTGCGGTTGGCGACGAAGTTTTGGTGCGTGTATCCGCTGTAGATGAAGCCAGCGGCAAAATATCACTTACCATGAAGGATGTCCCCCAAATGAGCGGCGGCGATGACGACGGCTTTGGTTATGTATACGAAGCCCCCGTTGTAATTTCCCCGGCACAGGCGGCCTCGTTCGAAGAAAAATTTAAGTCTTGGCAAAAATTATCCAGCGACCGCATAGCTGGAATAAATAGAAGAAATAAACGCAAGAAGTAAAAAGGACCGTCTCACCAACGGAATTTGCCCTTCACTCCGAATCGCATTGTCGCCGCAAGCGGCGACAGCGATAGTCGTTTTGGGTCAAAATTCCCTTGTCGAGACAGTCCTTTTATCTTATCTACATACTAGAAACATTCGTAGTGAACAGCATCAAGCGAATATTTGCTTGGCGGCTCTGGCTTACGGTCTACCCACAGGCCATTTGTGAAATCCGGGAAGGCAACAGGCGCGCCGCCCATAGCGATAGAATCTTCCGACAGGCAGGTGATGGCCATCCATGCGGCGGTGTCATACACGTCTATTGGAGGGGCTACACCACGCTTTACCGCGTCAAAAAATGCGCTTGTTACAATATAGTCGGTACCGCCATGACCGCCAAAGCCCGATTCGTGGTTAGCTTTTGCGGCTGCAGCAGCAACTTCCGTCCATAGTGGATGCTCGTATTTGTCAAACCATTTGTCTTGGGATTCCCATTGATCAAAGTTTTCGTGTTCGTCTTCAAAGTAAATTGTACCAGGGTCGCCCATCCAAATGCCTTTTGTGCCTTGCACACGTTGATTTCCGTAACGTGGGCGCGGCAATGTGCAGTCGTGGATTATATTTATAATTTCGCCGCCAGCGCATTTAATAGTTGTGGATACAACGTCGCCACAAGCTATTGGTTGGCCAATCATGTCATAATTTTTTTGATTTTCTGGCAAAGTACCCTTATATTTTTCATCCAGTGTGTTTGTTACCCATGAGTTGTAGCCTTTGCGGCTTTTTGCATAATATTCTGGCAGGCCGCGTGTTTTGCTTGCCACAGCAGAAAGCGTAAGGAAGCGATTACCACGGTTAATGCCTAAATATTTGGCGATAGGCCCAATTTCATGAGTTGGATACAGTTCGCCGTTACGCTTTACAAAATGCGGGAAACGATAGTGGCGTATCTCGCGCCCCAAGCCTATTTCGTCACGCAAGTCGTGCTGATAGCTGCCTGACAGATAAACTAACTCGCCAAACATATGCTCTTTTACCATGCGCAGCATAGTCAAATGCTGCTTGCTGTAGTTTGCATTCTCCAGCATCATGCAATGTACGCCGGTTTCTTCATATGCGCGTACAAGACGCCAGCATTCTTCTATAGAAGACGCGCCGCCTACTTCAATTGCGGTGTAAATACCAGCCCGCATAGATTCTACAGCGATTTTGATATGGGTTTGCCAGTCAGTAAATACCACCATAGCATCCATACCGCCTCGCTTTATCATGGTGCGATAGCAAGTATAGGTATCTGCACCTTTGCCGGTTCTTTCTTCCAATGCTTTTAGTCCATCTGCAACGCGGTCTTCGTAAAGATCGCACATGGCTACAACTTCAACACCGGGTACGGCAACACATGTAAGCATAGAATTTATGCCGCGGTGGCCAAGCCCTACTACGCCTAAGCGTACGGTTTCTTTCATCTAAAACTCCTCCTTATTAAATGTAGATGTATGCAACGCGGGCGACGCCGTCCCAGCGGGCAACCGCGCCCATTTCATTTATAATGTACGCAAGCGGTACAAATGTACGGTCTGCAATAATTACCGGCGTACCCATACCGCCGGGAAGCGGCTGGCCAACGGTCATGGCTATGGTTTGGCCATTTAGCACCAAAGAAACAACATTCTCATTTAACGCAAGGTTGGTTGCGCCCAATGCTTCGCCTATAACGCGCAACGGTACCATTGTGCGGTCATGCGCTATAAACGGCGCAGCTTCAAGTGTACGCGAAAAACCGGCATCCGTAAAAGTGGTGCTGCCAATTGGAAAGCGCAAAACCCGCGTACCGGCAGCTGGCGGTGTTGGAGTTGCTGTTATAGGCGGCAATGACGGACGCTGTGTAGTCGGCGGTTCTGGCTGTGGCGGAGGGGGTGGAGGTGGAGGCGCTGCAACGCCATCAATTATTACATAAAAGCCAAACCATCCGTCATAGAATCCTGCATCTGCCCATATGCCACCATAGTTGTCTGTTGCAATACGCAAAATATATGTTGCCGGCGTCAAAAATTGTACAGTACCCTCTACCGCAAAATTTTCGGCTTCGCTAAGGTCTTCTGTGCCATGGCCGCCCACGGTCCAGTTTAGCTGCAGATTGTGCACAGGGTCCGTAAGTGTGATTGTAACGGGCCCGCTTGCGCGAAACACCGTTACGCCATTCATTGGGTTTATATATCGGTGGAATGGCATTTCCAGTAGCTGTTCATGTGTGAGTGTTTCCCGTGATGTTGCATTAGAAACGGTTACGCGTGTGGAATCCCCAGGCCATAACTGCATGGTGTAATCTATGGTTTGAGGGGCAGCAGCGAATGTGGGTATTGTCAGGATAGCCACTGCAATAATTATTGCACATATTAGTTTCATGATTTACAGCCCCTTAGACCAAGCGGCGATATTTTCTTTAATAAAATCATCGTCGATGAGTTCCGGATACATGGCGCATACACGGTCAAGTTCTTCTGCCTGGCCGGGGGATAATTTCTCTTTATCGCTTAGGCACCAAATGCCAGCAAGTAGCCCTTGACGGCGCAAAACTTCATGCATGCCGGAAATACAGCCGGTAAAACCGTTGCCCGGGTCAAATACAGCGGCGTTCATATCTGTTATTTTGGCCGCAAGTGTCAAAAGCTCGGCAGAAATTTCGCCATTTTCGCGCGCATAGCGCAATTTTTCAAACATTTCCACATTTGCTTTTGTCCATACAGAGTAGTGGCCAAGCAGCCCGCCCACAAAGGTTTTTTCGTACATTACGCCATCTTTTGGGAACTCGAAATTGGTTAGCAGGTCAACGGCAATGTTATCGTCGTTGCCGGTATACATCGCAATATCATTGGCACGGGACGACCACGCCACAGCACGCATAATGTCCAGAGTTTGATATCTGTCAAATGGTGCAGCTTTGATGGCGACCAAATTTTCCATTTCCGCAAGGGCTGCCCAAAAATTAAAGCTTAGCGCCGGGCCGCCAACAGCACGCTGCAACGAAAATCCGATTACCGGCATGACTTCCATAACAGCTTTTGCCCGCTCTAAAAAGCCTTCCTCGCTTAGGCCGGGCAGGCCGCCGGGCGAAAGAAGCACCGCGTCGTAACCCAAGCTTCTTGCAAGTTCCGCTTCTTTAACGGCTTGCTCTAGCGGGCCGCATACGCCGGCCACTTTAACCACAATTCTGCCTTTTTCTATCTCAAAAAGAGATATTTCTTCCGCCGCAATTTCCAATACGGGGGCAAGAAGCCCTACTTTTGGGTCATGAATTTCGAATTGAGTAGAGTGAACGCCGGTTGCAATTCCGCCCGCGCCCGCATTTAAGAAGTAGCGCATAATAAGCCGCTGGCGTTTTTCGTCCAGTTTTTTGTCCTTGGTCAATGCCAAAGGTGTCGCCGGGATAACTGTGCCGGCACGTAGAATGTCAAGTGCAGTCATAATGTCCTCCTGTTATTAGTCTGAATAAGCGCGCCGTCGCTCTCTCCGCAGGCACAGCCGAGGAAGCGTAGCAGGGATTCACTCCCTGCCTGTACGCCAAAGGCGATATGGCGGCGGGGCTTCATGCGAACACGCAGCGAAGCGAAGTGAGAGAGGGGCAGCGCCCCATTAAAACTAGAATTTCCCCTTCCGTTGTTCGAAGTGAGTGGGCTTGCCCAAAACGCGGCCGCCAGACTGTAGCCATTCGGCCTGCCATCTGATTAATTGCGACAGCGATACTTCCGGATATCCAAACAGTTCGCACATTTTGGACGCGTTATTTATAAGCGCGTGGTCGCTTGTGCGTTCCGGCTCTTCTATTATAGGCTCTATGCCCAGGTATTTGCCAAGCTCCATTGCCGCCCAGCGGACGGAAACTGTTTCCGGGCCGGTTACGTTTAGTGCGGTTGCAGGGCTTTCGCAAATGGTTAAGCAGCGCAGGGCAACTTCGTTTGCATGACCCTGCCACAGGCAATTGAACACAGGTGCGGTAATTACCACGGGCTTACCCGCCATTATGTTTTGAGCGATATCATTTAGTACGCCATAGCGCAAGTCAACAGCGTAGTTAAGGCGATACATGCATACCGGTGTGCCGTAGGTTTTGCTGCCATATTCAAATGCGCGCTCGCGGCCCAGGGTAGACATTGCATATTCGCCAACAGGGTCAAGGGGGGTGCTTTCGTCACAACCGCCGTCGCGCGGGCTTACCATTGGGTAAATATTCCCAGACGAAAATACAACTATGCGCGAATTGCGGAACCTTTCCGCTACCAATGCAGGCAACCAAGTATTCATTGCCCAGGTTAAGTATTCCTGACCGTCGGTACCAAATTTGCGCCCAGCCATATAAATGATATTTGGCACATCCGGCAGTTGATTTAATGCGCCGGGTGCCATAAGGTCGGCACTAATCATTTCCACGCCGTTTTTCTCCAGCAACGCAACTGCATGAGGGTCACTAAAGCGGGATACCGCAATAATTTTCTTGTTTACGCCCGCTTTGTTGCAGGCGTTTTTTGCCAGCAGGCTTAAGCTTGGTCCCATTTTACCGCCCGCACCCAAAATCATGATGTCGCCCTCTACTTTGGCCAGGTCATTTGCAAGTGCAAGGGACGGTGTTGTCAACAGCTCGTCCAGATATTGTTCAGTCCACATAATTAAAAACCTCCTATTAATAGAATTATACTTGAAGCGGCGGAAAAAATCAAAGCCGTAATTGCTTTATAATCTGGTTAGCGTTTTCAGAAATATTTTTTGTTCCATCCACACGCATAACAGGGCATGGCAACTCTGACATCCAATGTTCGTGCAGTTTGCGCCCAAATTTTAAGACATCTGCAGTTTCGTATCTTTGGGCATTGGCAAGGTAATCCTCCAAATCGCCATGGAAACGGGTAGCCTTATATATGTCGCCACCGGGAAGTACTCTTTTGCCCCAACGGGAAAACTCTCTGGCATGGACGCGCTGTGCACAAATTTCCGCAGGAGTGGATACAAATACCGCCAAATCAAATAAGTGCTCGAATAAATTTTTGTTGCTAAATATTGTGCCCGATATAACAAAATCCGGGTGCTTTTTTATATCATTCATCAAAAGTTCAGTTCGCTCTTCACTTGGGCGAGTAACTGTAAGTGGTATTGCGGTATCGCAACGCCAAAGATAATCATCAATATCTATGTGTTCAAAATTAAGCAGCCCGGCAACTTCTTTTCCAAGCGTAGTGCTTCCCGCCCCCGACGCACCAAAAATAATAATGCCCATTTACATGCCACTCCTTGTGAAAATATACCGCCTACATTATATCACAGCAATTTTATGTTGACAAAGTCACAAAATCATGATATCTTTTGTTTGTTAGCACTCGACGGCCTAGAGTGCTAACAAACAAAGGGGCGAGAAAATGAACTTAAGCATCCGAAAAGTTAAAATCCTGGAAGCCATCATCACAGACTATATCGAAACGGCAGAACCAATAGGCTCGCGAACCATTGCCAAAAGGTCCGGACTTGGCATTAGTTCCGCCACCATCCGCAACGAGATGAGTGACCTTGAAGATCTGGGGCTTATTAGTCAACCCCATGCATCCAGCGGGCGCGTTCCATCTTGGATGGGGTATCGCCTATATGTAGACTCCATGATGCGGCACAGGCAGCTTACATCGGAAGAAGCCTTGCTACTGCAAAAAATGATTATCGATAACATTTATCAAATTGAATTCATGATGCAGGAAACAGCCAAAATGCTTTCAAGTTTAACTCGTTACCCCGCAATAGTATCCGAGCCCTATCTAAAGAAAACTAAAATCAAGCATGTTCAGCTGGTACCGCTGGACGAAAAATCGCTGTTGTTGGTGCTTGTCACCGATACAAAAGCTGTAAAAAATCAAATAGTCAATTTGCAAGCAGCCCCCGGTTATGAGGCCCTTACGCAATTGTCGCAGTACTTGAATCAACATTTAGCAGGCCTAAGCATTCGCGAAATAAACCGTCAATTAATTGACAAATTACTGGTGGTTTTCGGCAAAAATGCTCACGTCCTAATGCCTATTCTGGGCGCGATATCCGACACTATCCAAGCCGAAGACGATGTCCGCGTTTTTACAAGCGGTGTCAAAAACATTTTGGCCTTCCCAGAATTTGCGGATATCCGCAAGGCGGAAGCAATTTTTCAAGCATTGGAAGACCGCGCCTCCTTGTTCGAAATTTTGGGGCAAGACACCATACAAGGTATACAAGTAACCATTGGTGAAGAAAATAATCTTGACCTGTTAAAGGCCTGCAGCCTTATTAAAGCAAACTACACATTGGACAACAAAAGCACAGGATGCATAGCATTAATTGGCCCAATGCGAATGGACTATGCGCAAGCAGTTTCGATACTTGCGGGTATTTTGCAGAATATGCAAAGTGTAACGCACGCGTTGGAACTATAATAAGAAAGGGATTACGTAATGGACGAATCAATCAAAGAAGAAACCCTTGAAGGGGAACAAGAACTTCTACAGCCAGAAGGCCCAGAATGCGAAATACTGGACGCTAGTGATTCCCGCTACAACGAAATGCTGGACAAATACCAACGTTCGCTGGCCGAATTCGACAATTACCGCAAGCGCACAATAAAAGAAATGGCTGTCCGTTACGACGACGGTCTTCGCTCTGCATGTGAAAAATTGCTGCCTATGGTGGACAATTTCGAGCGCGCGCTTGCCGCCTGCGAAAACAAGGATGACAGCTTCTTCCAGGGCGTAGAAATGATTGCCCGCCAATTTGGCGCGGTATTAAATGAAATGGGAGTACAAGAAATTAACTTAGAACCGGGCGATTCGTTCGACCCAAACTTCCACAATGCAGTAGCCCATGTGGAAGATGATAATTTTGGTCCGAGTCAAGTGGCCGAAGTATTGCAGAGAGGCTACACTCATAGGGATAAAGTATTGAGGCATAGCATGGTGAAAGTAGCAAACTAAAACAATAGGAGGATTTTTAAAATGTCAAAAATCATAGGTATAGACCTAGGAACAACTAACTCATGCGTAGCAGTAATGGAGGGTGGCCAGCCCGTAGTAATTTCCAACAGTGAAGGTATACGTACCACCCCATCAGTAATAGCATTCACCAAAACGGGCGAACGCCTTGTTGGTGAAACAGCAAAACGTCAGGCGATAACCAACCCAGACAACACAATCATGAGCATCAAACGCCAAATGGGTACCGATTTTAAAGTAAAAATCGAAGACAAGAACTATTCCCCGCAAGAGCTTTCGGCAATGGTCTTGGGCAAGCTAAAATCTGACGCGGAAGCATATTTGGGCGAAGCCGTAACAAAAGCGGTTATCACTGTACCGGCGTATTTTACCGACAGCCAACGCCAAGCCACAAAAGACGCTGGCAAAATTGCCGGCCTTGAAGTAGAGCGCATAATCAACGAGCCTACGGCTGCCGCACTTTCCTATGGCTTGGAAAACGAAAAAGAACAAAAAATCATGGTATATGACTTGGGCGGCGGCACATTCGACGTCAGCGTTATTGAAATTGGCGACGGCGTAATTGAAGTACTTGCAACCAGCGGCAACAACCGGTTGGGTGGCGACGACTTCGACGACCGCGTTATCAAATTCCTGGCCGACGAGTTCAAAAAAATGGAGAACATCGACCTACGCCAAGACAAAATGGCAATGCAACGCCTAAAAGAAGCCGCAGAAAAAGCTAAAAAAGAGCTTTCCACTGTGGTGACAACCAATATCAACCTGCCGTTTATAACAATGAACCAAGACGGTCCAAAGCATATGGATATCAACTTAACACGTGCAAAATTTGATGAGCTAACCCACGACCTTGTAGAAAAAACAATGGGGCCAGTGCAAACCGCGCTCAAAGATGCAGACTTATCCCCATCCGAGCTTGATAAAATCCTACTTGTGGGCGGTAGCACACGTATTCCAGCGGTACAAGAAGCTGTTAAAAAACTAACCGGCAAAGAGCCGTTTAAAGGCATTAACCCGGATGAATGCGTTGCGCTTGGCGCGTCTATCCAAGCGGGAAAACTTGCGGGCGACGAAGGTGCCGGCGGCATTCTTCTGCTGGACGTAACCCCGTTGTCACTAAGCATAGAAACAGAGGGCGGTGTTGCAACACGTCTAATCGAGCGCAATACCACAATCCCTACCAACAAAAAGCAGATATTCTCTACCGCGGCGCACAACCAAACTGCAGTAGACATCGTAGTTGTGCAGGGCGAACGCGCACTTGCACGCGACAATAAAAAGCTGGGCAGTTTCCGCCTGGACGACATCCCGCCTGCACCACGCGGCGTTCCTCAAATCGAGGTTATGTTTGACATTGATGCAAACGGTATCGTTAGCGTAAGTGCAAAAGACCTAGGCACCGGCAAAGAGCAAAAAATCACAATCGCCGCCAGCAGCAACCTGTCCGACGACGATATTGACCGCGCAGTTAAAGAAGCGGAGCAATATGCAGAGCAAGACCGCGTCCGCAAGGAAGCAATCGACGCGAAAAACGAAGCGGACTCCCTTGTTTTCCAAACAGAAAAACTACTATCCGACGCGGCAGACAAAGTAAGCGACGAGGACAAAGCAGCCCTAACCGCTGAAATGGAAAAGCTAAAAAGCGTAAGTGTGTCCATGCATGGCGAAACCATGAGCGAAACCGATACCGAACAACTTAAAGCCGCCACAGAAGAATATACAAAAGCACTGCACGAATTTTCTGCAAAAATGTATCAAAACGCCACGCCGCCGCCACATGAAGGACATGGCGAATATAGCGAAGAACCCTCTGATTACGGCCCGGACCACAACGTGTTCGACGGTGACGCTACAGAGAAATAGGGGGGCCAACCCATGTCAAACAAGCAAGACTACTACGAAACACTTGGCGTAAGCCGTCAAGCAACCGATGATGAACTAAAAAAAGCATATCGCAAACTGGCAAAGCAATATCACCCGGATGTGAAACCGGGTGATAAAGCCGCTGAAGTAAAATTTAAGGAAATTTCTGAAGCATACGACGTACTAAGTGATGCAGGCAAACGCCGCAACTATGACCAGTTTGGTCATTCTGCCTTTGAGCAGGGCGGGGGCGGTGGTTTCCACGGTTTTAATGGCTTTGGCGGCGGGGGCATGGAAATTGACCTTAATGATATTTTGGGCAGTTTCTTTGGCGGCGGCAGCAGAACGCGTCCCAAAACCCGCCGCGGTGCAGATCTTCAAGTGCGCGTCAATATAAAACTGGAAGAAGCCGTTTTTGGCACAAAGAAAGACGTAACACTGCAAGCCTACGACACCTGCCAAACCTGTAAAGGCAACGGAGCAAAGCCAGGCACTACCCCGGAAAGCTGTAAGCGCTGCGGCGGTACTGGCAGCGAGCGAATACAACAGCAAACTATTTTGGGCATGACACAGCGCGTTGTGCCGTGTTCCACTTGTAAAGGCGAGGGCAAAATTATCAAAGACCCATGCACAACTTGTCGCGGACAGGGACGTATACGCAAAAACCGCACACTGGAAGTTACAATACCACGCGGCATAGATAATGGCCAGGAAATTCGCCTGCAAGGCAAGGGTGAGGCCGGAGAAAAAGGTGCCCCCCCGGGCGATTTATACGTTGTAGTTTCTGTCACGCCGCATAAGCTTTTCACACGCGAAGGCAGCCATTTATACTTGGAAGTACCAATCACCTTTGTGCAGGCGGCTTTGGGGGATGAAATTTCGATTCCAACCCTAGACGGCAAAGAAGAAAAATACTTGGTAAAGCAAGGCACCCAGCCCGGCGCGGTTGTTCAAATACGCGGCAAGGGTGTGCCAAATGTACACAACCCAAACCACATCGGCGATCTGATTGTAAAACTAAACGTAACCGTCCCAACCCAAATGAATGAGCGTCAAAAAGAAATACTTCGCAATTTTAATGACGAAATGGGTGAGGACTATAAGAACCACAAAAAACGCTGGTTTGATAAGGTTAGGGAATACTTTAAATAGGTGCTGTTATGTTAAAACCACACATCCAAAACTTCCTAAATGACTTCGTTTCAAAATTTGAAGAAACTGGCATTCATATCGACTCACTTGTATTGTTTGGTTCCCAGGCAAGGGGCACGGCAGTGCTATCGTCGGACATTGACATTGCGGTAGTTATGGACGCCCCACTTTCCAGCCAAGAACGCGGGGAATTGCGCGGTATAGGCGAAGACATTGACTTCCGTATAAATGTAGATTTGTTTTTCACTACCCGGGACGCCATAAACAAGGCATCTGGGACATTTGACACAAATAAATATATCAGGGACGAGGGTGTTGTCCTATGGCCACGATAAGCTATCTGGAATACTCTAACCGCGACTATAAATATGCAGAAGGCATGTTTACGCTGGATTACTACGACCCATGCGGCAGGTTTTGCCAGCAGAGTGTCGAGAAACGGCTTAAACATTTTATCGAACACAAAGGCTCTGCAGAGGATTTGAACTTTTTCCATACTCACAACCTTGGGCGAATATACGCCAAGGTATGCCAGCTTATTGGCATTAAACAAGACCCTGTGTATCGCGGATGGTTGTCTCAATTGACAGACTACTACTTTGATACCAACTACCCCGCAGAGTTAAACATTGAGTTAACAAAGGAAATGGCCCGGGAAGCTTTGGACATAGCCCGGCAAATTAATGACTGGGTAGATTCAATTTTATAGCAAAAAAACAGTTGGTGAATCGTCGCCAACTGTTTTTTTTGCAGATTTGTGCATTTCGTTCCCTCAAACGTGCATTTCGTCAGGCGTAGGCCCCAAAATACAATTACATATGGTATAACAATAGATGTGGTGGAGTACCACATATCAATGCCACGAATAGCAATTTACGTTGAAAACAGTTGAAAGCAAAACGAAAAATGCGCGGCCAAGTGACTTTTGCTGGACAAAAGCACAAGATGCGCTTTTTCGGTGAAGATTGAGACGATTTTCAACTTAATTGTCTATAGTGGCATAATTCTAGAAAGGTTAGGTGTAGAGATGAGAAGAACAGGAAGCCGTATCTTAGCATGGATTACTGCCTTCATACTGGTAATAACTCCAGTTATGGGCGTACCCATTAGCGTATCGGCTGAACTACCACCAGAAAACATCATTGTTTTCGACCATGAAGGTCTTTCGTTCGACAGCGACGAGAGACTTATGGTTCACGATTCTGAAACAGGGCTTTGGAATCATGTGAACCATAACAAAAGCAGCGACGATATTGTGCCCGAAGAGGTGCTTGCATCGGCTGACTCACTGGAGCATGCTCAAGAAATTGCAAATGCGTATGGGTTAGTGCTTTTATCTTACTACCACGGCATTGCAGTTATGCAAGCCCAAAATGCAGAATTAGCTGTTTTTCAAAGCTTAATGAGGCGCACATTAGACCCTAACAGGCCAATTTTGGGTTTCAATTGGGTCTACACTATCGACTTTGTGGATAGCGATGAGACATCCACGATGATTCATGAAAATACCGTACACGACCCATGGACGATACAACCGTGGCTTAGCCCTAACTTAAGATACGGCGAAGTATATCATGGTACGGATATTGATGCTTCTGCTACATCTGTACTAGCAGTAACCAGCCCACACAGCGTAAACATGGACCATTGGCAGCATGAGGTTATGGATAATTATCGTGCCTGGGATATTTCAACCGGTTCTGGGGTAACTGTTGCTGTAATAGACACAGGGATAGACATAAACCACCCCGCTTTCGCAGGAAGGATTTTGCCAAATTCTTTTAATTCACACACAAACCAAATAGGACTTTTAGCAGTGCGGGATGACGAAGGGCACGGAACCCACGTAAGTGGAATTGTCGCCGCAGCACCCACTGCTTTTTCTGATGTAAGCGGAGTTGCGCCAGAAGCTTATATAATGAAGATAAAAGCGAACGACCCCGCTTCACCGCGTTTCTTTACCAGTGCCGCATTGCAAAGGGGTATAAATTATGCCGTTGCAAATGGCGCGGATATCATCAATATGAGTTTAGGCCGAGATTACGCTGCTGGCCCTGACCCTCAAGAACATTCTGTTATTATTAATGCCATAAACCAAGGCGTGACGATTATAGCTGCCGCTGGTAATAGCAGTGATAATCGTGCAGGCTTTCCTGCGGCTTATCCAGAAGTTATCGCTGTTTCGTCAGTATGGATGGGACCAAATGGCCCAGCTTTTGACGGCAGCTATTCCAATTTTGGCCCAGATATCGACCTTGCGGCCCCCGGTACAGATGTTCTTGCACCAATTAGGGGCGGTGAATACGACAGGAAGACTGGAACATCTATGGCCGCACCAAATGTAGCGGGAGCTGCCGCTTTGGTATTATCTGAAAACCCAGGGCTTTCGCCGCAACTTCTTCGCAATAGGCTCAATAATACCGCGCGGCAAGCGGGGATGCTTGGCGGTGATTTACGCTATGGACATGGCATAGTAAGTTCATATGCCGCCTTACTAGGCCCGGATAATCTACATCGTGTAACATATCATCTTGATGATGGTTTGCGCGACCCTGTAACAGTCAGGATTGCCACAGGTGCTAGCTTGATACCACCTGCAAGACATGTGTCCGGGGGGCGTATTTTAACGGACTGGAGCACATCCAGAGGCGGCCCTGTATTTGCCTTTAATAGCCTAATAACTGCGGATATTAACCTTTTTGCAAACTGGGTAGATGCTGAATTCTATGGTTTTTGGGTTGTAGAATTCCCGGATATAAACTTTAGGCGTACGGTGCAGCAATTGCTGACAGAAATGGATGGAGTAATTCGTACTGATATCAGTCCTATGAATACTGTTGATACATTTTTGCTCTCGACGATTCAGCAACTAGCTCTCTGGGGCATGTCGGGAAGTGAATTTAGGGATATGACAGGCCTTAGGCATTTTCCTAACTTGACACATCTTAACCTTAACTCAGCTTCTGGTGGCTCTCGTGGTGGTCATTTGTTAACTACTCTTGATTTATCCTATAACCCTAACCTTCAATGGCTTGATATTAGCAATAATTTGAGTTTGAGAGACATTAATGTATCAAACAACCCCCAGCTTACCACTCTTAGAGCTTGGCAGGCTTTTGACATACGGAATATGGATTTATCAAACAATCGCGCATTAGAAGTACTTGTTCTTAACGGAGCACCAGCTGTTAGTGAAATTGACTTTAGTAATCACCCATTACTTCGTTTTTTCCAGATACAGTGGGGTGCGTACAGAATGGATTCGATAGATTTGTCAAACAATCCACTACTTGAACACTTGTCTATTACTTCGCACAACTTAACCCAAATAGACCTGTCACATAACCCACTTCTTAGTGTGGGGCTTCAGTGGAACAACTTATCAAGCATAAATCTTTCGAATAACGTAAACCTAACAGCACTAAGTCTTTCTGGAAACAACTTTGCAAACCTTGATTTGTCACAAAACATCAATTTAGTTAGTCTTAATCTTTCCCAAAATAACTTTATAAACCTTGATTTATCACAACACATCAATTTGGCTCATCTCTTTCTTTCTGAAAACAGCTTGACGAACATTGATTTGTCACAAAACATCAATTTGGTTAGACTCAATCTTTCCGAAAACAATTTGACAAACCTTGATTTTACCAACAATCCCGAACTTGCTTTACTAAATGTATCCGATAATCAACTCACATCTCTTAATATATCTAACAATCCCAACCTTAGGCAGTTAATTGTTAGCAATAACAAAATTGCAGCTTTGGACTTGTCTAATAATGCAAGACTGGGTACGGACACGATTTTGGATGGGACACAGGTCCACTTTGGGTTGCTGTGGGCAGATAACAATAGACTTACTTCATTGGATATATCTAATACTTCACACAACTGGAACAGGAACACCCCAGCCATACCAGTTACCAGGCTAAACCTAAGTGCAAATTATATTCCCACAATTGATAATGTTGTAGGTTGGCAGGGAAGAGGTTTGATTCTTGCAAACAATTTTATATTTGACCCTCAACGCATATCAAGTACGCCAGGCATAATGACAGGAGCGTTGCCTAACGGTAGGATTGGCGCGATGTATAAACAACAGCTTATTGCAACCGGTGGTGGTATAACTTGGAACATTGTAGGCGGTAGTTTGCCAGCAGGATTATCGCTTGCTTCTGCGGGCACAATCTCTGGCATACCTCTGGAATATGGTACGTTTGAATTTACCATTGGGGCATACAATGATGTTGGTTTTGCAACAGCAACATTTGCTTTAACAGTAGATTTTGCCCCGATAGATGGTGTGATAAGAGAAATACGAACGGCAGAAGAATTGGCGGCAATTGGCAGCGCAGAAAGTCTTGGCGGCTACGGTTATTATATCCTTATGAACGACATTCATTTGACAAATGAATGGGTGCCCATTGACAATTTTATGGGTGTTTTTGATGGGCGTGGCCACGCAATATATGGATTGCACGTTTTGGAAAGCAGCGGAAGAGTCTTTGCGGGACTTTTTGGCACAATATCTAATGCAGATGTAACTATTAAGAATCTTAGAGTGTATCTTGGTTCCCAAGGTGTTACGGCAGCAAACCCTACAGGATTTGATGCATCTGCAGGAGGTCTTGTAGGTGTTGTTAACCATGCTACGCTAACTATTTCTAACTCCTATGCTAAGGGAGATATTTTCATTATTAACGTTAGCCGGTCAGGGGGCTGGGGGCAATTTGCAGGTGGATTAGTTGGGGGAGTTATGTCTGGCGGCAGCAGAGTAACTATTTCAACCAGTTTTGCCGATTGCAACATTTCTATATCAAATGGACTTCATCGCTCTGCAGCAGGGGGGCTGATTGGGTTAGGAAGCGTCCATATGATTATTTCCAATTCCTACGCGATGGGCAATGTTGTTGCTTCTGGTGGCTATATGGATACTTTCGCAGGAGGCTTAGTTGGTGCTGGGGGTGGCCATACCACACTAATAAATAGTTATGCTACTAGCAATGTTACTGCACTCAGACACTTTTTGAACACCCCCGCAGGTGTTGCGGGTAGCCTTGCAGGGAACGCTCCACTTGGAGTAGAAAGGAATTCCTATAGCCTATCATCACAAGTTGTAACGGGTCGTACAATAAATAATCTCGGGACACCACTTACGGAAACCCAAATGCGTCAGCAGAGTTCGTTTGTGGGTTGGGATTTTGATAATATTTGGACGTTTAGAACCGGAGTAAACAACGGATTCCCCGTTTTACGCGAGGTTGTTTTTATTGTAGATAGAACAGCGTTGAGAGCAGCAATTGAAGACGCAGAATCCAAGATAGAAGCCAACTATACGTATGACAGTTGGTCATTGATGCAGACAAGGCTCCACATAGCAAGAAATGTCTACGACAACGCAATTGCTACGCAATCACGGGTTGACGACGTGGCGCATAATCTTCAAGCAGCTATAAATGCGCTTGTGGACGTTTCAACTGTAGATAGGACAGCATTGCGGGCGGCAATTGAAGATGCAGAATCTAGAATAGAAGCCAACTATACACCTGACAGCTGGTCGTTTATGCAGATAACGCTTAACACAGCAAGAAATGTCTACAACAACGCAAATGCGACTCAATCCCAAGTTAACGACGCGGCGTATCATCTTCAAGCAGCTATAAATGCGCTTGAAGATGATTTCCCAAGCATAGCGACAGAAACTTTACTGTATGGTAGGGTTGGTGTGAGATACAACCAACAGCTTATCGCAGCCAATGCTGGCATAACTTGGAGTATTGTAGGCGGCAGCTTGCCAGAAGGATTAACGCTTGCTTCAGCTGGCACAATCTCCGGCATACCTCTGGAATATGGTACGTTTGAATTTACCATTAGGGCATCCAATACCGCTGGCTTTGTAACCGCAACATTTGCTTTAATGGTGGATTTTGCCCCGATAGATGGTGTGATAAGGGAGATACGAACGGCGGAAGAATTGGCGGCAATTGGCGGTACGAGGAGTGAGGGCGGTTATTATGTCCTTATGAACGACATCCATTTGACAAATGAATGGGTACCCGTTAACCATTTTAGAGGTGTTCTTGACGGGCGTGGTCACGCAATATACGGACTGTACGTTCTGGAAAGCAGCGAAAGAGTCAATGCAGGACTTTTTGGCACAGTACCCAATGCAGATGTAACTATTAAGAATCTTAGAGTGTATATCGGTTCCCAAGGTGTTACTGCTATAACCCCTACAGAACATAATATGGGAAATGCAGGAGGTCTTGTGGGTTCTGTAGGATCAAATTCTACGCTTACTATTATTAACACCTCTGTTAAGGGAGATGTTTTCGTTATTAACCGTGGCCGGATAGGGGGTGTGGGGTTTGGTCAGTTTGCAGGTGGATTAGTTGGAGGGACTACGCTCGACGACAGTAGCAAAGTAACTATTTCAACCAGCTTCACCGATAGCAACGTTACTATAGTAAATGGGTTTAATCTCTTTGCAGCAGGTGGGTTAATTGGACGCGGGAGCGACCCTATGATTATTTCTAATTCCTATGCGACAGGCAATATTGTTACTTCCGGCTCTGGTACCTCCAACGCTAGTGCTTTCGCAGGAGGTTTAGTTGGCACTGGTGGCGGTAGTATCACACTAGTCAATAGTTATGCTACCGGCAATGTTTCGGCCACTGACAATGTTTCGGCGTGGCGAGATTTTGCGGGCGGCCTTATAGGGCATACACCATTTGGTATTGAAAGGAACTCCTATCGGCTTGATACTCAAATTGTGACAGGTCGTACGATAAATAACCTAGGAACGCTCCTTAACCAAACCCAAATGCGTCAGCAAAGTTCGTTTGTGGGTTGGGATTTCGACAATATTTGGACGTTTAGACCTGGAACAAATAACGGCTTCCCAGTTTTACGTGAGGTTGTTTTTGTGGAAGTTCCAACTGTAGACAGGACAGCATTGCGGGCAACAATTGAAGAAGCAGAAATCCGGACAGAAGTTAATTATACGCCTGACAGCTGGTCATGGATGCAGACAATGCTTTACACAGCAAGAAATGTCTACAGTAATACAAATGCTACTCAATCACAGGTTGACAGTGCGGCAAATAATCTTCAAGTAGCTATAAATGCGCTTGTGGAAGTTCCAACTGTAGATAGGACGGCGTTGAGAGCCGCAATTGAAGATGCAGAATCCAGGATAGAGACTAATTATACGTCTGCAAGCTGGTCGTTTATGCAGATAATGCTCAACACAGCAAGAAATGTCTACAGTAATGCAAATGCTACTCAATCACAGGTCGACAGTGCGGCAAATAATCTTCAAGTAGCTATAAATGCGCTTGTGGACGTTTCAACTGTAGATAGGACAGCATTGCGGGCGGCAATTGAAGATGCAGAATCCAGGATAGAAGCCAACTATACGTCTGACAGTTGGTCATGGATGCAGACAATGCTCAACGTAGCAAGAAATGTATACAACGATGCAAATGCTACTCAAAGCCTAGTTGATGACGTGGCTAATAACCTTCAATCGGCGATAGATGCACTTGTAGAGGTTCCTATTATCCCCGTTGTAGATAGGACAGCATTGCGGGCAGCAATTGAAGACGCAGAATCCCGGATAGAAGCCAACTATACACCTGACAGCTGGTTATGGATGCAAACAATGCTTTACACCGCAAGAAATGTCTACGACAACGCAGATGCTACTCAATCCCAAGTTGACGACGCAGCGTATAATCTTCGAGCAGCGATAGATGCACTTGAGGAAGAAACAATTTCGCTAGTCATAGTGACAGAAACTTTACCGAATGGTAGAGTTGGTGTGACATACAATCAGCAGCTTATCGCAACTGATGATGGTATAACTTGGAGTCTTACAAATGGAAGTTTACCAGAAGGATTAACGCTTGCCTCAGCAGGCACAATCTCTGGCATACCTCTGGAATATGGTACGTTTAACTTTACTATTATGGCATCCAATGATGTTGGTTTTGCAACCACAACATTTGTTTTAACTGTGGATTTTGCCCCACTAGCTGGTGTGATAAGGGAGATACGAACGGCAGAAGAACTGGCGGCAATTGGCGGTATGCAGAGTCAGGGCGGTTATTATATCCTTATGAACGACATCCATTTGACAAATGAATGGGTACCCATTGACAATTTTAGGGGTATCTTTGATGGGCGTGGTCACGCAATATACGGACTGTACGTTTTGGAAAGCAGCGAAAGATCAAGAGCAGGACTTTTTGGCACCGTATATGCAGATGTAACTATTAAGAACCTTAGAGTGTATATCGATTCCCAAGGTGTTACTGCAAACGCTACACGTCATGCATATGCAGGAGGTCTTGTTGGTCTTGTTGAAACTAGTGCTACGCTAACTATTGTTAACTCATCTGTTAAGGGAGATGTTTTCGCTACTTGCAGTGGCAATGGGTGGAGTACTATAAGTGCAGGTGGATTAGTTGGGGGAATTGCCCTCTGGTTTGTTGTGGGGATTGGTCACCACGACAGAGTAACTATTTCAACTAGCTTCACCGATAGCAATGTTACTATAGTAAATGGGAGATTGGACTCTGCGGTAGGGGGGTTGATTGGGATAGGAAGTAGCCGTATGATCATTTCTAATTCCTATGCGACAGGAAATGTCGTTGCCTCTGGCCTTGGCGTTTCCGCAGGAGGTTTAGTTGGTTATGAATTCGGTAGTACCACACTAGTAAATAGTTATGCTACTGGCAATGTTTCAGCACCACAAGGCACTGCGGGTGGCGTTTCAGGAGGGGATGAATTCTTCAATATAGTAAGGAATTCTTATCGCCTATCCTCACAAATTGTAACAGGTGATTTTATCAATAATCTTGGAACACCACTTACGGAAACCCAAATGCGTCAGCAAAGTTCATTTGTTGGTTGGGATTTCGACAATATTTGGACGTTTCGACCTGGAACAAATAACGGCTTCCCAGTTTTACGCGAAGTTGTTTTTGTGGAAGATAAAGATATAACCGACGCCTTTGAATGCCCGAACTTTTTAGCATATGTACGAGGAAGGACTAATCGTCCATACCCACAAAGAATCTTTAGAGGAGATGTCGAGGGCATTGAACTCATAAGTCTACCATATAGACCAGAAGCAGGGATATTAATGGACGGAGTAACAAGCCTAGCTGGAATTGAGTATTTTACTGCGCTAAAATGGCTTATAATCCCCAATCATGAATTATCGGAGATAGATGTATCCAGCAATCCTTACTTGATTACTCTTTCAGTTTCAGGAAATCCATTGGTTGCTTTGAACATTTCTAATAATCCAAGATTGGAACAATTACACTTGCACTATCACAATGACAGAAGTCTATTAACCGAGTTAGACCTATCCAATAATCTTGAGTTAAGAAGTTTGATAGTTCGTAACGATAGCAATTATGGCAAGAGTCTGATAACAGAATTAAATATTTCCAGCAACCCTTCTCTATATCATCTGGATGTCTCCGGAAATCAATTAACCAGGCTGGACGTATCCAACAACCCTGCTCTATCTTCTCTAAATGTATCCAGAAACCAATTAACCGAGTTGGACGTATCCAATAACCCTGCTCTTTATTCTCTGGATGTATCCAGAAACCAATTAACCGAGTTGGACATATCCAATAACCCTGCTCTTTATTCTCTGTATGTAGCCATAAACCTATTAACCGGGTTGGATATAAGCAATAATCATAACCTAACACGTCTCTGGGCTTCTCGCAATTATATGACAACCCCGGACAATGTTGTGGGTTGGAGATATCTATTTAGCCACCCATGCTTTGATATTGATCCTTCTTCTAATTTTTGGTTCTGGCCTCAAAGAACAGTTAGCCCTCCAGATACCTCAGCGTTGCGTATAGCAATTGAAGAAGCAGAATCCAGGATAGAAGCCAACTATACACCTGATAGCTGGTTATGGATGCAAACAATGCTTTACACAGCAATAAATGTCTACGACAACGCAGATGCTACTCAATACCAAGTTGACGACGCGGCGTATAATCTTCAAGCAGCGATAGATGCGCTTGAGGAAGTTCCAACTATCCCCGTTGTAGATAGGACAGCACTACGGGCAGCAATTGAAGCAGCAAAATCCAAGATAGAAGCCAACTATACACCTGACAGCTGGTCATGGATGCAGGCAATGTTCTACACAGCAAGAAATGTCTACGACAACGCAGATGCTACTCAATCACAAGTTGACGACGCGGCTAATAATCTTCAAGCAGCGATAAACGCACTTGTGGAAATACAATCAAAAGACATTACCATAACATTTGTTGTAGAAGCTGGTGCAGTTGGCGTTTATTTAGAAACTACAACCACTGTGGTTGTGCCCGCAGGCGAGGTAATCCCTGCCAGTGCAATACCAAACACAGACGCACGCACAGGGTTTTACTTCGCGGGTTGGTATCCAGCCGATCCAACAGGCTTTGTAGTAACCGAAGATGTAACCTTCACTGCAAGGTTTACGGAAATTATTCCGGTGGTACCACAAATCATAAGCGTTACGCCAAACCCAGCAGTCGTGGAACAGGGTGGCATGGTAGAAATTTTAATTACCACCCAGGGAATGCCTGACGGCACATGGGTAGACTTAAATGTGACATGGCGTCACGGTCTATCCGTTGTTGAGGGCCCAAGGTTCTACATTGTAGATAACCAAGCCACAATAACTGTTGCTGCAGCAGAAAATACTAACTTGGGCAGAGACGGCTTTGCCGTAGCCGCCCGCACAACAGGTGATTGGGGAAGCATAGTAATAATAGACAGTTACGTGTTTGTGATTGAAATTATCTAAGTACGAAAAAGAGCAACTTATCAGAAATGATAGTTGCTCTTTTTTTATGAAAATTTGCTTCTATTTTTGCTTACTCCACTTCAACTATCTCAATCACAAACAAGTAACTGTCGACAATGGTCACACTTCCCCAGTCGCCCAATACACGGGCGGCTACGGAAAAACCATCTTGGCCAAGTCGTGCGTTATTAGTTGCCGCTACAGTTATTATTGCTTGACCATCCACAATGTAGAATCTTGGGCCACCTACAATAGTAAGGCCTTCGCGCCACGCTACGTTTAGGTCTACCCACGCGCCGTCAGGCATTCCTTGGGTGGTGACTACAATTTCTACCTCGCCGCCTTGTTCTACCATTGCCGGATTTGGTGTAACGCTTACGATTCGCGGTTCTTCTGTGGGTGGTTCAAACTGCGCGTTTACAAGCAGCACATGCACTGTTTGACCATATACGGTTATAGACAAGTTGATATATTGCCACTGCCCGTTTTTGTTGACATCTACCATGTTAAAGTAGTCTGCCCAGCCCGTACCGGCTACCCACATTCTGTTGACTCTTACAAATTCCATTGCGCACTGCCCATCTTGGTCAAGTGCAACAATGGTATCCGCCGCGTCAAGGTATACTGGTGTGTTTACACCGTCAAGCTGTGCCCACATGCGTATTGTGCCGGAAGCGGCAAGACCTGGATTTGCTCGTGGATATTGTGTACCGCCCGGGCCATTGTTAAAGATATTCCAGCCAAATACCGGCAGTATAGGTGGTTCGAACAGTGCGTTAGCAAGCAGCACATGCACTGTTTCGCCATACACAGTGATATACAGGTTAATATACTGCCACTGTCCGTTTTTATTGACGTTTACCATGTTAAAGTAGTTTGCCCAGCCTGTGCCGGCCACCCACATTTGGTTTACTGTTACAAATTCCATTGCGCAAACACCGTCTTGGTCAAGTGCAACAATGGTATCCGCCGCGTCAAAGTATGCCGGCGCATTTACACCGTCAAGCTGTGCCCACATGCGGATTGTGCCCGCAGCGGCAAGGCCTGGGTTTGGCCGTGGGTACTGCGTTCCGCCCGGGCCATTATTGAAGATATGCCAATTAAAGACAGGCACTGTCACATCGTTTACCCAAACAGATATCGCGCTGTTATTCCAGCCGTCAAGCACCGCAATTGCCATAACTTCGCAGCTTTCGGTTACTTGGAATGGCGCGGAGTACGACGTGCCGCCAGTTACTGTTGGTGTCAAGCTAATATTGGCCGCTGGTGCCGCGCCATTGACGCTGTAGTAAATACGCGCAAACGGTGTTGCGGATGTTATTGTTACATATCCTGTAGCTTGGTCGCGGGTTATTACAGGGGTTTCGACAGCGGCCACGCGGCCCAGGAATATATTGTCCGCATGTATTTCTGTAATGCTTGTTGGGCGCGTCCATACGCTGCTGCCGTCGGATGTGGCAATTACAACTATGGCTTCCTCGCCAGCGTCGGGGTTAAAGTCAAGGATAATTCTGTTTTGCAATAGGTTCCATTGGTTCATTGCACCGGGGTTGTTGGCTGGTATCTGGTGATACGCGCCAAGCCTGCCCATTGCGCTTGCCCCGGCGCGTGTAAACCACATCCAAGGGGCTATGCCAGGCAGCCAGTAAGCGTCGTAGCCGCCATGCGCCATTTGGCCGGTGGGTACTGCCAGCAGCAAGTAGTCTGGCATGCTTGGTGCTGGGCCTGCTGCCCTCATCCAGCCGGACAATTCAAATATGCCTGGGCCGCCTGCATCTACTACGCCTTGCGTTACGTTTTGGTAAAAGCCAAAGCGTGCGTCTGCAGCTGGGCGTCCTGTTATGCGGCCATAGCGGTTGCCGGTGATGCTTCCCTCTGGGTCGTAAACGGAAGCAAATGCGTTTGCGCCAGCGTTGGCATATGGATACCAGCGACCTGCGCCAATTCCGCCAAACAGCCCGGTACTTGGCACATTTATGCGCTGGCCGAATGCGTTTTCTTCGAAGCTTGGGTCAAGCACGATGTTGGGGCCAACACCGGCAAGCATTGGTGCGTCTACGGCTACGCCCACAACCACGTTTAGCGATACACCGGCTGTGTTGTTCACGCCTTGCGGCAAAGTAACAACGCCTGGTACGGTAAAGAATTGGCTAATGCTCAAAGTTGGGTCGTAAGCAATGCCGGTAAGGTTCCAGGTAACATTTGCAAAAATACTGCCCTGGTCTGTTACAAGCATTACACGTGCGGGTAGGCGAAGGCCTTCCGCCGTGGCGGGTGAGCCCATTGGTACTCCCGTAACAGGGGCGGGTGGGATTACGCTAACAAGTTCCCAGCCGTCTGCGTCGCTTGTAAGCACCGTAAATGTGAAGTTGATATACTCTACAACGCCTTTGGCAGCTGTTACACGCAAATGCGCGGTGTGAGTGCCAACCGCAAGGCCAAGTACTGGGCGCACGGTTGTACGTACTTCTTGCACCCAGCCGTCACTGCCTATTGGGTGTACGGATGCCGATTGATGCCCTTGCGGGTACGCACGGTTAAAGTCAACTATTTCAAAACTGCTTGCGTCCACGCCGCCAAGTGTCCATGTTATAAGGTCGGCATTGCCGGTAAATTGGTCTGGCGGTACAGTTAGGCGTACTACAAGTGAAGGCGCAGTATCGTAACCGTCTGGGGCTACAAAGTCTGCCGGGTCAATGGCTTCCAAGTAAACGCCAAAGATATGGTCGACAAAAACGGTTAGGTCTATGGTGATGCTTACGCCGTCGTTACCAAGCAAGGTGACTGTGCCATCTGTTGACCAGCCCAGCACTTCGCTGCGGGTTGGCGGGGTAATGCCAAGCTGTGGACGGACGGTGAATGTTGTTGTTGCGGGTATGCCGTCATTGGCATAGGTACCCAAAACGGTAGCGGCCGGTTGCTGGATAATATCGAACATGCCGGTTGAAACTACGCGCAAGTTTGTGGCATTGCCCAGCCCATAGTTTGTGACAGTTACTACAAGCTCGATAGCTTCCGCGTCGGCTTCGGTATAGCCAACCAAAAGTGGGCTTGCTGCGCTGTTAAACGCATGCGGCCTTGCGTCGTCTACCAGGACAACGCTAACGTCTACGTCCGGGCGCAGGTTGGTGAATGCGTTAGTGCTATGGTTCCAGCCGTCAAGGATGGCTATTGCATAAACCCTGTCTGTTTCCAGCAGGCCGGAAAGCGAGCCTTCATAAAACTGTACATTGGGCTGGCCTGGCAGTATATATGACTGGAAGCCAGTGCCCGGTACATATCTGATACCGGCAAGCGGGTAGCCGCCGTTTATTGTGAAGTAAATACGCGCCCAATTGGTTGCGCTGGTTATGGTTACATCGCCGTTAGCAAGTCGGGTAAATTCTGGCGTTGCTACGCTTGCTACGCGGCGCAGGGCAATGTTACTTGCGTCTATTCCGGCAATGCTGGTGTCGCGGTTCCATAGGTTTTGCCTGGTAGTGGACACAACAATTATTGCGTATTGCAAATCTTCCTCAAAATCCAGCAGAACAGTATCGCCCATCTCGTGCCAAACATTCATGTCGCTGTCTGCGGCAATGCGTTGGAATACGGAAGTTGCGTTGGCGGCTGTTACCCATGCATATGGCTGTATGCCTGGGAGTTGGTTTGCACCACGCACATCACCCATCGTCAGGGATACCATCAGATACTCTGGAATAGCCGGTGCGGCTCCTGTTGCCATCATAACGCCAGACAGTTCGAACAAGCCCGGTTCGGTAGCAGTTAGGCGGCCTGTAATGCCTTGATAGAACCCAGAGCGAGCGTTTGCACGTGGTGTAAATCTACCTATTCGCCCGTTTGGCGGGAAAATGTCCGTCCAAACAGTTGTTGCCACGCCGCCTCCGGCAAATGGCTGCCATTGAGTTCCGGTAACTTCGATGCTTACAAAACTACCGCCCATTTGCGCGCCCAATGCATTGGCGGCAAAGTTGCCGTCCATAATCAGGTTTTCGCCAAGCCCTGGCGTTTCAACCGGTAAATGCGGCGTAACGTCACTTAAATGGATAACATAGAACATCATGTCCTGCATCACAAATTGGCTTGTGGTGTAGCTTGTGCCGTCGTGATACAAATTGGTTGCAAAGTCTACTGTTGCTATGGTGTACTGTGTGGCACCGGCAAAATAATTCCGTGCGAATTCATACACGCCGTTGCCGTGGTGATACCAGAACCAATTGCCCGGTGCAACACCAGTGATAAGAAGCTCCTGTGCATTTTGGCTGGCATGGATTGTAAAGCCTTCACTTATCGCGTTGGTATTGCGGCTAAACCATACGTCCCAGCCCTCGATATTTGCGCCAACCATAAAGCTTGACGCGGCTCCTTCCGCTTCAAGCAGTACAGGAACCATTTCCGCGCCTTCGTTGTTGCGATCCATGATTTGGATTACATTTAAAAACTCATGCTCGTAGCTGTAGCTGCCGGGTGTAACTTCTATACGCCAGCCGCCTGTGTCTTCTATTTTTTGAAGGGTCGGGTGGTTGATGTTTGGATAAGCACCCCAGTTTGTATGGCTGTTAACCGGTAAGAAGTTGTGACCTGGCCCATGCGTTGGGGACACATTGTTTACAAGATGCGAGAAGCGCGCATTTGGAGCCGCTGCAGCCCTGTTTTGTGCGGATTGCGTGAAATGCGATATCCAGTGATGGTAGCCTTGCCCGCCAATGACAGTGAGTTCCGCACCGGCAGGAAGCAATGTGTCGTTGATAAGCCTGCCGCGATACGCAACGCCGCTAAACGGCGCTTTGTCTATGACAGCGCGAAGTTCGACACCATCAGGCGCGGTTACTTCAACTGGTTGGTCTACGGAATGCATACGCCATGTGGTTTCGTAGGTTTCGTCGCGGATTCCCAGTGTGTCAAATACCAAAAACGCGCCGGGTACATCTGCGTCGTTACCCAAGTTTAAGAAAACCATGGAACGCTGATAGCGGTTAATTTTGTCTGTATAGGCATAGTTAAGGTCGCCCGCCAGGAAGCTAAACGCCGGGGCAACCGTGGGATTACTGCCGCCGCCGTAATGTGCGCCAAGTAGGTTTGACATCTGGTAGTTGTCATTTGGGTCTGGCGGGTTCATCCAGTTTTCAAAAGATGTAGGCTCGCGCAGGCGGTTGGGGGCGCGTTGCCCGCCGTCGTTTGCGTGCCAGTACATGGTCCATGCCGGCCATTCTTCATATGGGTCAACAACGGTGACAAGGTTGTGAGAAATTGTGCGTTTGTTAAAGTTAAAGTCATGCCCAGGCGCACCTGTTGGGAAGTTGCCGCCATCCCAATAGCCGGAAGCATAGTCACCGGCGGTGATAGCAAGCCAGCCTTTGTAATAAATCTGGAACGAGCCGACATCCAGCATTTGATGGTTGGCGGAATAATAGCGCGGCATACGCATTTCCACAACTATTGCGTCGTAGTTTGCAGCGGTGCTGTTCATGCCCGGCAACTCTTGCCACGCGCTTCTTGCAACCATGGATGGGAATGGCCCATCCCAAAAGCGGGTAAGTGGGCGGTTCGTTTGAGCGGGGCTTTGCATTGGGATGGTATTGTCGCGAAGCAGCAACTGAAGCAACGGGTCATTCTGCACACGGAACGAACGCTGTGGATGCGCTTCCCACTGCATTAGCCCGCAGTTAAACAAACTTGCCGCTAACCAAGACTCTGTTGAGTCCAGGTTCCAGTAAGATGTCCAGTGCTTGCTGTAGCTCCAGAAACAGTCGCCAGCCACTACTGTGCGGCTGTTGGGGAAACGCCAGTATACTTGCGATTGGCGCATAAGCTCCGGCATGTATTCGTTAAACGGCTCTATGCCGAATGGGCGCAGAAGTGTAAGCGCGTACATGTCGAACTGGTGACGGTTTGGGCCGTAGCCGCTGCCCTGCCCGTTACTGCCGGAGCGGAACATCCAGTTGCGAACTGGCACAAAGTCTTCCATTATGCGATTATACACAAAGTCAAGCAGCGCGGGGAACTCGTTGTAAATGGCGATACCCGCCATTAGCTGTGTGAACAATATGCCTTCCTCGCCCCCATGGCCTGTTACAGGGCTCATACGTGGGAAAAGGAAGCCCGAGTCGTTTTGTGGCCTGTCCAATATGCCTATTATTACGTTTAGCAACGCGGTTCTTGCGCCTTCGGGCGCAATGTCTATTGGCAGGTCGTCGAACATGCTTGGGTGGTTGTACGTCCAGCTATAGGCCATGCTGAGTGTACGTACCGTGCGGTTAAACTGGCGATTGTTACCCGGGTTTGTGGCCAAATAGGCCTGCCCGTGACGTATCGCAAGGTAAATTGCGCGTACGGCATATTGATCGCCGTCGCCAAGCGCGAATTTTAGCGCGTTGGCTTCTATGGCGTTGCGAACCCCGGCGTTATAACTGCTGGGTATCGCGCCAGACCAAGCGGCGGCGGCTTCGATAGCGGCGTTGTTGGTTTCAAAGCCCATGTTTGCGCCTGTGCCCACGTTGTCTGGGATTAGGCGTCTGTCGCTGATTCTTTGCACATCATCAGCCATAAAAAACACACGCGGGTGCGAGTACCGGCTAAGATACGGCCCAAAGTCTGCCGTTGTGTAGGTTGGTAAACCAACTCTTCGTAAGTAAAGTACCGTTTCCGGCCAGATGTCGTTTAGGTTGCCAGTGACGACGCGCATGTCGCCCGCTTCACAAACGTCAATAACAATGTTGTTTACCGTCAAAAACCAACGGGAATTTGCGGGCAGCCCCTCTATATACAGGCGGCCGCTTTGGTCTGTTGGCCAGCCCTGCGCCGGGCCGGGCGTTGTAAAGCGGATTGCGTTTGCGCCTGTGTTGGGTGGGTTCGGGTTTAAAACCACAAGGCGCATGGAGTTGCGGCCCGCAACTTGACCGTGGTACAGCCTAAAGCTTGGGCCTGTTTGAATGGGCGGGCCATCCAAATTTGTAACATCCTCTGTTGGTGACGCTGCCAAAGCCGGTTGTAACCCGGAAAAGGCTGACAGTGCCAGTACGAATGCCAGCATTAGGCTGACAAATCGTTGCTTCTTAGATTTCATTTGACCTCTCTCCTTTATTTTGTATTTGCGAACATATTGTACCACAATGAGGGTTGAAATCAATAATTATCGCTAAAATTTTCTTGCACAAGGAGGATGTTCTCGTTAGTTTTGCACAAGCTTTGCAGAAAAATATAAACACTTGATATTCTACAGAAAGTCAGATAAACTTGGTTTAAGAAGATTGCGGGTCAAGAACGCTAAGAATCGCTTCATACCCGCAACACATTATTCTAATTTAGCAAGAATACGCACCAGCTCCGTCATTCCGGGCTTGACCCGGAATCTTCAGGCTATAAATCTCTAAATTAAGTTTATCACTATTGATATAAATAACGCTTAACTGTGGTTATTGTTATGAACTTGGTTACAAGGTTATTGCATGAAGATTGCGGATCAAGTCCGCAATGACAGGGCTAAATGACATCAGGAGGACTATCCAAATGACCACACTTTCAAAAATGATATCCGATTACCCTGCACTTGCACCCTGCCAGGCAGACATAAACTCGGCATTTTTACAACTAAAAACCACATACCAAAACGGCGGTAAGGTTTTGGTATGCGGCAATGGCGGTTCTGCTGCTGACAGCGAACATATCGTTGGCGAGCTTATGAAGGGTTTTATGCAGCAAAGAAAACTCCCCGAGGCCGCCCGCGCTAAGATTAAAGCTGTCGCGGGGGAGAGCGGGGAGTATATTTGTGATAATTTGCAGGGCGCATTACCGGCAATTTCGCTGGTTAGCCAGTCTGCAATAATTTCTGCGTTTGCAAATGATGTTGCGGCAGACATGGTTTTTGCCCAGCAAGTGTATGGCTATGGCAAACCGGGCGACTGCCTTATTGGCCTAAGCACATCCGGCAATGCAAAAAATGTGCATTTTGCCATGCACACAGCAAAGTCCCTGGGGCTTGCCACAATTGGGTTAACAGGTAGTGGCGGCGGCTTACTCGCTAGCATTTGCGACATTACCATTTGCGCACCGTCAAATAGCACGCCCAAAATTCAGGAGTATCACCTGCCGATTTACCATACGCTATGCATGATGATTGAAGAGGAGTTTTTTGGTGCTTAGACGACTGCATCCGGCTTCGAGACATACGCGTGGGATTGAATGCATGTAATCGGCGTTAAAACTTCTGCGCAATAGAAAACACTAGCTTGCGCTCATCTTCATCTGCGGATATAAGCCGCACGGTTAACTTATCGCCATGGCGAAGGGATACTCCTTTGCCGGGCGATTTTTTCTTGCCGCGGGCTTTGTCGCGCACATATATTGATTTATCTTTGTCAAACGCGAAACGGTTGTTGCGCAAATTATCGAACGGGATTATGCCTTCGATTGTATTAGCCAGCATTACATAAACGCCCCATGCGGTTACGCCGCTGATTGTGGCTTCAAAATTTTGGCCGGTTTGGGCGGACATGAACTCAACTTTTTTCATTTGCTCCACTTCGCGCTCAAGGGCTTCGGCAATGCGTTCGGTAGTGCTGCAAGCGGCGCATACGGCCGGCAATACGGCGGCGAATTGTGCCGGGGAAGATTTAGCAAGCCAAGCTTTTATTATGCGATGCACTTGTAAATCCGCATATCTGCGAATGGGGGATGTGAAGTGGCAATAAGCGTCGGATGCAAGCCCGTAATGCACGGGGTTGTCCGGCGTGTATCGCGCTTGGGGCAAGCTGTGCAATACCGCAGACGCAATAGATTGCGCAAATGCGGAATTTAAAGATGCGTTAAGCAAACGTTGCAATGCAATGGGGCTATCAAGGTCGCCCGGCGTCTTGAAACCAAACTGCTTGGTAAATGCACGCAGTCTTGCAATTTTTTCTGCACCGGGGGCTTCATGGGTTCGGAATACAAATGGTGCTTCCAGTGCTAGGAAGTGTGCGGCTACGGTCTCGTTGCAAAGTATCATAAATTCTTCGATAATGCCGGTTGCCTGAGTGCGCACATGCGGCTCGATGGATATTGGTTTGCCGTTTTCGTCTACACGTATTTTGGCCTCTGGCAAGTCAAAGTCCAGCGCGCCCTTTGATTCGCGTTTTTGACGCAGGATTTCCCGTAGGGTGTCCATTTCGTGGAGCACGTCGGTAAAAGTGCTGTCATTTAAGGTGAACGTATTGTCATTGCGGGCTTGACCCGCAATCTTCAGGCTAAAAGCTATAGGGCAAGTTTCATTTGTGCGAATAGCGGGAAACTTGGTTTGTAGATTATCACATGAAGATTCCGGGTCAAGCCCGGAATGACAGGGGCTATCGTCATAACAGGGGCTGTTCCCATGGCAACGCTGGGACTTCTGGATTGCTTCGTCGCTACGCTCCTCGCAATGACAAAGGATGTCCTGCACTTCATTATACGTCCAACGTTTTTTGCTGTTTATCACCGTTTCGGCAATTTCGTATTCCAAAACATTGCCGCTGCTATCCACCGTCATGATGCAGCTTAAAGTAAGCCTGTCCACATTAGCAAACAGCGAACATATTCCACTGGACAGCCTGTGCGGCAACATGGGAATAACGCGATCTGCAAGGTAAATGCTGGTGCCGCGCTCTAGTGCGGCGTCATCAAGCGCACTGCCTTCTCGTACATAGTGGCTTACATCCGCAATATGAACGCCAAGCTTGTAATTGCCGTCCAGCAGCTTTTCAAAGGATATTGCGTCATCTATATCCTTTGTGTCGTCCCCGTCTATGGTGAAGGTGTGTAGGTCACGCAAATCCAGCCGCCCGCGGATATCTTCTTCCGTTACGATTTCTGCCATTGCGTTTGCCTCTGCCATTACTGCATCAGAAAATTGATACGGCACATCTGCCTGGCGCACCAAAGTTAGCACGTCTATGCCAGGGTCATGGATATGCCCCATTACCTCGGTAATAAAGCATGTGCCGTCATCTTTGACGCTAAAAATTACCCTGTGCCCATCTGCCAGCCCAAACCGCTTGATACTTTTGGGCGACACAGCAAAGACATAGGGTATTTTTGTTTCCACCGGGCGTACAAAGCCTTGACCGTTGTCAGTGAAAAAAGCCCCTACCAAAGGGGCGCGGCTTGTAATTTCTATAACTTTGCCTGTGCGACTACTGGGCTTGTCGGGGTTGCTTAACATTGTATCGGCGTTTTCGTGTGTAAGTTTGCATTTGACAATATCGCCGTGCAAGGCATCATTCGTGGCATGTGGTGGTATAAAAATATCCGCCGTGCCATCGTCTGGGGTTACGAAACCAAAACCCTTTGCGTTGCCAATGAATTTGCCTAGTATTGTATTTGACAAAGGGTTTGTCCCGCCAATGGAAGTTAACCCGAAACGACTATCGCGAAGCGATTTGGAGTGGAGGGTAACTTTCGTTGGCGGGACAGCCCGCTTGCGTTTTTGTTTTGGCATTAATTTATTCCTAACTGTGCTTTCATTGCCGCAAGTTCGTCGTCTACGGAAGAGTCTACGTTTATACCGCGGTATTTTTCTTCCAGTGCCAGTGCAGCGTCAATTGGTGCGGCATCAAGTTCCGCACGGGCGTTGGCACGGTCCAGCTGCTCGTTGATTTTATCTTCCATGCGGTTGAATGCGCCCATTGCGCCCTGTGCCTTATCACCAGCCGCACCAATTTTGTTGATGCGCTCTTGCGTTTTGGCAACGGCGGCCTTGGCTTTGAGTGTGTTCCTGCGGGCGTTTAGCGAATTAATATCTTTTACAAGTTTGTCGTGCATCTGGCGCATTTTTAGCGCGTTTTCATGAGCGGCGGCGGCGGCTGTTTGCAGGCCTGCGCCAATGTCTTCAAGCTCATGCTTTTTGGCAAGGAACACACGTGCATCATCGTCATTGCCGGACACAAGTGCGCGTTTTGCAAGCTCTGTAAACTTGAAAACTTCTTTCTCGTTTTCCTGTACCAGGCGTTTTGTGCGGCTTTCCTCTGCCATTACACCTGCGGTTTCTTTTTTAACTGCTGCTAAGTCGTTTGACAAGTTGCGCAGATATTGGTCAATCATTTTGGACGGGTCTTCTGCCCTGTCTAAAAGTGCGTTGATGTTTGATGATACGATGTCCTTAAAACGTGTTAACATTCCCATTTTATTACCTCCTATTTTTAATTATAATGGGGCTCTGCTGCGGGTGCGCACGTAGTGCGCAAATTCTTAGTTGTCGTTGTTATCGTCTTCGTATTCTTGTGCAAGCTGGCTTGCGGCGTCGTTTGTTTCGGCGCCAAATGTATCCAACTGCTGGCCAAGAATACGCTCGGTTTGTTCTGCTTCAAGGTTCTTTTGTTCTTGCTTGCGCTTCCACCAGGTGAATAGAATCAGAAGCACAATGACTGCGCCAACCACCAAAATGAGAATCAGTACGATATTTATCTGAGTCGCCATTATGCGGCTGCCTGTGCGGTCAAATGCGTTGCCGAAAATGAACGCGGCATCGCGAGATTGCGGGTATTGATAATAGAAGCGGCCGACATAGTCAAGCAAAATATCCATAGCTTCCATATCCACTACTGCGCGCGCCATGTTGCCCGCCAACGGATACGCATTCCAGTAGTAATCCCTGCCATCATCAAATTCGAAAAATACCAGCAACAAGTGGGCTTCGTCCAGGCCAAGATTGTCGAATGTTGCGCGTGCAAATGCAGGCATTTCGCGGTTAACAAAGGCGGGTATTTGGTCGCGTGCCACACCTGCCGCGCCTGGGAACTCATTTATGCCAAGAAGATATACAACCGGGCGTACGCCTGTCTCGTTAAGGAAATTGTTTAGCCCGTTTAACATTTGTGTACGGTTTTGCACGGTTCCCGTATGGTCTATAAACATTTCGCCAATATTTCCTGCAGAACCTCTGGGGAGTGCAGTACGCTCTATTGTAGAACGGGTAATTGGCTGCCTTTGCGATATAGAGCCGCTGTTGTAGGCTATCAGCGCGACGAATACTACAAGTAGAGCTAATCCGATAACGGCCATACAGCCGCAACCGCGGGCACCCCCGCCGCCATGGCCGCCGTGACCACCGCCGTGGTGATGGTGGTGTACGACATGGCGTCGTCCGCCCCAGCCCCAGCCGCCTCCCCAGCCCCAACCGCGCCGGCGTCTCATGCCCATTCCCATGCCCATACCAACAGCCATGCCTGTGCCAAAACCGCCGCGTCTTGGTGCGGGTCTTGCTGCTGGCCGTGGAGCGGGCCTTGAACCACCCAACCCGCCGCCTATTCCGCTGCCGCGCCCTGCCGGCCTACCGCCGCCAAGACTGCCGCCGCTTCTGCCGCCACCGCCTAGCCGACCTCCGCCGCCAAAGCCACCACTGCGGCCTCCGCCAAAGCTTCCGCCGCCCATTCTACCGCCGCCACGTCCGCCGCGCATTATACCAGTCCTCTCAAATACTCTAAACTCTGTCTGGCCGCTTCAAGAGAAGTCATGCCTGTGGTTTCGTCAAGTTCTGCAACAAAGCCTGCCGCGCCGCTTTCCAGTGCCGTTTTTGTAATTGCAGGCATATCTTGCGAGCCGCTGCCTACGGGGTAGTCTACAATATTTCCGTCTGTGATAATTGTATCTTTCAAGTGTACAAGCGGGCAGCGTCCTGCATATTGCTTAATGTACGCCGCCGGGCACAAATCCACAGCGGCTACCCAGCCAGAGTCTATTTCGGTATCAAATTCCGGCAACTCGCGGAAAAATGCATCCAAAATGTATTCACCGTTGGTCAGTTTTTTAAACTCGAAATCATGGTTGTGGTACAGTGGAACCATGCCGGATGCCCTTAGCTTTGCGGCTATTTTTTGCAGAAGTGGTTTGCTCTCGGCCCAATTTTCGCCGCCGGGCAGGTCAGACTCGTCTATCCACGGGATTGCTACGTATTTACAGCCCAGCGTCTTATATGCGGCTACGATACCGTCAAGGTCGTTTTTAAAATCGCCATAGCCAACATGCGCGCTAACTGCGCGAAGCCCTACTTCGTCAAGCATAGTCCTAAGTTCTTGGGCAGAAAGCCCGTACATACCTGCAAGTTCGACATCTGTGTAGCCCATTTCCTTAATTTTTTGCAATGTGCCGCGCGGGTCCTTTACTGCGAAGTCACGCACTGTATAAAGTTGCAGCGCTATTATTGGTTTGGTCATTTAACATACCTCCTACATATTTGTAATTTAGAGTTTAAGTTTTTGGTGGGGTGTTGTCAAGGCTTGATAGGAGTATATGCGCGTTTCTTCGTAAAATTGCCGTGCCTTGCCACAGCATTGCGGTGTAACTATATTTTTCTGCCAACGCTTCGTCGTCCATGCTTAACCATATACGAGGATTAATGAAATTTGTTTCACATTCTGCATTATGCGGGCATATATTTTGGCATATATCGCAGCCATAAAGTTGGTTACCGCGTACCAGCAGGATTTCTTCATCTGCAGAAAGTTCTTTTTTTTGGGTCAGATACGAAATGCAACTGCTGGGGCTGGGGCAAGCGTTTATGCATAGGCGGCAGTTTGGCGGGCAAACATCTTGCAACGGCTGATTTTTATAATCAAAACCTTCAACATCAAAGCACTTAATATCATGCACGATTAACCCAATATTAAACCGCGAACCAAATTTTTGCGAAATTACAAGCCCATTGCGCCCCAAAAAGCCCAAACCCGCACGCACGGCAAAAGCGCGTTCGTCCAGGTTTGGGCTATCTACTAGAATTTTATGTTTGAAATCGTAATGTTGCTTTAGTTCGTTTGCCAATTCGCGAAGGATTGCCCGCACATGGGGGTGATAATCCGGGCTGGTGCCAAGTGAGGACAACTGGGCCCCGCCACTTACAAAAGGTTCTTTATCAATCGTCTTCCCCAGCCCCACGCCAATAGCAATAACGCCTGTTGCGCCGGGTAAAACAGCTGCAGGGTCTGTACGTTTTTTTATGTCCGCGCTTACAAACGGCGTAAAGCCGCCATAGTGCGATTCATCCAACGGCGTTGCGTCACAAGCCCCAATAATACAACCATGTTTTTCTGCAAAAATATCAAGAATGCTCATTCCGGCAGCTCCATCAGCAATTCTTCTTTTAGCCCAACCATTGTCGCGCTCACCTTCCCCGGGAAGTTGTTGATATATTCGTTGTAAATATTCACCGTGTCATTGTAGGTTTCGATTGCGGTTTTTAATTCTTCCGGGGTATTTGAAAGCACGTCACTTATATTTTCCAGATAAAAATCCACGGCATTTCGCAATTTCATCATACGGGAATGCCATATAAGCAAAGTGACCGATACCGCCAGCACCACAAGCGAAATTATTCCAAATATCGAAATCATACGCGCGCCACAACCGCGGCAATATGCGCCGGCGTTGTGCCACAGCAACCGCCAAACAATCGCATACTCCCAGTAATTTCTGCGATTTCTTCCATTGCCTGCGCAAAGTCACTGGGCGGCAAATTATATTGCGCCGCACCATTTACCACTTCCGGCAGGCCTGCATTCGGCTGAACAATTATATGCAAATTTGTTAAACTCACAAGTTCTTCAACCATAGCCTTGTAACCCGCAAGCCCCTGCCCACAGTTTATGCCCACCGCATCAACTTCCTGGCGATGCACCAGTTTTACCAAGTCAGCAATGCTTGCACCATACATTGTACGGCCGCTTGGGTCAAAGCTCATGGTTACCAAAATCGGCATGTACGCTTTTTCAGCTTCGGATATTGCTATTTCAAGTTCATTTAAATCCATCATAGTTTCAATTAAAATTGCGTCTGCGCCATGTGCCACGCCATGCTTTATTGTTTGGGCAAAAATATCTGACAATTCCTGTGCCGTAGTATCACCATAAGGTTCCAGCGTTAGCCCTGTTGGCCCCAAGTCCAAAACAACGCATTCCTCATTGTTTACAGCCGCTTTTGCGTTGGCCATTGCCGCCTCTATAATATGTGCAAAGTTGCCATGTTTATGACAATATGCGCCAAATGTATTGGCGGTAATAATGTTTGCCCCTGCCTGTACATATGCACGGTGCACGCCGGTTACAGCCTGCGGATGCGTAATGTTTGCAACAACCGGGTCGCCAGATATGCCAAGCTTTTGCAACTCTGTACCCATGCCGCCGTCAAAGAAAAGTTTCTTATAAAAATCCATATTAGCCCACTCCCAAAAATGTATTACACATATTATACTCCACTTTTGCAGATACTACAAAAAACATTAATGAAGGAGTGTATGAAATCATGGGACTAACATCTAAAAAGCAAAATGATATACCGGAAGAATTGCAGCCATTCCCGTCAGAATTTGAAGGCATACCCGCATTTGACAATACTGTGCGTGACCCAAAGACCGGGGTTGGCATACCATCCCCCCAATCGGTGGAAGAAATTAAAGCGTTTATGAATGTGAATAAGCAATAAGTCAAGCGAGAGTTTTGCTGGTATTCAAAATGAATACCAGCAAAACTGACCCGTGTATATTACCAGCGTCTACCGCTCCAAAAGCGTGGCCTTACCGGCCGCATTGGGCCGCAGTCGTCGTTGCAATAGTTTGGCTCGTGAGTCCTGCAATCGTTGTTTTTTACTACTTCGCGTTCCCTAACGACATCTCGTGTATTAAATTCATGCTCGTGTACTACGTCATATTCGTGTATGATGTCATGTTGATGTCTCACAACATGCTCATGTCTGACTATGCGTTGTGACCCAGGACAATTAAATACTTTTCTTATTACCGGCTCATGACCGCATCTGTGGCAACCATTTGTGCAACTGCAATTCATGGTACTGTCTCCTTTATTAATTTTGTACTTGCTATATAGTATGTGGGACATGTGTTTTGGTTCGTAATCACTTTTTTATTGATTAAATTCCCGGCTAGGTGATTTTTTACATAATAACCATATCATTATGTTTGCATAACAGATGGGATCTTGCTGCGTTTTGGAATTATATGCAAATTATAATGCAAATATTGGAAATTAGTGTTGGCAATCCCATTAATGCCGATGTATAATTATAGTGCAAGACGTTTATTGGCCAAGTAACGTAAGACACAAATTAAAAATATCTCACAAAACGGAGGAGAATTTCCATGAAAAAAACAGTAAACAAATTTCTTGCAGTTATGGTTGTTTTTGTGTTATGCTTAGCACCAATACAAATGTCAGCAGGACAAGCCTATGTATCAGATTACGAAACTGCATCGCCCTTTGATTTACTTGCCGGCGAGCTTATGTTCCCAGAATATTTTGGCGGCGCATATATTGATGGCGACGGTAATGCGGTTTTGCTTATGGTAAATATGCCTGTGGCACCACCTGTACTTGAGGGGCGTGACGCAGCGCAAAGGCCAATAAGTGCGCATATTGAGCAGATGCAAACTAGTGAAGGGGTTACTGTAAGGGAAGTTGAGTTTGCGTACAGTGACTTGTGGGCGACGATACATTTGTTGAATGAGTTGATTCCGCCAACCCCGGAGGATATGGCTGCTGCAAATGCCGGTGGCTGGCATTTGGATGTAGCAAGCAATAGGGTAGTTGTGGAGTTAGTTGACTTTACGGAAGATGCTGTAAGTGTTTTTAGGGAAACTGTTCTTGATATGCCGCTGATTGTGTTTACGCAGTCTGATGGGCCGGTTATGATGGATGTACCAAAGTTTGAGTGCTTGAAAATGATAGAATTTGGCGAAACTATGATTATGCCTTTAAATACGTCGCCTTTATTAGGATCGCGTATTACTGTTCGTCGTAATGGTGTACCTATTTCTGGTGGAGGTTCTATAGGCTATAGGGCAACACTTAATGGTGTGCGTGGATTTATAACGGCTGCACACATTACTGGCGGCTTGCGAGTTGGCGATGAAATTTTTCACGGTTGGGTATCAGGGCGACTTGGGGTAGTAGCTTCAAGCGCACATGTTCAATTAAATGGCGCGGACGCTGCATTCATAACATTGCAATCTGGTATTGAAATTGGTAATCGGGTAGCAAGAAGAGAAATACATGGTTCAACTACGCACCTTTGGCGTGGGCAGGAGATAGCGTCGGTAGGCGCTACTACTCCCGGATATAGGGTCGGGCATATTACAGCAACTGGCCAACGCGGATCATTCCTTCATGAAGGTACTGGCATTACAGTTATTATTCAAAATATGATTGAATCTACTGCGCCGAGCCAGAGCGGCGATAGTGCCGGTATAACCATTTGCCTTATTATGGATGCGGCAGTAGGGATTCATGTAGCTGGTAACAGAGAGAATACTCTTTCTTGGCACTCTACGGTTTCAGAAATAAATCGTGGAATAGGTGCTGTTGCACGTTAGTAAATATATTTTCACAGGGGTACTGTATTTCTCGTACCCCCGTGTACATAAAAGGAGTGGATTGCTTAATGGTCGTTACAAAATTTAGTTTGTTATTGATACTAATTGTACTGTTGAGTGCTTGCACTCCTGTGCTTCCACCCCAGCTAACCTCTGTTGAAGTAGCGGCAGAAGTTGAAAATGTGTTTTTCCTTGAAAATAAGATTTTTATGGAAGTTGTTTCATTCTCCGAAGATGAAATAGAGTTACGTGTAATAAATAATTCCGAACACAGTATTCACTTCACCTATCCGGTATACCACAGATATTGGTCTATGGAAGAAATCTTTGCAATAGACTATTTCACCGGTGAACGATGGATGGAGATAATACCAATCCCATATATTTGGGATTACGGTATTTTTCTTAGTGTAAGCGGTCCCGCTATTAGGCCGGGTGAAGATGTTATCGTTAATGGCATGCTGGAGCTACACCCAATACCCCAAACCGAATGGGGACTATATCGTGTGCGTTTGGATATTTTAATGCACATCTCTATTACAGAACTTAATGAACTAAAAGCCTATTATAATTACACAGGTGCGGTGCGCGAAACAAGCTGGTGTGCGCAATCCTCTATCTATTTTTATCCGACAGAGCCATATTGGCGTAATTTAATCCACACCCTTGTTGCAGAGTTTTATTGGAGCTGTGAGTAGTGGTATTAGTTTTAGGGGCTGTTGCAAATAATACTTGCAGCATCCCTTACATAAACGTTAAGGGCGTGTAATCTTCATGAAAAAAATCAAACATTATAATTTAGCTTTATTAATATTGGCAATGTTAGTAGCTATTTTAACCGCCTGCAATCGCCCTTGCATTAATACAGAAGCAACGCAATTAGCGGAGAGCGAACTAGCCAGCCAAATTACCGATAATATTAGAACTCTGCCTTTCTTTGCCGATACTGTTTCTATGGAGGTTTTGTCATTTTCAGAAGACAGTATACAAATAAAGCTAGTTAACAACTCAGATATTGGGGTTAGCTTTCATTCCTGCTGTATGCGCAGAGGCATGTTTGGTGGTATCCCTTCTGTTGGCATATTTGCCGTATATTATCTGGACGGGCAGGATTGGAGAATAATAGTACCAGCCCCCCGTGGCTTAACGACTGTTCTGCCAGCTGAATATAGCCGCATCCTTATTGTTCCGGGCAACTATGCAGTAGCCGAGTTTTGTCTGGCTCTCTATTCAATACCCAAGACAGACGCTGCGCTTTATCGTCTAAAAATGGATGTTTTTGTCTCACTGCATTATGTTACTCCTGAAATAAATCAAGCAGTGCATGAACTATATATAGCGGCCGGGCGTAGAATGTTTTATGTGAGAAACGTCTATAGACATACCCTTGTAGCGGATTTTTACTAGGACTGCGATTATCCATAAAAACAAACCCCAGATGCATGCATCCGGGGTTTGTTTTCACTTTGAATCAAATGATTACGGAGAGTTTACTGCACTTCAATTATAATCGCATAGCTGTGGAGAATTGTGACGCTTCCCCAATCGCCTGTCGTGCGGGCGGCTACGGAGAATCCGTCTCTGCCAAGTCGCGCATTTTCAGCAGCGGCTACAGTTATTATGGCTTGGTTATCCACAATGGTGAACCGTTGGCCGCCAACAATTGACAAGCCCGGGCGCCATGCTACGTTTAAGTCTACCCACGCTCCGTCAGGCATCCCCTGGGTTGTGACTATAAGTTCTAGAGTGCCGCCCTGTCCTATAACTGCTGGAGCGGGAGTGACGCTTACGATTCTCGGCTCTACCGGGGTAACTGGTGCAAATACAGCTGTGAAAGTTATCGCTTCGCGTACTACAAAGCCAGCAGGGTTGTACGGTGTCCAGCCCACAAACTCGTAGCCGTAATCCGCCACAGGGGTTGGCACCCTGTCTGCCCAAAAGCTGAAACCGTCGCGGATGCTAACCACCAAGCCAAAGCTGGTAGGCACAAGCTGGCCGCCATTGCCCGCTTCAAATGTTACATAATGGAACAGCGGGTTGAATCTTGCCGTAAAGGTTACATCTTCGGTTACAACGCCAAATCCTGCCGGGTCACTTGGGTACCAGCCCGCAAAATAGAAACCAGTACGCGCAACTGTGCTTGGGATTGCAGCCGCAGGAATTTCTTCGCCGGCAAGCAACTCTACATATGATGTGGCTGCCGCATAAACGCCTACCGCGCCGGCTTCCACTATAAATGTTACGGTAACATTCGTTGCAGGTTCTTCAAACAACGCGTTAACAAGCAGTACATGCACGGTTTCGCCATACACGGTTATTTCAAAATTAATATACTGCCAGCTGCCGTTGTTTTTGTTAACGTCTACTATGTTAAAGTAGTTTGCCCAGCCTGTGCCGGCTACCCACATTCTGTTGACCCTAACAAATTGCATGGCACATTCGCCGTCCTGGTCAAGTGCAACAATGGTATCCGCCGCGTCAAAGTATACCGGCGCATTTACGCCGTCAAGCTGTGCCCACATACGGATTGTGCCGTTAGCGGCAAGGCCTGGGTTTGGACGTGGGTATTGTGTGCCGCCCGGCCCGTTATTGAAGATACTCCAGCCAAATTCCGGTCTGCATGTGCAGTCAGGAAGGTCTTGGTCGCAGTCAGGGCAGAAGATTAGTACACGGATAGCAATGGTGGTTTGTGGCGTGACAGTTTGTACACGCAAGCCAATGATATAACCATGCTCAACTGCGCGAGCTGGCCCTCCGCCGCCTGTATGCCATATGACACCGCCGCCACCGCTTATATTTTGTAAAAATGTTGGGGTTACGCCGGCAGGGTTATCTGGTGGGAATATCATACGTCTCATATTCCAAGTGTTACCGCCACCCGCGGCAGGAATCGGTAGTATATCGTATACGCCAATTGACGCGGCTTGTGCCGGTGTTAATCTTACCGTGCTTGGTACAACAGGAGTATTTGGGGAGTCTGCAAAATTCCCTTCTGTTGCGCCAGTCATATCGGCGTACACAGTTCCAAAGAATCTGATTGCACTAATAAGCGCAGGAATTACATCATTAATTTCTACCTCAAAGGCATAGAACGCGTTGTAATTTCCGTTTGCTTGTTGCGCCAGTCTAACAACGAGTATTTCCCCGTCTGCAAGGTTTATAGGCCAGGTTACAGGGGCTGCGGCATCCACCATTGCAGGTGTTACATTTGTACCCGCCGGGAATACGAAGACGCCGTCTATTGCGCCGCCGCTTGGGCTGGTTGCATGTGTGATGTCTGCAAGCGCAACGTCTGTCGCTTGTTCTGTTGTCAGGCTTATTGCGCCAAGCTCAAGTTCTTCGTTAATATCTGCGGTGCTGTTGGTTAGGCCTGGGGCAAGTGTCGCAAGTTCGTCTGCGACTCTTAGCCATGTTAGCTCGTAAACATCCGCTTCGGTTGCAATTTCGATAAATACAACGTAGTAGAGCCTATGCACGTTCATGTCTTGATACCAGTTAACGCGCAAACCAAGGAAGTCGCCATGACTAAAGGTATGCGGGGTGCTAACATCGCTGGTACCACCAAATGCGCCTGTCCAAGTAGCAAGTGATGTTATATTTGTGTCTGTAAGCGTAGCAGTTGACGGGAAGGCGACAGGCTTAAACATACCCCTGTGACCCACAAGGTCAAATTGTACTTCTGCCACGTTTACACTTGGGTCAAAGGTTGGGCCGGCAAAGTAGCCTGCGGCATCACCAAAGCCATCTGGGCCACCAGTTATATGGTTGACAAAGAACCTAACATCTGCTGCCTGCTCTGGGGTTAGCGTTATAACGCCGGGTATTGCCTGCGTTGCCTGTGCATGTGGTACGCCCAAGTTGGCATATACACCATTTATACTTAGCCAGTCTATATAAACACTGGTTGATCGCCATACAGGCCACAGTTCAACAGGCTCGGTATAATCGCCCATTACAAATGACTCTACACCGCCCAAATAATACGTTGCGGTTGCTGTGTTCTGTGTTCTGGACCAACCGGCAAGCGCAAAATGTTCCCTTGTTGGTATCTGCGTAAAGTTAACATAAACAGTGTCGCCCGGGTTAAAGTATTCGGTTCTAAAAATGCCGCCCAGTGCATCACGGTAAATTACTCCGCGGTCCGGCAAAGTTTCGCCCAAGATTTCGACAGTTAATACTTGGAACATCCTGTCTGCTTGGTCACCGCCCGGCGGTATTATCGTAATGATGATTGTGTCGCCTGTTTGCAGGGTTTTGTTCCTGCCTGCGTACCATACAACAGGCGTAGCGGTGTTAGCCATATTATTTATTTGCTGTGCGGTAGGTATTTCACCGTCATGCGGTATAACCACACCACGGCCTACAGATGTATTTGCCACACTGGTTGGGCAAATTGTCCACGCAATGCCATTGGCACCGCTGTTCCACTGCAAATTATTTGCCTCTGCCCTCTCAAGAATAACAAGGCCTGGTATTGCTTGCGCCGGTTGACGGGCAGGCACACCAACATCATAGGCTTCTATGCCTCTTATTCTTACAGAGCTTAGTGCTACGGTTGGCCGCCATATTGCGTACAGCGTAACCCTGGCAGGTACAGCTGTTACGACTATGCTTGTAATACCGCTGTCCCAGTCTCTTTCCTGTGGGTCAAAAGACCAACCCATAAATTCGAAACCGGGGCGGGTTAATGAGCCTGCGCCCATTACGGTAATGGTTTGACCAATTGTATACGCGGTTGGGTCTACTGGTACTGCGCCAACGCCGCCATTGGCGTTGTAGGTTACTTGCATAGAAATTGGGTCTACTACCGGCTGCCTTGCCACACCTGTGTTAAACGCATGGCTTGCGCCAATGTTTGGTGTTACGGAACGTGACACGCCCGGTATATAAACACCGCTGTCAATTGCAAATGAACTTGGCTGCAGTGAAATATCGTGCATAACTACACGCCGCGGATATGTTACCCACGGTACAACCGGGAAGTCTGGATGCGGCACATCAAGGATAATGCCAAGTTCTGCTTGGTTTGCGGCAAAACGGCTGTTTTGCTCAAAGCCCGGCCAACGCGAGTTCATGCTTGTTTGATACGCCGCAAAAGAGCTGTAAGAAACAAAACCGGCGTTAAACTCTCTGCTGGTAAAGAAGCGGAAGAATTGCTCGCCACCGCGAGAGAAGTAAAGGTTGCCGTCAATCATCTCGTAGTTGTAAGAATGCCACCATGTACCATGACCGCCTGCTTCGCGGCTGCGGCCACGGGATACAAATATATTATTTACAACTGACATGCTGCATACATGACCTACAAGGTCTTCCCATACTGCGCTGCCAGTGCCGGTCTGAACCCCACCTTCGTAGTGTATGATTGTGTTGTTGTAAAGGAATAAGTTCATTGTCGCGCCGCTCATGCGGCCTTGGTGTACATAGTTGCCAACACCTGTATTGGTTTTTAACGCGTTGCGGCGCACGGCAGTTATCACGTTTTCCATAAAGAAGGTCGGGCCCGGGTACAGATAAGCAAAACTAAAGCCTACATAGGTGTCCCCGATAATATTGCGGAAGAAACGTGCGTTTACCGCTTGGCCATCTGCTTCAATTGCGTCGTCGTTTACTTCATAGATAATGTTGTCGTAAATGTCGATTTCTTGGATGTAGAAAACAGAGTTGAAATCGTCATGAGCCATGCCGCCGGCGATTGGGCTCCAAAGTCTTGGGTTGCGGTAGTAGCCGCTTGAGTGTATAGCGTCTACGAAGCCTGTGAATGTGTTGTTGCGTATGGTGTAGAAGCCACCAAGATTAGGGTTGTCACGCATCATTATGCCGTAGTAACCACGCTCTGGGTCTGATACGTTCCATCTGTCGCCTGCAAAAATATGATGGTCGTTGGATAGGTTGTTGTTAATGAATAAATGGTGAACGGCTCTTACCCCGTGCGCGCCAATTACATCTATTGCGCCGCGATAGTTGCCGGGGCCTTGGTCGTGTATATAGTTACCGGACATGGTAATATGGGTACTTGTGCCGGATATACGCACGAGGAAGGCTAAGTTTTCTTGGTTGGGTGTACTTCTGTTAGTAAAGCGCAGATTGTGAACAAGTACATGGTTAGAGTTGTGGAATGTTGATGTGCCACGGATTGTAGCCATTTCGCCCGCAGAGGTAAGGATAATTGGACGTTCAAACGTGCCTGTTCTGCCTGTCATGTTAAAGGCAGCGGCTGTGGCATTAATATTAAGGTCTATGCCGCAGTCAAGCAAAATAACATGGCCTGCCGCTGCGTTGTTTACCGCTGCGCGCAGTTGTTCAATTGTGCTTACATTAACAATTGTCCAACCTTCGCCCACAGTCCAGTCGGGCACTGTAAATTCCGGCTTAGTGCGAAGGGTTGCTAGGCTGTTTATATTGTCGAATAGCAATTGTGGGCCGTAGCCATCGTCAAAATCTTCCCAAATAAGCACACGAACTTCATACGGTGTGTCTAGTGTGAGGTTAAACATACTGGTTGCCATGCCAAGTTGGTCATAAATAGAGAACCTGTGGCCTTGGAACCAGTCGTCTGTGCCGGCTACGCGATACAGAAGGTCTGCGGTAACATTGCGCCTAAAAATTAATTCTTGAGGATGAGGCGCACCTGCCGGAACATTTGTATCGACTTCAATCAAGTAAAGCCTGTCGGCGGTATCTTGCCATCTTACGTTAATACCTGCGGTTTCAAAGTTACCGTAGGTTTGAATGGTTAAACCATGTGCGGCATATTCATAAGTTCTGACGCTTGGGTCTATTGGGGAAACGGTAACTACCCCAGGGCCGCTTGCCGCGCCGTTAAGTGCTGCAGGAGATTCTTGCGCTGAAGCTGTAAACGCGAAGCTACCCATTAGCAGGGTAAAGGCAACAAATAGGCTTGCTAATTTTTTGAGAGTGTTTTTGGTTTGCATGTGATTTACCCCTTTCTATTAAGGTAGTGGCCGGGTGTCCGGCACAACGGTTACGTCTACCCAAAAAACTTGGTGGGTGTAAGTCCAACTGCGGTTTTGTATTAGTATAATGTCCCCATTGTTTAGGTCCAGGCTGCCTGCACCTGCCGACAAGTTGTTGGACATAAAATACCACTGATAACCATTGTTGGTTGATGGGTGCCCGCCGGAATTTAGATGATGGTACCTAGGTTGATCTGCATCTGTGTATCTAATAACACGAACATCACCACCGGCGGCACGTCTAATATCCGCAGCGGCATTTAACGCTTCCGTTTCAGTTATTACCACACTGCCGCGCAGGGCTGGGGTGTTGCGCAATGTGTCTACGTTAGCGGCATTGTTATCAAAACCTGTACCAACGTTAATTTCAATCCCGGCTATGGTTGCAGCAGCTGTAAATGGCCCTGCATCCGGTGTTACCCTTACCGGCCAAGGCGGCGGCGGTGGCGGCCCACCTGTGTCAGCATCCAAAAAGTCTGCACATACAATAACCATAGGGCGTATACCTTTTATGGTGTTTGCTTGCGCGCCTGCATGGGCAACACGGCCAATCCCCATTGTTACATACATAACTTGTGAATGGTGCTGTGGTGCGCCTGCGTTCCTTAGATGAGGTGAGGCAGAGTTGCGCAGCCACCAGTTTCTGGCGTTACCCGGATGCGAATTGCGAACCGCAGGGTCCGGGAACCAAGCGTAATATTCTGCCGCGGATGGTATTAGCACATAGTCGCCTTCCAATATGTGCATTGCGGCGCGCTCGTCGGCGTCGAATGCGTTTGTCAAAAAGTCACTGTTTAAGTCGGCTCTTATTGTAGAGTTTGTCCACAAGTTTGTGCCGGGGGTATTAACCGCAGAATTTGCTACATCTCTAAACGAGCCAACATATAAGCGGTCTATAAGCAAGAGAGTTGCGGTATTGGCGGCATAGTTTGTGTCTACTATTTCCCAATAAAGCGTAGAACCGTTGTACTCACCAAATTCTACAATCTCTTGGTACGCAAATGCCAGACGCGTAGTAAATGGGTCGGAAGTAAAACCTGCCATAGTCACGCCGTTTAAGGCAGATACAAAACCAGACACGTTTATGGTGTATGACATACCAAATTCCATAGCAATATCGGATATATCAATAGACAAAGTCCGACCCAGTACGTCCCATGTACGCGCACCTGTTGGTACGATGGTACTACCGTTTGCAGTAAGGCTAACATCGCCTGCGGGGTATACTCTTTGCGAAAATTGCACGGTAATGCTATTGATATCGTCTGGGTGAAAATTTTCACCCGTAGGGGCAGATGAGCGTACACCCGGTGCATCTTGCGGAATGCCGTGCAAGATTGCTCCGTTTGCAATCATGGTTGCAAGGTGTACCCGCATTACAGGGCGCACCGCACCTTGATAATAGTCCGCACCAAGGCCATCCGGGAAGTTTGCTGTACCGGCCAAGCCGTCTATAACCATTACTAAATTATTGTTTGCG